>ENA-UOTX01001338-UOTX01001338.1-compost-metagenome-genome-assembly--contig:-NODE-1338-length-19228-cov-6.447287_pt1 | contig 19228 bp, 7 predicted proteins | sample MGYA00238143_ERZ746982 | MGnify/ENA primary metagenome ERZ746982 (study PRJEB28758, sample SAMN06268862) | compost metagenome | isolation source: single cell | place: USA: California, Emeryville, Joint... | reverse complement strand
AACAGAAAGCCCTACAATCGAAATAATTAAATATGATTTCTTGTTATTTATTCTATTTTGATACCTTTCAATGCTGTAAGGGCACTCTGAGAGGTTTCAGTGAATGATTCCACAACAACAGTCTGATTATTGTTGACTACAGGAATAGAGCTGAAATGCATGATATACAGGATTCCTTCGAAAATGATATTCAGTCAGCAAAGAAAGAATGATATTTGGTTTGGTATTACCTGTATCCATGATCGCCAAATTAATAAATTCATCAACAGCGTTGGAAAAAAAGTTAGTATACACTCTTGCATACCGAATATCGCAGTAACATGAAGCAAATACGTAATCTCCTCCAACAAAGAATGTTGCATTCGGTGCTAAATGATAAAGCTGACCCGAGAGAGGTGGATTAGTCATAACCACCATCGTTTGAGTTGTAGTTGATGAAATTATATAACGAAATCCAGTCTGCTTTTGAAGCTTTGCACTCACGCTTGCGGCTACGAAAATCCATTCACCAATTGGAACCATTGTAGTAGCAGCCAACTATTCAGCAAATCATTAAGAAAATCAATAAGAGGATGCTTCAATACATTTTCGTAGGGGGCCCAGCCTCCATAATAATCGCTGGTACAGCCAAAATAATACAATGATTTACATGTAGGGTCTCCGCATGCTGCAACTAATATTATTCTACCGTTGTAGCCTTCAGTTCTTCATTTTTACCAAAATTATTAAAAATCAATCGTTGGACGAAAAATTACCCAGGTTTATTTGAGAGTCTCATGATAGTATCATAATTTCCAGCACTCCAGGAAGATTTCTTTACCCATGCACTTATACCATACTCTGATACGAGTGATGTCAGTCCGCTTGGATACTCTGCAAGTACATAAGCATTCTCTCCAGTACCTCCAAAGGTAGCGGCTGCAGATTCTTCATATTTTAGCACTTGAATCGCAGAAGACACTTTGTTGGATGTAATTACCAAAAAACAAGAGTAGTAGTTCTACCTGGACGCACAGTGAGTGCCAATACTACCAGGGAGAGCGAGAATGTGCCAAGAGTGGCGCCAAATTTGAAGACCATTTTTATTTTTATGGAAGAGCTATAAAGTTAGTTAAAAATGAGAAATTATTAATTTTCGCATCAACTCTTGTTTTAAATTCTTTTAGAGAATGAATACTCATGAGAAATAATTCTTCCCTCATAACGATGCGTTTGTTGCAAAAGGAGTGCGCTCGAATCTCTCTGAGAGGACGAACCATATCAAAAGAGAACCCCAACAAAATTTATTTTTCCCAATAGAATTCCCTTTCGTGGTGGAAAAATACAACTAGTGGAGCTCATACTCTAGTTGAACATTTAAGATGAAAAAATATTTGAAATTTTGACATTTTTGGAAATGAGTTGATTTACACAGGCGTTTTCTGGTCTTAATTTCTCAGTTATTCCCAAGAACCTTAATATGCTGCTTTTTATAACGTAAATAGGTACAGAATTAATTTTCAGAGTTATACAAAATTTTCAGAGCTTAACTCAATTTCCAGGCGTGCTTCTAATAAATTAAATTACTTTTAATAAATGCTGCCCTGTTGCCCTGTGCAAAGAGGGGGATGACTGCGGGCTATATAAGCATCGGTAGCTAGCTATTAAACTTTTCGGGCAGGCTCACTCTCGCCTCTTTGAGGAGATGTGATTTTGGAGCTAAATGAAACGAAATTTGCATATTTTTGTTAATTTATAAGCATTAATATTCACGGTGAAATAGAGGATACAAGTTGACGGTTGAGGGTCCTTCCCGTCCTCATGGGATAGTTACTCTCTCTTTAATGATTGGTTTTCCTTGGAAGTGCTGTATGAGAGACCTAATGAACATAAATTGCAGTTTCTTTGACAAAATGTCAAATTTTAAGCTTGAATACTCATTTCATTCTTGGGAAAAAGACCATATATTCTTTCCTGGGATAGATTAGAAGTTTAATCACATACTTTTCAAGTTCGTCATAAAAAAGAAGAAATTCATACACAATTTCCCAATTTTATGGCTCAAATGCTCCGAGAATCATCTCGCATCTCTGGAATCATAGTAGAATGGTTACTCGCGGAAGAATTTTCGAAAAAGCGACGGATTGGAACTAATTTTGGTCAGTTTAGCGAAAAGTTGGAAACTTTGGATTGGATCAAAAACTAATGGATTTCCTGTCATATATCAGCCTATTAGTGATGAAGGCATAAGGGCCATGAAATGCAGAACGAAAATCAGTATTTTAGTGGTGACTCGAAGCAAATTTCTCATAGGAACTACAAGATTGTTTGTAATGAATTTTTCAACAAGGGCAAAACTCCAGGGAAAGATCTCGAATTCCATTCATTTTGTCTGAGAAGACAGGGTTTTATACTAGACTCTTAAAACAGATCTTAGATAGGATCTTGACTAATTTGAAAAATGTAAATAATTGAACTTGCTCTCAAATAAATTAAAAATGAACATCTTGTTTCTCCACTATATGGATAACCATACAAAGCAACGCTGAATTGTAAATTTGAGAACTTCTAATAAAATACAATTCCTAACTGATTATTAAAGTTTGGTCCAACAATGTTACAATAGCTTTAAAGCTTGCTTTCTCTCTGCTGAATTTCTCCTAAGAACCTTCTTTCTTTCAGTTCTTCTTCATCACAGTCCTCGGGCACCTCTGGGATTTCTTCAACCAAAATGATATTCTTAGCAGAAAATCGCTTTTGGTCCAATACGAAAGCCGACTCTTTCTCAAACTTTAGATTTATCGGGTCATCCGAGCCGTTAGATACAGAATCCGTTCTTTGAAAATTTTCTTTTGTCGACTCAATCTCGCTTTCGCTCCAAAGCATCCCACCAAAGCATTTATTGATCAATTTTGCCACCGCATATACTTTCAGCAACTTAATTACCAGAAAAATAACGAAACAAATATTGATAGCCCAAGTAAGAATCCTTACAGTTGTATGTAACCACTTCGCCGACATCGCTCCATACACTGCCAAATACGTGGTTGCAATGTAAATTCCCGTCGCTATAAGATCTGTTCGATACAGCGCTTCAAATCTGTAAGGCTGAGCAGCCTGGAGATATATTAGATATGCTGCGAAAAATAAAATAATCGACATTCCTCTCGAGGTCTGGTCCATCGTTCCTAGCTGAGAAGCGATTGTAATCGCGATTATCATGACCATTTGGACCAGTAACCACAAGTAATGCTTGCTTTTGTAGCCAGAGTAGATTGAACCGAAATACCTTGCGAACTCTGGGGTTCTGAGCCTGTGCTTGTTTCTGAAAAGCACAATGAAGCAAGCGCAAGGGAGAAATATACTCCAGAGAAAGAGTGTAGGTATCGCTATAAAATTCCTAAAAGCGTTGAATTGTGGAGTCCAGCACTCCACCACAGGAGCTATCGTCACGAAATGCGCCGCGTTTGGGTCTTTGGGGTCAGTTGACTGGCACGAGAACATAGAAATCATTTTCGCGATCACTCCAGGCTGCTCGACAACTGCAATTCCGATGATAGCTACGATAATAAAGGACTTAAGATGATAGGATCGGTTAAAATATTTCACGAGAGTCCCATAAATCGCGAAGCCCGTGATTTTTACAAACGGTAGAGTGGAAATTAGCCTGAGCTTCCAGTAGTAGATATCACCCGGTGATACTCCTAAGTTTTTTAGAGGGCAGTTAAGCGAGTAGAAAAGCGCCTGGCTCGGGTTTAACGGAAGGGTACTCTGGATAGTTTCCGTCCCGAATGAGAGAAACGGCAGTGCTTGAATAATCGAGAGTATTTGGAAGTAGAGGAGCAATCTCAGGAGGTATCCACCCCTTGATACCTTTTCGAGATACCTCTCGTTGAATTTGTTCTCGATGATAATCGCGTTATTGATTAGCCTCATTCTCCAAATTACCCAGATTTCGATGAGAATCACTATGATATGATATAGGATGGTTGGAAGCAATGCGAGCCATGACGTTGGGCATTTCGTACAAGAGCCGTCTGTTCCCGGCGTATAGTCGTTTTGGATATCGCAGCCCAGGCAAAAAGGACCAATGCGTCCTTCAGTGCAAATCTCATTGCCATGGGACCCTTCTTTGCAATAGCCCGGCGCACAAGGATAAACGTTCCCACTGATAAGATTCGCTCTCCAATAGTCCGCCCTCACTGTTATATTGCTTCCGCCCCAACATTTCATGCCTGTAGGACACGCATGGCAGGCTGTTTCGTTCGGATTCACCGAAAAAGACCCAGATTCACAAGCGACGCAGATTCTCTCGGTAGTAGCATTTATCTCACCGATTTGGCAGGGCCTCACCTTGGCATGGGCACGGAAGCCAATAATATGACCGCCGCTAGTAATAATGCTGATGTCCATTCTTTTGAGGTCATAGGCTGCGCCCCGAACCTTGATCTGATCACCGGATATTATACACCATCCATGAGTACATTCTCTGGAGGTGATAGTACCATCTAAATCATTAAATTTCAACGCAAGCGAATAATCGCGAACGACGAAGGGAGAGGATCCTAATGGAGCCATTGAATTATTAAAGAAATCCAGGAACGTGAAATTGAGTTTTTGATGGTAAAAGTACAAATTATGGATCATTTCAGGGAAAAACTCATCATCTCTCAGCCCTGAGACAAGGACTCTTGAGCTGTCTCTTCTATCTTGGATATAGAGCTCAGCTGCTGTGGGGCAAGTGCTTATGTCGTCCCCGACCAACCCTTTGTTGCCTTCAAAAGTATTTTGTTCAGGTATCAGTCTTATGGATTTGGGATCGAAAATAGACGAGAAGTAAATCGCCCCTCCTTGCCCGTCAAACACTGTATTCTCCTTAAAGCAGCTATCAATAATTGTGATACTGGGTTCATAATTATAGGGATCTGCCAGCTTGACATGCAACGCTCCTCCTTTCGGAATTTGGCTATAGAGAACCTTGAAATCTTTGCCGACAGTATTCAACGTAAATTGTGATGATTGAATGAATATCAACAGCGGATTTATCACCGAAATGGCTCCTCCATGGTGAGCTCCGGAATTATTAGTGAAAACGCAGTTTAGTATATCCAGCTCTACATATTCAGCGTGGATCAGACCTCCTTCTAAGGTCATTCCACTATTGTCTTCGAAAATCGAATCGGAAAGCACAATTTTTCTGGCGAAATTCTTCCTTTCTAAATTGTCTACTTTCGAAAATAGAACTGGGGCTTTATTGCGATTTTGTCGGACGATTGTGTTATTACGAAGGGACAAATTGAATTTTGGCGCGTCTATGCAGATGAGACTCGACTGCTCCGGAACCTCGATGAACACGTTGTTGGAAAACGTGGTATTAGAAATCTCAATTTCGGCATAATCAGAGCGACTGTCATGCGTGTATACTTTAATCAGGCATACATCTTTGTATCCGAGCTGAAACGTATTATTATGGAAAATTGAATTATGGATTGAGAGCACCGTCTTTGACGTCACCGAGATGGCGTGTCTCGACATCTTCATATGGCTTAAATTCAGATTTTTTATGCTAATAGTCGATCCTTCAGCGTAAAGCCAGTGTATTGATGAGTCAAAACGATCAATGTGAGATATCCCATGCAACATCAGGCCATCTACGACAAAATTAACTTCAGAAGTCATGAATTCGTTGGCCCAAATATGGATAATTGAGCTCATCTTTGATGCTTTTGGGAGCAGATGGTAGTCTATAGTCACTTGCGTTTCCCTGATAATGAAATTTGGATTGTGATGACTGTAGTCAGGCTTTGTAAGACCGCTGGCGGAGAGGAAACTCCCCGCATATATGAGATAATCATAGCATCGGTATTCAGAATTTATGATCTCAACGGCATAAATCGTCTGGGTCTCGAGAAAAAAGACTCCGCCGCGGATGAAACCAACGTTATGTATGAATTTATTTGAATCTGCCTGCAAATTCAAACTGAAAGAATTCTTTTCGCTGAAGTAAAACACGCCGCCGTAATTAGCTCCGTTCTCTTCGAATGTATTGTTATTAATCGTGAGATTCATCATCAGCGTGCTATTTGTGAGCAAATTCTCGAAATAAAACACCCCGCCGTTCGTCCCGACGTTATGGGTCGCTCGAGAGTTTGTCAACTTGAATGATATCGTCGAAATCAGGATAGTACTCTCCCATTCAAGAATCGCGCGTGGAGGATTTGAATGGAAATCCAAGCTGTCTATTTCGACTTCTTTTGAGTAGATAATCATGAATGACGCTATGCCTTGACCGGAATTAGCCTCTATCCAATTATTGTAGAGTTTCGTGATCGAATTCGGGTTCATGATGTAGACAAGCGTGCTTCTTAGCCCAAACTTGCGGCTGTTATCATCATAAAAGATATCGCAGCCCATAATCGTGAGATTGGATATTAGGATCTGTCCTTGTAAATTAAAAGGGAAATCAAGCTTGATTAGCTTCGCTTCATCGAGTTCGGTTAGTCTGATGCTTATATTGGAGAGCAAGTTATGGGAAAACTCAAAATCCCTTTGAAGGTTGCCGCCAACGGTAAATGTTATCAGGTCCAGCGAGTTGCCGGTGCAGTTGACAATGGAATTATTCGAGAAAGTGAGGAGGGCGAATGAGGAACCTGTAACTGATAATGGAAGGACGCCATTATTCTGTTCGAAGGTGTTGCCCTCAAATCGGATCGTTGAGTCATTAGGAGAAGTCATACTAGCTTCAAAGAAACGGAGAAATCCGCTAAAATTATAGACAACATTGTCCTTGATCACAACGTTTGGACTGTTTATTACTGTAAGAAGAGAGTCGAAGACCAAACGGCCTTCGGTTTTATTTCCGACAGCAGCTGTTCCATTAATGAATTGGTTATTCTGAAACAGAAACAATGCCTTTGGAATCAAACCGCTCACGTAGACCAGATTGCTATTCACTAGAGTGACCTTCTCGAAACTGTTTCCGTAGAATACGAATATCGAAGAGATGTTCTCCGACGCATTGAGGTATTGCTTAAATAGATCTCGCGTTTCTAGGTCGATGAGGTACTTGTCTAATACGTCAGGATCAAGCTTTTCCGCATAGCCGCCAGCAGAAAGTTCCCTCACTGCAATGAAATCTCCGCTATTCTGGGTAGTAAAATTTCGAAATGTATTGTTTATAATGAACGCGTTTGGAACGTTGAGATCGATCGTTTGAGGCGACTCCCGAAACGTCCATGTGCCAGAAAACAAGTTGTTAATCAAGAAGAATGAAGCAAAAAGCGGATGAGATCTCACAGTCCCATTCGCCTCAGGGTAGAGAGACTCTTGGAGGTAGTCCATTCGAGCCTTTGAGAAAAACCTCGCACTAGCGTAGTCACCAAGGAAGTTGTCAAACCTGCTATTTTTAAATAGAACAGGCACCATGCTCTCTTCTATGGACACAAACATTCCTTCGCTCAGTGAAATACTTTGAAAACTGCTAGAATAAACTCTTAATCCGATATCCGTGAGTCGGAAGACAGAGAAGATGTCATCACTGGACTCTACCAGGGAGAAGTTATCGAATTTAATGTCGGTGGCATTGAGGTAAATGGCGTCTCTTTGATAAGGCGAAGGGCTCGGCCCTCCTGGGCCAAGCCTCAGAGAGATAAAATCGTGATGAGATTGAACGTCGTCAATTTTGAGGCCGTTTAAAACCCAATTCTGTTCTCCCAACCGCCATGGATCATGTTGGAAGGGAAGCTTCGTTTCAAGGAGGAAAAACTTCGAGTAAAGGATCGACGAAGAAATTGTTACGTTCTCGATAATAAGCGCATTCAAGCTGTTCTTGACGTAGAAAACATTCGTGAAGAAAGCGTTGTTGTGAATCGTCACGTTGGAAATTTTGACCGACGTCGTTGGCAGAAGATTCAAGAAGAATAAATGCGTGAAATCATACAACGGCACAGAAAATTTTGGGAACTCTTGGGAATCAAGGATCGAAATGTTACTGATATAAATCTTCGTGTTTTCGCTTTCTGTTTTCACTTGAAAGAGCCCGTAGTGAGTAGAGAGCAACTCCTTATAGTAACTCGTTTCCGATCTTACAATCTTTATCGAATCGATGGTCATCAGTAGATTTTCTGCGTTTTCTTTGGCTAAAATTCGGATAAACGGGAACAATGGAGTGCTCGAGTTAAGCGTGAAGTCTCGGATATGAAGCGTTAAATTGGGTTTGTTCATGCTGGCGACAACAGTGTGATGCCCAGCGTTGGTGCTGTTGAAAAAGGCTCCGTTAACGCTGCTTATTGTGATTTTTTCCAGTTCAAAATTCGTATTATCGATGGCAAAAATATTTCCTGGCAGTTTGGAAGAATTTTTCGAATCAGGATTTGGCATGATTCTGATGTTGCTTGCCTTGATTGAAGACTGTGTGGGGATTTCCGGCGCTTCGTCAAGGCATCTGAAGAGGCTGTTGTACGGATCGTCTTCAAAATATATATCGAGTCCGTCAAATGTGGCTTGAGAACGTCGCATAACATTTCCAAGAGAATTCAGGCTGCGGTAAAATTTGCTTGAATTGACGATAAGGTTGGTCTGCACTACAGAGAGAAAGTCTCTTATATTGGAGGAGGCTGCTCGGAAGGTGCAGTTCGAGAATACAAGAGTCGAGTTTGATGCTTGAAGAAGTCCCGAGGATGGAACCGCGGCGAGATTGGAAACAGAAAATTCGAAGCGCTCGAAGGTGAGAAAGACGTTGTCCAAGTTCAATGGGGCAGTAAAGATAAGGCGCGCCTGGGATTCTTCTAATTCTTGAGATATTTGCAGTTTTATCGCTCCACAGTTGCTGTAAGAGAGCTGCGAGGTAATCGAGTAAGGAGTCATGCGCAGAGCAAAGATAATTAAGCTGGTTTTGTCACTATCCAGAGGAGAATTCTGAGAGCATGCCTTCTCGAAGGCTCTTTCGAAAGTTGTATATGGAGTTTCCTTTTCGCCGTTGGAAATTGTTCCTCTGTATTCAGAGTCGACGTACATAGTGTTTTGGAGTTGCTGTCCTGCTGTGAAAAGAGCGAAGCAGGAGAGCGCCCAAAGGAAAGCACAGAAGTGTGTTAGCGCGAGTGCAGTCCTCATTTAATTTTTTAATAGTGTAGTAGCAGAGCTAAATTTTATTTACTTCATGAAGATCCAGGAAGACTTGGCAAGCAATCTTGAAATTTTTCTTTTGATATCCTCGGAAAAAGATGGGATTTGCAATACTTTGGCGAACTTTGGTGATCTTTGCCGATTCAACTCATACAGTTAGAAAGCTTTATCACAGCATAACTTTTTGAAAAGTGCGATATGTTGTTGTCAATCGATAAATTATGTCGTAAGATACGCAAATACAGCGGATAAAGATGAGTATTTTAAACGTTTCTATTAAGTATTGCTACTTATCGGTTGTTAGGTGAAAAGGAACGCTATTTAACCTCAATACGGTTCAATTTCAATAAATAGATAATATACAAAGAGGTTCCTTGTATTGAAGATTTATTCATGAATAACAGAGTAACTTTTAAGTTTTACATTCTTCAGCTTTCATATAAAATTGGCTATCTATATTAAGAGTAGCTAATTATACTTAGCATGCTTAAAGTATCTAGCCCGCTCTTTTAAGTTAGACAATGTAACAGAAGAACCAAAACCAATTGAGTCAGCAAGCTTGTCATCAATGCCAGTCACACCTTCGAGCTTCAGACTATCAGGAGTTTCGTCTTCTATCTTCATGTCTATACTCACACACTGATTTTGCGGCGGCTGCGAGATGTCATTAGAACTATTTCCCTCTAAATTAATGGTATTAGGGGATCGTCCATCTTTTTCATTCTCTCTACTCTTTTCAATTTCTTCTAGTTTCCTTTGAGTTAGGTCGCTAAATATATCAATAAAGTCATTAACATTAACTAAATGCAAGCATTATACCCGAATAAGGTCTTGTTTGTTTCGTTTGGTTTCAGTCCCTCAAAGAATGTTCCTTGAACCCCGTCTTCTTTCACAGCCTCAGACCCGTTCGTTTTCCCTCTTGACAGTCTCCTTTTTACTTTCTCAATCACAGGCGCAAAAGTTTTCTTGTAAACGACAGCAAGCCTCAATCCAAGGTAACAGATAACGATCGCATTCGTCATTACGATGAAGACCGCACAGACTGTATGTACCCATGGAGTGTCAAGCTGATCGATAAGGAGAACGAATAGAATAGTCCACATGAAGACGCGAATGGTATAGAAGTCGGCTCGAGCCAAATCTTTGTGAGGGTGAGGATTAAACCTCTTGTACATGGTGAAATAACAATGGACTATGATGATAAGAACAATTCCTCGAGCGAGGTTATAAGGCTTGAGTAAGGAATTCGCCACGAACATGGAAATCTTGAAAAGAATGACAACAAGTCCCCAGAAGTAGGCCTCAGGCGTATAGTTATCATATAATTTGCCAAAAACGACAAAAAGTGACTTTGACTCCATGAGTCGAGTTTTTTTCTTCGCGAGTATGAGGATAAGGGCGAGAGGGACCAGGAACCCCCAGGCCATTAGCGAAGGCAGCACGAAATAGTACCTGAATAAGTTATATTCATACGTACCACACTGGACATTCGGATTCGCGGCCACATATAGAGCGTCGTCAGTTGGATCTAATCTTATACAAGCGAGGTAATTACAGAGAATTCCGATGATCTGAGGCTGCTCCAGACTGATCAACCCAATCGTTACGGCTCCAATTCTGACCGAAAGCTCTTTCTTCTTAAAGTCTCGTTTTATCAGACCCCGCGTGAGCTCGACCAGGAGATATATAAGTATTTTTAGCAGAGGCGACAGAACGAAAATTATCGTCTTATATTTAAGAATCTCAAGCTGATCCTCAGTTAATAGGTACAGTAAGCATTGCAAAGAGAAGAATATCTTTTGATTTGGGTTGCCGACGGTGGCTGGCACATCAAAGACTCTATTTAAGAATCCTCCCACCATTTCAGAGAAGATAGAGGTCATTTGAGAGTACGTTGTGAAAATTTCAAGGTATGGTCCTGGTACAGGCTCTTTCCCCTCGCTCAGAGGTTTGTTAGTAGACGAGGCTGATAGCGACACGGTTCTTTCGAGGAAAGCCTTTTTGCTGCTGCTGAACGCCGTGTATAACGAGAAAACTTGGAATATTGTAATCACAATGAGCATTACTGTTCCAACACCAAAGAGATACCCTTGATCAGAGCATTGTGAGCATTCTCCGTTGTTTTGAGCGAGGTAATCGTCCTCAAAATTGCACTGAAGACAAACTGGACCTGTGCGGTCTTCTCTGCAATACTCATCAAACCCACCTATACACCTAGTGTAGTCGCCTTCGCAAGGAATTATTTGGGCGGAGGTTGAGTTTCTTCTCCAATAACCTTCTCTTACTTGAATCTTTGCACCGCCATGACAAATCGCGCCATCTGGGCATCGGGTGCAGGTTTTATCCAAAGGATTGAAAGAATATGTCGTGGCTTCACAAGGCGTGCACTCGCCTGTGACAGTATTATTGATTTCTCCAGGGATGCATTCTCTTAGCTCGATCAGAAAGGTGCGATTTGCGCTGTATTGGAGCAACCCTTTCGATTGGTAAGTGACGTTTACTTCTATTATTGTGCTCTTATTTCCTGTGAGGAGGATATCAAATTTTTTGGCATCAAGAAGACAAGAAGGGTTCGATGATGATGTGAAGCAAGGATCCAATGGTAGTCTTCTTGTATCTGATTTAGAGAAGGCAATAGTAAGATTCACTTCAGCTTTCGTAGAGGCTATCCCGTCTGGTACTACAGTCTGAATCAAGTCCTGATCTTCATATTGGAGAGTGGCTATGATGTTAAGATACCGCAAAGAATACGTAGATAGGTTTCTTACGATGAGAGTGTTATCCTCATCATAAGAAACCACGATCGGTTCCATTGATTTGAATTGGAGGTCAAGCTTGTTCGGAGAAAACGCCATCGGCTGGCTCACTGATGAGTCGTAGTAATTATGTTTCTGGAAGTCGGAGTAGTTAAAGGTACTTCGGTCAGAATAAATCACCGTGCCTGAAATTGAGGCTTTTGTGTCAAAGAACGAGTTATCATACGCAGCAAAGATGGGGTCGGAGGTGTAAATAACTGCTCCCCATTTGTTCGCTGTTATCTGACGAAAGATATTGTCACTGAGAGTAATCGAGCCCTCCGGATTGGAGTAGTTGTTATAATAAATACCACCGCTTTCCGCGGTAATGTTGGTAAATTGACAACTTTCTATCATCAAATGCTCTGTCAAGTCGCCCGAAGATGAGGAGAAGGAAGATGGAGAGCCTGTCTCGGTTAATCTTCGAGTATCGACTTCGGACTGAGAATTTTCAGTTGAAATCTGAGATGTTGTATTTTGGATGAAGATTACCCCGCCTTCTCCAGTGGCATGGATGTTAGTAAATATACTGTTGTTAATCAGGATCATAGACTGATAATAAAGTCTTTTCCCAAAGTAAATGTTTCCTCTGAGCGCAGTCAGAGCTTCGAAACGACACTTATCAATATTGACTAGCGTGGAGTTGGATACGTTACCAATAACCTGCGATGAGTCAGAATAAATTACCGGACCGTCACTGGATGAGGAAATGTCTGAGAAGTTGGAGGAAATGATGGAAATAGATGTGTTACAGAAGTTTCCCGAAGGAATATTGTTGGCTGATAATCTGAATAAGGTAGAATTCGTTAATTTAAGCTGAGTAAGCTCACTGTTCGTCATCTCAAGACTTGCAGAAAATTGATCTGTGCCATTGCTCGAACAAGTCAGCTCAAACAGTGCACTTGTATCAAGATTAATTCCTTTCACATTCAGTGAATCAATAGATGCATCGACTCTGTCAGCTTGTAAAATTCCAAAGGACGACACATTTTGGCCTAATGCTGTCGAATAAGTCACATTAGTCATGGCCAACGACACATTATTGTTGTGAGACAGAGAGATCAGATGTCCAGAAACAGTTTCCACGGTATGCACTGTGCAGTCTATGAAGGAAATGCTCACGTTGCCTTCGGAATCTTGAATATCTAACACATCCGCGGATGATGCTCGCATGCTGCTCTGAGTCGTAAATTTGAAAGCCGTGTTTACAAACCGTATGTTTGAGTTTTGAAGAGCAATCAACGAGATTGCAGCAGACCCATTTCCAAAATTATCAGAGATGTTGGTATCGATAATACTCATATCGAGTTGGAAGTCCTGAGCGCTGATCAAACTTGCTGCCGTTGCCTCATTTTGATCAAATGTGCAATTGGAAACGATAACCGTTACCACATTTCCTGAAGGGTTGGCAATATTGATGAATACAGCTGAAATGCGCGGGATTTTAGTCCCATTATTATCGATAAATGTCGAATTTAAGACCTCCAACCTTTCAGTGACGATATAGACCGCTCCTGTTGGCTCCGAATAAGTCAAATCCGAGAATTGCGCGGTTTCAAAGGTGACTTTATTCGCTGATATACTCAATATTCTCCCACTGTCAACGTTCCAAATTCGCCTGAATGTGTTTTCTTTCGAAAGGAACGAAATATTACTCAACTCGAGCCGAAAAACTGAGCTAATGAATACGTTCAGAGCGTACGGCTGGATCGACATGTCTAGAGTAATATCCTCGAACCTATTGGACGCGAAGCTTACTACGTCTGCAGAAGAAGTCGGCAATTTTTGTTGGATCTGTATCTGAATGAAACTTAACGATAACAGCTTTTCCACGGTACTAACTATCTTGATATTTGAGAAAAAAGCGTTTTGGAAAGCAAACGTGCCGTTAATTGATGTACAGGTTACCGTCATCCAAGTATCCTCAGTGGTGATGTCCTTCGTCGAATCAGAGTCGAATTTTATGTTCCCACAGACCGAAGACGTGATTTGGTACCCGTTCGTGACACTAAACGCTTCAAAGGAATTCGAAAGCAATTGTGCGTTTTGTAGCGCCGTCGCGGACAACGACATCGCTCTCCCGCTTCCTGAAATATTTTTGAATATGCTACCTACCGAAACGATTTCGCTCACCTCAGACACTTTAATTAGACTGAAATCATTATCACTTTCGATTGAAATATTCGCAATTGTGTTCCCAAACAATCCAGCCATGCTCGTTTGAGCTTTTATATCTAGTATATTAATAATTTGGATTTCGTTTGTGGAGGTCACGTTGCCGAAGAGATTGCCTTCGATAATAGTGAACACAAGGGTGCTGCCTCCGCTTTTGTAGCTGGATAACTTTGCTCGTTTTTCTCGAAAAAGCGATTTTATGGTCGTAAAGCTTCCAAAGATTTGATCTTCCATGCTCTCTGAAGTACCGAAAGTATACCCCACAGGCAGCGTACGTAAAGGAATGTATTTTCCGATCTTCAAAAGCGTTGAACTTTCAGATGTGATATTAGTAAAGCTGCTGTCAATGAGCAACGTCATGGGGTTGTAGCTCACGATCAGAAAGGAATTTTCTTTAAGAACTACATTATTGAATGAGCAGTTCTTAACAATGACAGGTCTTGTCTCAATCAATAAGACTTTGTTGGTATCATCCAAAAATCCAGGAGCTAAATTTAACATCATTGTTCTGTCAATTGCATATCCTAAGAACGACGCTCCCTCGCTCAGAGTTAGTCCATCGACAACTGAATCTGAAAGCACAAAGGAACCGATTTTCACCTGGTCCATTGCAAATGCGCAGACAGATATACTTATATTCTCCGCTATCATGTTATTGATCCACAGTTGGCCACCAATCATATCAAACCCATCGAATCCTCCTTCTGCAACCCCGCGAAAACTCGAATGTGACATATAAAACCCATCAAGGATAAGTCTATAAGCCTCATACATCAGACCTGTGCTAATCTCGGAGACGATAGTTCCAATGGTTGATCCGTTGAAAACACAATTCTCGATGGTAAAATCCTTGAACGTGATGTCTAAATAAGCGTTCAGCGTCATTTCATAATTCGAATTAAGCTCTTCATCTTTAGCTAGCAACCTTATACAAGTTCCTGTATTGATACTAAGATTACTGAAGCGAAATCCTTCAAAAAGGTTGATGACAGGATTGGAAAGATTCTGATAGCCGTAAATAAGAATGAGGTTCGTCTTGCCATCATAAACAGAGTCACGGAACTCGACATTCGTTATTTGCAGATTCCTTGGGTACCCCTCATAAAAATGCAAAGCAGTAAACTTCTGCTCTCCGAGGATAGTCGCAGCCTTGACTTGGAGATTCGAAAATAAAGCATTCGATAGAGAAACGTTGCAATAGTAGAATCCCATTACTGTGTATCCTTGTAATGTGAGATCATTTGAAGCGACGTCAACTTTTACATCTGCAACCTCTACGTCATCCAGAAAAAGATTGTAAACTCCGATAAAGAAAAACGAGGGGTCGTAGGCAGAGCCTAAAAAGCAATTGGTTAATCTGAGGTTGGATATGTTGACTGTATCGAAAATCTGCAAACCGAATGAGACTTGGGCAGACCGCAGCGTGTTTGGGTCACCACAGGTTACAGACCAGTCATTAGCTGTTAAAGTACTCGTGAAAACTCCTTCAGAGTCATAGGCTCCTGAAACATTGAAAATTGCAGAAGCGAGCTCTGTGCTGGCTGATGGCTGCATGATTATTTTAATCGCATTGATGTTCGCTGTGCCAATAGAATCTATGAAAATTGTCGGTTGGATTTTGTAGAGAAAGAGTATATTCGTCATTGTTAATGAAGTAATATCCCTCGAATAAAGAGAATCAGTAGATGCTGAGCTTCGAGGTATCTCTACGGTATCAAGATCTTCGAAGCAGACCAAGTCCATCGTCAAGTTGTTCAACGAGATAAAGTTAAGGACTTGGTTGCTGGTATCCACATGAAGAGCGAGCTTTATGCCTTGAATATAAAAATAATCGAGTCCCGTGACCGCAATGAAGGAAGAATGCAGGCTTTCTGAGAGTAATATGGTCGGAAGGAGATCACAATCAGCCTTTTCGGTTGGTCTCGAGACTGTCTTTGAGAATATGAGGGAAAGTCCGCCTTGACGGGAACCACTGACGATGAAATTTGTGAATAATTGGTCGATTCCTACGGTGTTCTCCAAGAAGATGATCGTGTTATTTTCGTCGAAGAATTGCTTGGTTGCAGGATCCACGATAAGCGGGATAGCGTTTTCGAGCTTTGAAACCGTATCGGGTGTGTCATCTGATATTGAAGTATCAATGGTGATAATTTTAGCTGCTGCAAGCCAGCAGAAACACAAAAAGAAAGCGAGTGTGAAACCTTTGCTCATTAGAGTAATTTTGGTTTGCTTGACTGACCCTAATAGTGTTTTGAGAGAACTTTTGAATTAAAAGTACTTTACAATTTTATTTGATTCAAGTTATTAACTTTGAAAGTTATTATCTGTGATATAGGAACTATTTTCTAAATCAGTTTTACTAAATTTGAATCTAATTTTGAGTCAATCCTTTTAAAGTCGAACGAGTTTCATTCAATTTTAATTACACCTGTTAAAACTACTATTCTACAAAATTTTAACTTCTTCCTTCCGTTTCCTGTCTTAATGAGCCACTTTTAGCAAGCCCAGTTTCCAATAAAACAGCTACCAAAGTGCGTGCAGTACCCAGCATGGATTTGTTAGAAGATTTTTTCGACCACTCGTGAAATCATTATGATTTTCATTTTTCTCAGAAAAAGACCTTTGAATAGCATTGTAAAGGGTTGTTTTTCCCAGGGGAACTATCAAATACGGAGTTTGACCAAAACTAGTCGTTACAAAGCTGAAAGTGCTGTAGTGCGTTTTGAAATCCTAAAGCACACCTGTATAGATTTCCCACTTTTAATCAAATTTAACATCAGAAAAGATAGCAAGTAAAAGCACTCAGAACCGAAGCAAGCCAGAAAGAGCTTCTATCTTGTAAAGCACACTTGAGTAACATTCTGTTAAGGCAGCTTTGAAGCGATAACGGAAGTTTGGTCACATATTTTGCGATTTTCTTCTCTTCAATGATGGCGATACTGTTAAGACGAGTAGAATTTCGCAGAAAGGAGTACAGAAAACTCAATTTGAGCATAGAGAAGCAAACAGTTTCATAATGAACGCAAAAAAGAAAATTCAGTGTCAAGTGCCGACATTGGCATAAATGGAAAAAATTAGAAAGTCAAAATTTTCAAGGCTAACTCCAACGTGTGTTTCCAAAGAAAAAGTAGCTTGAAATAAACTCATATTATGCAACGTCTTATATTTCGGAGGAATTAGAAGTTAATTGATTGGAAAGCCAGTCGGTTCCACCATAACATCATTTTTGGTAAAACTATTTCCTGAGCCCATAATTACTTCGGAAGCAAACGCTGAACAAGCATATTCAAATCTTGTAGAAAGGAGGTTGATTGAATTCAATTTAGAGGAAATTTTATATTATCTTGCTTGTGGAGGCCAATTTGGGAAATTCAAAGTGTTATTTGAGTTTCATTTGAAGGCTCACTTCGTGAAAATAGGCTTAATAGTAATTCATTTCGGTGTTTCTTTGCATCTGACGGCCCTGAATTGGGAAACATATTAGAAGTTTTTGACTTTGAAACCTTGCAGCTTGTTGACTTAGCAATGATTGACAGCTTGTTACCTCGCTTAATGAAAACAGTGCGATTCCTATATTTTATTTTTGTTAGAGATGATGAGTTTTTCTTTAGTTGGCTGTCTGAGCAAATAAGCAAAGGAAGTTTTGAAATATAAAAATGATTGAAAACACAAAAAAGGCAAATAATTTGTTGAAAATAGCACATCTCGGCTCGATAATAACATGTACTTTTGCGCAAGTATGCAATTTTACAAAGAATTTCATCTATCTTTTGAATTTTCAAGAGATCAAACACTGACCTTTCAGCAGTTGAACGCAAATTAAATGCCTACAATATGTCAACATATTCAAATCCGTTGGAATGAAGCTGTGTTTCGTCTTCGTCTTCGTCTTCGATTTTGATTTTTTTAGTTTTTGAATTTTAAATATGAAACTATTGCAGGAATTGGCAAAACTCGAAATATGGACCTACTTCAAACTGCCGCTGAAATCTCTTTATCTCGCTTCAAATAACTGATGTCTAGGCAAAATGTAGGAAGTTTTAGCCCAACTTGCAGCTGGCTAACTCAAAACCAAAAATTTTAATTCTCAGGGCATATATAAATTTCAATACTCTACAAACATGAAGGAAGTTTTCGAGAGATTCATATCAAATTCATTAATCATTGATTTTGTGGATCAAGGTTTATTGATATCTTGCTAATTTAACCGCCAGAAAATGGAGATATTTGAGGCGAACTAGCATCATCATAATAGAATATGGTGAATTTTTGAAATCGAGTTCAGAAAATCTAATCTCCAACTTTAATAATTTGATACAAAAGAAAAGAGTATCTAGAGAAATGCTTAAGAAAAGAGCAATTTACAGAACTTCAGCATCAAATTAAGTTCTAATAATTTAGAGGTAACTTGGGTTGTTTTCCGAAACAAGAAAACTTCTTTGAATGATTTAGTGTGTTCAGTGAGTTCTATAAGCTGAACCAAAACATGCAGCAGCAGAAGAAGAATAATAGGAGGTGGTATTTCTTTTAGCTTATCATATCCGTCAGTTCTATCTATTTTTATTTACATTTGTAGAATCCAGCTTTGATTTCCAGTTGAACCAAATTTTAATTCGAATGGAAAAAAATGCTAAACAGCTTTAAAAAAAGATAAATTTTGTTAGAAACTCAGCTCATCTTCATTAGTTAAAATTCGTATATTTCAATAAACAAGTGCATGAGGATCAAGATTGAAGGCTAATATTGCATAGTAAGAATTTCTTTCGGTCTTCACCACAAACTTTTTCTCGTTTTAGTTGAGATTTAAATTTCAATATTTGATCTGCATGATATTAAATGTACTTCTTTGAAGACTGACAAATAATTCAATCGACCAATTAACTCAACTTTACGAGGAAATTTAGGCTTTGAAAAATTAATTAGGAAATGAGCCAGCTCTTTAATAAGCAATAACGGAAAACTCTTGTTCGAATGCTAAGCAAATTTGCATTCCTAATTGAATTCAGATTTCCGAAAAAGTACACCTGAATAAGGATTCTCTGGCAAATTTAATAGGACTCCATCTGAGTTTGAATAAGAGTTGAGGTCTGAATATCATTGTGAAAATGCAACCCATGTAAAGCAATATTTTGCGCGTGAATATGTCACCAGTTTCA
>ENA-UOTX01001336-UOTX01001336.1-compost-metagenome-genome-assembly--contig:-NODE-1336-length-19251-cov-14.494941_pt1 | contig 19251 bp, 12 predicted proteins | sample MGYA00238143_ERZ746982 | MGnify/ENA primary metagenome ERZ746982 (study PRJEB28758, sample SAMN06268862) | compost metagenome | isolation source: single cell | place: USA: California, Emeryville, Joint... | reverse complement strand
TCTCTTAGAGGTTTTTAGCCAGCAATAGAAAAATATTGAAAATTGTGAAAAGGAGGTCGTTCTATGTGCGAAGTCCCTAAAAGAGAGATTAATGAACTTTTGGAGTCAGATTTGGCTTGCTTCATTACTATATGCCTTATGTGACAGTTCTAAAAGACAATAACTCTAGCTAGTAAGGTGATTACTGTTTAGCTGTTGAGGGCTTCGCTCAATCTTCCTGTTCGTCCCAAAAGAGAGTTTTTGCAATAAGATCTAATTTGACTCCGGAGCACTTGGGCTTTTATCTATCAGATTTAATTAACTTGAGAATCCAAAAAGAATCTTCTTCAAGTGCACTTGAGGGCTTATCGTCTCTTTTTCCTTGCTCATTATCGGCTATGATGCTGCAAATAATGCATTTAAGACTCTCTGTGTATCTGATTCTCATAGAACTTTACTCCATTTTGAGACTGCTAATTGCCACCGTAATGGCATGGTACTAAATTTCTGAATCAACCAGGCTTTTAATTGGTTTTTTCATCCGTGCCTGACTTGCTTGACAAAAGACAGTAAATAATGAATGATCTGAAATAGATCTTCAATAACTTCCCAAAAAAACAAAAAAATGAGAAATAGTTATCGCCTTTTAAGAGAGAAAGAGAGCGAGAATTCGGAAGCTATTGATAATGTGGTTCTATTTGCTTCAAAAATCGTTATCGTTTTGGAACACAGAAATCTAATTTCGTCTTAATGAGAAAATTCAGCGAACAGGGGCTACCACAGAAGGTCTGTTGTCGCGCTTCAACATTACTTTTAAGCATTAATTCAAATAAAGGGGTGTTTCTCCAGAAGCTAAAAAGGCATCTGGAGGTATGAAAACGGAATCATTTTTTAAATCAGCGCCGTTAGTCAAGTTAAACTTGAGAAGCAAACTATAGCATCTGAGATTTTTTTTTTTTCTAACGCTGACTCTGCTCTTTCGGAGGAGACTTATCTTCAAGGTTGCCAGCGCTCTTTTGATCTTGAAAGAGTGATGCCTTAATGATATTTGAGAAATACACTAAGAATTTAGCTGAAAATCAAATTTATCAAATATTATAACAAAGCAGCTCTCTTAAGCAAATGAATAAGAACTTTCCCACATCATATTTTGTAATTTGGCTTCATTTACACGTTTTTCGCTTCCTGCTAGCATCCGGAAAAACCAGGAAATTGTTGGAGAACGGAATCACAATGACTGAGGGACATTTATAAGAAAATGCTGTTTGATTGAGTAATTCGTACAACTATGAGAACGAAAAACTCTCTTTTCTACAAGTTAAAATTTAGTTTAAAATACTTAACATATTTCATATTTTTCTGCAATGCTACACGAAAAATTGCAAATTAGTTTCAATTACTAAGAGAGGTTATAGCGCCTTTCCGTCTCAGGCTCCTTGATGAAACTCTATTCAATTTGTTATAGCGATATTTTTCGATAAAGCTGTATACTCTTGCTGTGAATTGGCTGCGGGAGGTATCAAGAGTTTCCTCGTATTTTCGCTTCAGATTATCCACTTCATGGATTTTTTCAATAAGCTCTTTGTTCTTCAGAGAAATCTCTGTGTTGTTTTTCTCCCACTGAATCTTATATAAATCTCTTGACTTCAGCCTGAAATGCGAGGAAAATATTAAACTTCAGTGTTTTTAAAAGTAATCCAATTACGTATCCTCTGCCTCTCTTTGAAGCTGCAAATATTTCTGATTCAATGCGCTATGCTCAAATTCAAGGGATTTCAGGTCCTTTTTACATTTTGCGTTCTCCGTTTGTAATTTATTTATCTATTATCATCAGCAGCAAGATAAGCAATGCCAAACACAAGTCATGAAACGAGATACCTCTTGTTCTAACTCTTTATTATCATTGTCTCTGACATTAAGGAAATCACATAATCTTTGATTCTCTGCTTTATTTTGCTCGATGATCGAACGAAGCTGGTTCAGCTGTGCTTCATATTGGAATTTATCAATGCCGTTTTTCGTACGAGCCTCCTCAGATTCCTATATCCAGGCATCATAATTCCCAGTTACAAGAAAAATTTGCTTACTCGATACAGGCGCTTAAAATGCTCCAGATTTTTCCTCAATTCTTCTATCTCAAGCTGCTTAGAATTAACCAATGAATTCTCTTTTGATCGTTGCAGTTCAAACTCTCTAACCTTTTCTTCGATGCGATGACGTAAATCGTTATTTTCATTTGTTAGACTTTGCTTGCCCTGCTGGAGTTCCTCTAGCCTCTGCTGCAGCTGCATTATTTGAGTTTCAAAAGCCGACCTTTCCGCAGAGAATCGGATCTCTTGGTCTCTTATGTCAATATTCTTCCAATGCTCAAACTGTGCTTTGACATCTTCCACCTCTCTTATTTTACTCTTCTCCACCGCAAGCAGCTCCTCTCTCAAATCCGCTATTACTTGGTTCTTTTGCGTGATTCTTTCTCGAGTCTGTCGATTTCCTTTAGCAAAGCGAGCACTCGATTTTCTAAGTCCATGTTGCGTGCCCGTTGCTCATCAAGCCCTCTTTCTAAATTCGCAATGTCGTTGTCATAAATGGCCTTTTGATCATCAATCGCAGATTGGAATTTTTTATTCGTATATTCCCGAAGTTCTTCCATTTCGTCTCGATGAGACTTCTGCATTCTTACCTTTGCCTCTTCCAAATCCTTTAATTCTTCTTCTTTATTCGTCACTTCTAACACCAGTCGCTCCACTCGGTACTCTTGCTCTTTCAGACGCTGATAAAAATCTTCTCGTTCCGCAGCAAACACCTTTTCCTTCTCCTCGGTAACCCTTTGCTTTAAATATAGTTGGTTATGCTTAAAGAGTAATTTAATGAATAAAATACTATATCCTGGTCCTTTTCGCTCTGCAACGATTGCTTCAACAATTCAAGCTGTTTTGCATATTCCAACTCTGACTCCCGAATTCTATCCTGAAGCTCTTGGTTAGTATCGTACTGCTCGTTATAAGCTGAGGTCAGTCGTTCGACCTCCTCTTTGAGTAGCCCAACTTTCATCAGTAGATCCCTCTGATTATCTTCATTTTGCTGTAATTCAGCGAGTGTACTATTGAGCCTTTCCTCATAATCGTTATGAAGGTTTGCGAGCCTATCAGAGAGAGAGTCAATTTGAGCTTTCTTCTGACGATCCTCGTCTTGAAGCCGATTTAACTGGTCTTTGAGAGTCTCGATCTGAGCTTGTTTTCTCTGTTCGCTTTCCTTTAAAACCGACACTTGTTCATTCAGAGCTGCAAGCTCTGATTCTCTTAAGCCCTCTCCTTCAACAGCTTTCTTCAATCTATCTTGCAGAGAATTAATCTGAAGACCTTTGCGATATTCGTCCTCCTGCAGCTTCTTCAATCGGCTGTTAAGAGCTTCGATTTGATCCTCCTTTTCACCATCCAACTCCTGCAGTCTTGCTAACCGGTCATCGAGCGCAGTGATTTTCAGATCTTTTTGGTTGTTCTCATCTAGAGCTTTCTTTAAACGGCTAGTCAATGAATCCAGCTGGTTGTCCTTGCGCCCTTCTTCTTCTTGGAGCTTTCTGAGCCGCTCGCTGAGCACATCGATTTGGTGATCCTTTTGCAATTCATCTTCTTGTAGTTTTTTGATTCTCTCTTTCAGGCTCTCAAGTTGGTCCTCTCTTCTATTGCTCTCTTCCTGGATTCGTTTCAGTCGATCATTCAGCGACTCGATTTGCGCGTCTTTTCGACTGTCGTCTTTCTTCATTTGGTCTTTCAAAGACTCTATCTGCTCGTCTTTGCGCTCATTTTCTTCTTGTAGTATCTTTAACCGAGAAGCCATTGATCCAGATTGCCGTTCTCCTTCGTCCTGGAGATTTTTCAACTTTTCCCTCAGCAGGTCATTTTGGTTTTCTTTTCTGCTGATTTCCTCTTGAAGTTTCTTTAATTTATCATTTAGAGAGTCGATTTGACGCTTGCTATCATCTTGCAGCTGCGTTAGGCGATCCTTCAGCGAGTCAATCTGGATGTCTTTGCTGTTGCTATCATCTTGAAGTTTTTTTATTCGATCTTTCAGCAAGGCATTTTGGCTCTCTTTTCGATCACTTTCTCCACGATAATCATCCCTTTCTTGGTTTGCTCTCTTCAACAGTCCTTCAAGTTCAGAATTACGATCATTCATCTCCGTGGCGTATTTCTCGAGTTCTTTAATTCGTTGGTTGCTCCTTCCGTTTAGGTCTTTCATTTGATTTTCCTAACATATCCACAAACATTAGATGGTATGCTCTCGATATGAACTTATTGTTACAAACTCCTTTTGATATTTTCTGTTTAGCTCATCAATCTTTCTAGAAGACTCTCTCTCTAAATTCGCATATTTCTGCTGAGCTTCCTTCAATTCGTCTTTCAATTGCCTTAAATTACTGTTTAATTCATCATTTTTTCTTCCAGCAGCTGCGATTTGATCCTCGAGCTCCTTATTTCTCCTCTTGGCAGTTTCAAGTTGGCCCGCCAGACTGTTTTTTTCTCGTTGACTTTGATAGTCAGAATCTTTCAGTAAATTTTCCTACAGCAATTCCACATTAAGCAGGGACTTTCACATTCGCATTTACATGATGGTTCATAAGCTCGTCAATCTTCTTGCGAGACTCTTGCTCAAGCTGTTTGTACTTTGCCTGCCAATCCTCAAGAGATTCCTGTAAAGCTTGATGTGTTTTCTGTAATTCTTCGTTATGTTTCTTTAGCTGGTCTCCATGAGTCTGTAGTCCATCTTTATGATCTTCTAATTCTTGGAGTCTTTCGTTAGCTTCGTTTAATTGCTCATAGAATTCAGTTCTTTCTGCCTCAAATTCCTTTTGAACCCTCTCCATTTCTTCCTAAGATAGGTATTAAAAGATGAAGCAATCATAACTAACCGCTTGCTCTCGGACTGTGGCCTCGAAGAATTCTTTAATATCAGTGAGTTCTTCAGCATGATGTTTTTCCATATCGATAGCTTTCTGTCGATAGTCTTCAATTGTTTGTTCCAGACCCTCATTCTCTTCGATAAGTCTTTCCAGTTCAATTGCGAAAAGCATGAGCTGAACGAGATGTTCAGCTGGCTTGCGGGTTGTGTCCTGTAGTTCCTGGCTTCTCCTCATTTATTCGAATGAATTGGCTCAGTTGATTTCGTAGGACTCAAATAAAAATCTTATAGACCGTTAAATCGTTCACACTTCTTTGAAATTTAGCAATCTAGAAAATGATAACTCACGAAAAGCATGCTTAACCCAGTATGACTAAGAAATTCGACCAATATTGTGTATTTTCTGGAAATTGCCCAACTGGGTTATTGAAATATATTGAATTCTGAGAGATTGATCTCGTTAAACTCAAACTTTCATAAACAAATTTTTTCGTCGCCTCGTAATTCCTCCATTACTCGCTCTATAGTTTTTGAATGGAGAGATTAAGTAAATGATTTCAGGACATGGTGAGGTTCGCTGCTCAAATCGTGTGTATAATAAGCTATTATTTCGGTTCATAAATGAGAACGAAGCTCCGCAAGCACAAAAGAATACAACATGACTAAATTGTCTCCAGCAAGATTCATCAATGAACTGCTGGTCTGGATATCATTAGTAACTGGCTGTACTTTGTTCCGGCGCAAAGAGTGTAAGGATATGTCAGAGTTCAGAAATTTAATTTATTTGTGCTCATCAGTCCAAAAAACCTCAACCTTAGCTATTCTTTTAATTCACTAGTTCTACAACTTATGGACTTTCAGGATCGATTTCGGGGAAGAACTGGCCTTGTCACTAAGGAAGGACTCTTTGACACGCTAGATCGAGGCTCGGCACCCATCAGTAAGCCATTCGAGCCTCCCAAACAGAACAACCAAAAGTTTTTTCTCGCCAATCCAAGTAACAATTCACTTTTCACTTAACACCGATGACTTATCCTTCTTCTGAAGACCACAACAGAGTCTCCAGAAAGGTAAATATGTCAGGAGCAGCACCGAACAGTTACGGTGGTCATTCTCTAAAAAAAACGCTTTCGACACCCACGATCAAACAAGTTGACACTCTCCCGAGCATCAATAAGAAACAGTTAATTCAACCGATGAGAAAACCACAATTCATAACACATGAACCTCAATATGACCTTCAGCCAAAAATCGCTTATGGCAGGAACAATACTGACCCTGCTAATAAGAGCACAGAGAAAAGTTTCTCGGGAAGCAGCTTATTCAGTGAGAGAATCTCTCATTTCAAAGGCAGCAATACGCCGAATCCATCCAGTCAGCACTTGCTCAATACCCTGAGACGAAATGAGCAGTCGTCGCGATTAACACAGGATTATACAAAAGTAGTTGTGCCGCGGGTGCTCGTTGAAGAAAGTTTAAATGCGATACTGCCTTCAGGAGGAAAAAGGCTTTTTAGATCAGTGACGCCTTCGAAACCTTACGTTGACAACCTTTTGCAAATCAAATATGATATCGTGAGAGATATCAAAGGGTCTCAAAAGATGCCCGATGTCAGAGAGTTCTTAGACAATGAGATATATGAGACAAGCAAATATCTTAATCAGATCGGACGGAAACAGCGTGAGGTTATTTTGAAATATTCACTACCGAAGAAAAATGCTATTGAGCAGCGGAAAGTTGAAAAGATGAAACAGAGTAAACACTATGCGAAAGCTCTGCGGTATATCGAAGAATATCCTCAGCAGGATGAATGGGGAGAATGGATTGCTTCAATCAAGAAAGCTAATGATAGGCCAGAAGACGATTTAAATGAATTTAAACAACAAATTTAATCTTTGATTTGATATCAATATAGTTGTCGTTATGAATCCATTCGACGGCTTGAGCGTTTTCTTTTTTGGTTCTACTACCTCTTAATGAGGAGAGCCAAACCCATTTCATTTTCTTAAGAATTTAAATATTGTTGCTGAAACATGTAAAGACCTGCTGTCTTTGATGTTTTAGCATATGAGACATAATTTTGCTGCATTTTGTTAAAATTTGTCGTAGGCCTCACCGTTGACTTGAGGAAATTGCAAATCGTGTGTTTGATATGAGAAAGCTAGTTCGAGGCCTCTTCCGAAGTCAATTTGACATGAGTATAATACTTCAATCAAAAATTATTAACAAAACCTAACAAAGAATGATAGAATTTGACAACAATTCAACGTATTCAAACAAAATCTCTAGTTTTACATTATGTAAATGAATAATTAATAACATTGTATGTATTGATAGATAAGCACTGAAATATATCTTCCAATTGGTAAACTGTAGCCACAATAAATTCCTGAAAGATAACAAATTAAAATTCTAATGATCAGTTCGAACAACGTGAGTACTTCAATCAAATATTGGAACTGAATGCATCATTTGGTTTTAGATCAAGACACTGAAACTATTTGCTTCCTCCAGTTCAATCTCATCAAATTTAAATTTTTTGGCATTTTCAAGGAGTGACGGTGCCGCCTCCTCAGGCTGCTGTTTTTTGCGATCCTTGCTCTGTAACCAAGAGGAACTTTTCTCTAATACCTCAGGAGAATCAGCCTGATTTTCCAAAGTCGGAAACTCTTCTAAAATTGGGAATTTTTTTGCATTCAGAGAGGAAGCTTGGTTTTTATGCTTGTTGATCCGATTGAATTGCTTTTCCCATTCGCAGCATGGTCTCACATCCCCGACCTGAATCAATCCCTCATGTTAGTTTTAACAACGGATCTAGTGAATTACCATTCGAAAAGACTCGAGTAACTCAAGAAGTCTGTCTAATTCCTTATCTTTCTTGTCTCCTCTGAAAGATTTGATTGAAAGGCAATTTTCTTGTTGAATGACAGGACTATTTATTGCGCTCTGAGGAGCGAATGGGCAAGAGTATAAGATAATGAAACAGATATAGAGATATCACTTTTAATAAAATCACTTCTTTGAGCTCTCGACCCAATTTGCTTAGGTCTTTCAGATTTTCTCCATTTATTTTAACACAGTCTCCTCGGTAAAAGTAGTAGGAAATCAAATTTTTGCGATCAAGCGCTTTGATTAATGGCTCCATTACCTAAAGAATCAGATATTGTTTCTAATTCAAAGAAACTTCTACCTGACGAGGACCAGATGTATAAACAATCAACTCATAATCAGCAACGATTTTCTCCAAAAATTCATCGACTCCAGGACGCTTAAGTATGTATATTGTTTGTTTTGGAAAATCGTCTATCCGAAACTAAATCCAATGAGATTATCTGCTGCGGTGAATATGAAACTTACCGATAGGACCATGTCAGGAGAGTCTATCTTCTTAGGAGTACTAAATATCAAGACCTGATCAACCTCGAAGACGAGCGTTTTTTTCCCCTGCTTAATTTACTTTTCAATAAGAAAATCAAAATGTGTTTGATTACTTTGTCTTGAGGAAGCTGAGGGACAGTTAGAGCCACGAATGTTTTATCATTGGCAAGGTTGGCAAGGCTTTTGGTTCTAATATATGATTAGCTTTACCTGTCAAAATGACAAATTTACTCTTCTTGTTCTTCTCCATATGCGCAATCAAACACACAGCTGCAGAGTTTCTGCCATATTCTTTTAGAAATTATTATTGATCAACATTGAAAGAGTTCATACCTCTGTTTCCGTCCAATTTTCTTTCTACTGATACTTGATGGCGATTTATCCTCGTTTTTAGGTTCCTCAGATGAGCGACTGGAATTTGAGAGTTTAGGGTAAATATGGCTTTTAGGTGAATTCATATGAATATGTCAGCTGAGAGATGAATTTGTTAATGAATCTTATTATTTAAAATTTTAAGTAAATTACTTTCGGATAATTTTGTACAATTAGACTCGTGGGGCTTTAATTAGTGTATACGTTTTTTTCTGAAGCTCTATTCTTAGGTGTCAAATCCTAAGAATAAAATATTTTAGAAGCTACAAAATACCTGGACTCTGTGACACTGAGACACTCTTCTACTCCATCTCGAGGTCACAAAACAGCCCCATTGTAAACTCTCATTTTACCTGGCTTTTTGAAACTCTCTCTCTCAAATGAAATTCGAATCGTGACAGATAATACGTTTTTCTTCAGGAACCCAAAATAAAGGTGAGCATTGGATTCTATTACTCATGAAGAATGAGAATAAGAAGAAATTATGAGAATGATATCTGATTAATACTGCAATCTCTAGACATAGACTGAACTTAGGTGTGAATTCGGCAGTTCGGAAACCATAATTGAGTAAATAAGGAGAGAAATAGCCAAGCCACAGACCAAAACTCCAAATTCTCTACTTTCTGCGATCAACGGACAATTGATGATGAAAATTGTTAAACAGGTAGAAAAAATTAAAATATTTTTGGATCAATCACGAGTCTAAAGCCTTCGATCTCTTCTAAAAGGTGCTCTGCTGTCCTAGGTCATCCCTTTCGGTTATCTATTTGAACAGCGAATGCAATTTTAACGAAGTCAGGCAGCATTTTTTAGTTTTGTAGCAGAGATGATTTATAGAAATATAGTTGATGATTGGTCACACCTCTTAAATAAAGTGTGAATGAAAAATTCACTGAAAGCAAAACAAATGAATATATATCGAAATAATACGATACATGAATGCATTCCACCGATCCAGCATCCCGGAGTTACATAATAAGTTATTGATAGCACAAAAAGTTCCTGTATTCATCAAATGAATACCTCTTAAAGGATCAACCAAATTATTCAAGAATGACATCGATATTTTTTTCGTAAGCCTTCTTGTTCTTAGGTCTGACTCTACCAAATAAGAGTGTTAACTTGATTTTGAATATTAAGGGGGGGCTACTTTTGATGATTTGCAATTTCCCAAAGCTTATTTCGAATTACAGTTTTCTTTTTTGATTGAGTTTTATTCAAATCCAGATACAATGCTGGATTTCTGAATGCCTCTTTGATAAACTGATCCCACTCTTCGTATTTTAGTTCTCTTGTCAATGCCTCCTGAATTCAATTGGAAACAATTTAAAAAGGAAAATCTTACTTTGAATAGGATGGATATAGGGATATTCTGGGCCGGATTTTCACTTTCTAACTTCAGTTTATTCGTCAAACACTTCGAATAGAAAGCTCTATTTTGACCACGTTAGACCGCTATCAAGCCTGGAAAGACGGAATACCTTTGCGTTTCTTTGAAGCGCTCTGCATCCTGTTGATTTACGCAAAACAAATCGTCAAGCTCACTCCAATCGCGAGGCATCTGCTGCTTTGCAGCTGTTTTTTGTGAGGTAGTTTCATCCGATTTTGAACTGAAACACGTGATTGTTAAACCATTTTCACAAAAATATGTGTTTGATTACATCGAGTGAGCTGTTCCTCTCCGAATATTATTGCTTCTTTCATCAACTGCATTGTAGTCTAATTGAAGACTTAGTGTGGAGTGATTAGAATGTCATATTATACGAAGAATTGGGCTTCTAACTCGAGTGCTACCCACGAAAGGGTCTTTCAGGTTTGCGCTTCCGTCGAGTGTGCTTGTTGAGCCTGTAGCTGATACAATTTGCGGTTTAATAAAATCGTCTGAAATATTTGGTGAGGAATTTCGAGTTTTGGCACGTCTTTTGTCAGATATCCTCCGACTAATGGTCCCAAGGCTTTTCCTCTGAAGCGCATCAGTGTCATTTCGATATATTTTGACCAATTCTTTAATTTCATCCAACTCTTGCTGACGAAGAAGCAATCGTTCTTCTAGTTTATGCTTATAGGATTGTAACACTTCCAAATTTCCCAAATTAGGATCTTCATGTTTCATTTCTTTTTTCGTGTAATTGGTATTTTCAAAATGTCCCTCGAAATCCTCGTCCTGCATCTCATACGCTCTCTTAATATCGAGACGACTTGGGAAGACGAGAGCCTTTTTTACAAGTATCCGCTGCTCGCTCTCGTTTTCATTATCTTTGCAATCATTTATAGTGGTGAGAACTAGTGAAATGATATAAATCAATTCTTTAGTTCAAAATGACAGCGAAAAATACTATTTTCTAGCGGCTCATATTTATAAGGGGTTGAGTAGCCTATTTGGGATTTTGAGTGATGGCTCGTGACAGCTTTCAAGTCGCTTTGGGATGTAAGATTTTCTTCAGTTGACTCCAAGCAGAAATATTGCTTATGAGGACTCTCTTTCTGGAGTTGATATATATTCGGCAGGGCTATTGAGAAATTTTCATAATCACTGTCTTTTGAAGGAATGCGAGCTGATTGTTGTTCAGTATCTTCGGTATGCAAGCCGACACTTTTCGATCTTGAGGACTGATTGATATTTCTGCTGGACTTTACTGATTCTTGGGTTTCATGTGAGTTTTTTATTTGGATCAGAGGCAGTGCGGGCGAGATCACGCGTTCATTATATACATTGTTGGAAAGATCAATCCCTTCATCATAGGCTCGCTGAGTCTCACTGTAGGCGATAAATTCAATTTGCGACCCCGCATCAGAGAGCTAAGACATTTAAATCGTCAATATTCAATTCAATGCAATTTGCAACCTGTTGAAAATCAGCTTTTTGTAATTCTTCATATTTCATTCTGCTGAAATACTTGATTTTTTCGAGATAGATCAGGAGATATGGCACCGTCTGAGCGGTTTGTATGAGTCCCTATGATGAAACCTAAGTAATGAGCAAACACCAACGAATTTTACGTTAAGCTCGTCGATCACTCCGCGTATGTTAGTCAGCTCGGACTGATTATTCAAATCTACAAAAATACAATCAATCACATATTTGTTACACTAGTCTCTTACCAAGCACGTGATTCGCTAATGCAATAGCTTTTTTACAGAGCTGGACCCGCTTAGCTTTCTCTGCGGCAAGATCTTCGACTAGAGTTCTATCTTGAATAGATCTTTCCAGAAATGCCTCGAATGTTTGAATAAGCCGTGAGAGGCTGCTTTCGATTTGACCCAGAGTCATCGTAGAGCCAATTTTGGATTTTTTGTCGATGAACTGCGAGCAGCGTTTTGAATGGTCATCTATATTAAACAATGATATTTCGCTGCAATAATTGATTCGAGCTACTGATTTCATTGCTTGGGATGAGTTCTTGACAATTAATACAGGGAATGCTTGTCATTGGAAGTGCATTTCGTGGATTTTGGAATTTTGCTTTCTAAGGAGAACATAAGTTTGGCCTTACATTTTTCAATGTTACTTCGGAATTAGACTCGTAATAGGTCCGTTTATCCGTGGCAGATAGTTTCATAGGATTGAGTTCTACCGGAATTAGACTAATGGATTCGTTGAAATTTGCTTTTTGTCTCTTTAAAAATTTATTTTTCTTAAAATAAAACTCAGCAACCTCCAAGCAAACCACCACTATCTGTTTCCATAGTTAACGCTAAGCTGTTTAATTTGAGTCTTTCAAGGCTCTAGCTCAAGGACGCAATTTTCCCTCCTTCCAGTGAAGGCTGATACCAAGATTTTGTTGGAATTCGAAAGGATAAAGACATCAGAATTGACTACATAAAGAGAAATTAATCACATATCAGTACTTTATTTTCAACATCCCTCAGAGCGTTCGAAACTCTTTCAAAAAGATTGTAATCCAAAAAATTTCTATATACTTCTCTTCCCATCGAGAGACATCAATTGAATTGACTAAACCTCAATTGCAGCAGAAAACAGTTGTTAAGGAGTTACTCACGTTGAAAAAAATCAAAATATTGTGAAAAAAACAATGGTCTTAACAGAAGAATAAGATTCAAAGACTCTCTTGCTAAAATTTGGATTATGTTGTTGTAGAGGCCAAGTGCCTACCAAAACCCTCAGTTGAACTATTTCACGCATGAGTTTGCAATTTGGAATAAGTTTATTAAAATAATATAGAATTAACTGGATTTGGATTGTCGTTGGAGAAGTTAGAAAAAGTAGAAATGAGAATCCTAGGCGCCGAATTTCTAAACAACCAAATTAAGTTATTACTTCATAAGACTGCTGGTTTTTGTAGAAAGTGGGCATAAATCGATCTGGAAAATGGCGAAAAATAGGTGATTTCATTTCTCAGCTTAAGCAATGAATGAGGCTGCATGTAGATCTCAAATTTAAACCATTTCAGCATATCACGAAAGCTGCTATGACAGATAATCTCCGTGTTCTCGTGAATTTCGTTTGAAAATAGGCAATCGAAGGTTTCTCATCTCTATGTTTTCATAAATATTTACGATTAACGAAAGGAAATCGAACGTGCTCATCAAAAAGATTACTCAGAAGTGGAACTGCTCCGAAATGATTAGAAATTTATAATTGCTGATTAAGTCATAAATCTTCAAGATCCGCCAAACCAGCACTCGGTAATCTATCCTTAGAGATGAATCATCATATTCAAAGATCAATCATCCCTCTTTTGTTTTCCGAGATACTGGAGAAATTCTAAGCATGAAATTCCAACTCAAAGGATCAAAATAAAAAAATTCACGGGTGCTTTTCAAATCCGTACTGAATAAATTTACTAACACAAAAAAATATAGGATCCTATTCCACTTACACTTCATGGAAAAGCTGCAACCATCATTCTTGCAGGCGGATGAATACCTCTCTACATGACTCCGCAAGGGCCACAAAAATTTGGGCAAATCTATAATCCAACAAACCCCTAAAAACACGTCCTTTATACTGATGACTATACCGTAGAGCTTCCAATCAAGATGAAAAAGTTGGATATGGTAACGAAGATCTTAATCTAGTTCCTAACAGTCGTTTTAAGGTTCTGGGGGCTGCTAACAATGTTAGACATCTCTAATGCAGCCTATAAGAGCTTGAAAATGATGTCTTGAGATTTTCCAAGGGCTTCTTCCCTTGGAGATAACTGCTGAAAAAACAATAAATATCATCGGCTCTAACGTTCCAGAGTGGTTGATTGCATTTTATGGATGTAGTTACGCCTCGATGTTGCCAATCGGAGTCTACACTACCAACAACCCTGACGCTTGTCAGTATATCGCAGAGCACTCTGACACTGAGATAGTCCTTGCTGAAGATAAAAAGCAGCTTCAAAAATATTTGGATTGCTAGGATCACCTATCAAACCTCAAATATATGGTTCTATATGGTGAGCAGATCCTAAAGCTCAATTCAAGGATAAAGTCATCACGTACACTAGGCTACTGGAGCTTGGTGATAGCTTCAAATCGACAAGCACGGAAGATTCTTTACAGGATAGAAGTTCCTTGCAAGCTCTAAGAAAATGCAAACTCACATCTTTGCAATGAGTCGAAGCAAGTTAGCATATTTAGAGTTCATAATAACTAAGAGTAAAGATTTGTGGAATTGTAGCTGATCGTGATAAAGCGCGCATATGGGTATTTCTATTATGTATTCGAATAAGCACACCAATAAGATAATCAAATAATTAATTTCATCGAAATAATTGATTGTACTTCGAGTGTAATGGTAAAACTTTATGAAAATATTACAAATGATCATCTTGCAGTTTCTAATTTCCATTCATCAACAATGTATTGCGCAGATACCTATGATAATGACGAGGAAGTTAACCAATGGCGAGAAAATGTAATTTTACTCTGATGTTAGTCATTAGTCGCTTCTCCGACTCAAGAGAGCTGTCAAATCTGATAAAATCTTCAACGAAAGCTATGTTGGATATGAGATTGGGAGCGTCAGTAAACACAAGAATAAAAATAATCATGGGGAGTTGATCATCCATCGATTCTATCTCCACATTTCCGTGATGGAAATCCACAACCGCAGATTTCATATGACTGTGCATCATCAGAAAGCAGCTGAGCTTTTCCCGCGGAGTGCAAGTTTTACTTAATTTATCAATTTCCCAAACAGCCTTCAGGTAGGGTTTCACCACATCATCTCCTTGAAGCTGATCGTCTTCGAGGTCAGTCAGCCAAAATTTCCTTGGAATCTATAGGAGATGCAAAAAATAAGTCAGAAACTACAAAGCACATGCTCACATCCAGAAATTTCAATATTTCTATTGCGTTGCTGTAATGCGAACGTATTTCATTTGCTTTTGCACGAAATTTGGCGTCCTTTGCTTCATTTTTCGTCAAATACATCGCATAAAGAAGATCTTCCACCTATCGTAATCTTATATTCGAAACTGGGCTGAGACACACTCATTACTTTCTCGAATATGTACATTTCAACTGCAGCTCTGCAATGCGGCATCATTTTTCTCGTTTCAGATTTCCCATAGTTAAACTCACAGAAAAGAGTGTCTATCGTTTGATTAATCATGTTAACCACGCTTTCCATCTAAATTAATAAATAAATTGCGCATAATAGCAAATTGTTACGGGAGCTGGAAGAGTATTTGAGGATTCAGAAATATTTTTGTGTTGCTCCTGGAAATTCCGTAAAAATTCTTCGATTTTCTTTCCTAAGGTGTAGTTGTTCGAGGCGAGGATCTTTCTAAATTCGTATATCGAATAGCTCTCAAGGTTCCCCTTTGAAATTTTATTCTCACTATCTTCTCCTTCTTCATCACTGTGTATAATAATATAAACATTAAATCTTTCGCATCATGGCTATGATTACCTTGATCCTTCATGCTCTATTTGAGCGTATGACTTCTTCAAGTCTTTTCTTCCATCTGCTCCGCGTCGAACTGGAGAAGTTTGAGTCCCTTTTTTTCCCAGGTAGAGGTATATTACTGAAATGAAAGAGAATGTTTGCTACTTTTATTTTCAAGGATGGTGAGGTCTCTTTGGAACTCCAAGAAAAAGGCTTGGATCTTCTTCACGTCCTGAGGGCAAATTAATTGATATTACCTTACAACAATGACAATCTTTCATACGCCACAAAGTCCTTTTAGGACAACTTTTCGCTTGCAGTTTTTCGAATCTGAATCCGTGGTCAATCTCAAAACGATTAACCCTTTCGCATGCGAGACGAGGCTTAGACATTGCAAGAGAAGATCCTTATATGAGGCAGATTTCTTGCTCACAGCTGTCACATGATTACCATCCTGGTCAACAATATCAAAGGCGCTATACAATATTCACTCATCATTCCCAAGTTCTTTGAAGGAATTTTTTCATACCGTCTTCGGCAAACACTTTCGAAAGTCTGTATCACTCGTCGAGAAGAAATGTTCAGCGAGATAAGTTGTTTCATGACTTGCGGTTTTGAAGGTTTATCGAACGACGTTGCGAACCTACTACTTTGGTTGAAAAAGCGTGTTTGAAGTTGGATGGTAACCTTCCGATTATTGGTTTCGGAATTGTGGTAGGACCTTTGATAGTTCTTATCGGCTCAATTTCATAAGATTGCTGGTTATTAAGGTCGTAATGTTTTTGTTGTTTGAAAGGAATTGCGTTACTTCGCTTTCGATGAATTCGAAGTCAGCAGTACTCTTCCGTCTCACCGATTTTAGCTCTTCATCTGAAAGTATTGGGCTATTTGTGCCTATCACCAAAGGTTTTTCGTCTGTTAGAGGACGAAATGCATAAAATGCGTGGGAAAATTCATACCATTGCTTGCTACCTTGTTGAGAGAGAGTGGTTCCATTTGAATTTTTTCGCTTTAATCACAATAAATAAAAAAGAATCGAATTTATTTGCAAATTGATACAATTACTTCGAATTTCGGAAAAAAATTTAAAAAAAGCTCAAAGGTTCGAAGTGACAGCCGATTTGCCATTAATATATAGAAGGCCTGTCGAATTTCCATCGCTGCCTATGTTGTTCTCAAATACAGCAAGTTCTTATATTCAGATTTCGACGCGATAGCTCACGCAATATTCATTAAAGCTGATTAATAATATTAATGACGAAATAGATAGGCTGACTATACATTTCAAATTTAGCACATTTTCTTACGATTGTTATAAAATTGAGATCTCTTTTCTAAAATAACTTATTTTTTGTGTATTCTAAAGGCGAAAAGTCTGAAGCTTGAGCTTCGCGTCTACATAGTGAGGGAATATTGGACGCGCATAGACTGCGAAATAGACGCTAGTTGGAAAGAAAATCTTTCGGGCACGCCTATCTGCAGCCTCAAGTATCGTCTTAGCACATTCCTATGTGTGTTTAGCGTGATATTGCTAAGGTTATTCTCACCTCGACAGATATTTGCACTGATTCTCTGCTCTTTTTAGGTCCTTGATATTGAACATTTGCCAAGCTGTTATTACGGAAGTTAGTTTTCACCTAGATGAGTATAATAGGAATAGACATGAGTTATCATTGGCAAAGAGAAATAAATACTGAAGGTGGACAAATAATGGTTATAGCAACATCATGGTTATTCATCTCAATCCGCAAAGATTCGAAAAACCCCGTCACAGCAAATTTTGATGCGCAATATGCTACACGGTAAGGCAGTCCAACCTCTCCAGAAAAGCTTGAGAGAACGATGAATTGTCCTTTGTTCTTCTTCAAGTAAGGTAAAGCGTATCTAAGAGAGAGAAGATAAGGAGATGAAACTATAAGATCTGACTTGGTACAATAAAGATAGCCGAAGAAATTTGTTTGGATAATTCTGTGAAAATGATCCAGGTCCTTCATGTCACTGAATTTAATATATGCATTGATTCCTGCGTTTAGCACCATAACATCAAGTTCGTTGTATGTTTCGATACACTTGTCAATAAATTCTCTGTAGCCGATTGTGAGTATATCATGAGGAGCAAGTATTACTTGCATTGAGCTTCTTCTCGCACATCACAGACCATGTAGCTACATTCGGAACCCAACTCCCGACACATTTGAGTGACTTTTTCTAGCTCATCCTTTGAACGAGCGCCCAAAAAGAGCCTAATATTGCTTTGTATTCACGAATAAATAGTGAATTACCTGCATTTGCGAACAGCATAACTCAATGCGAGCTCTTTTCCGATACCACTGCTGGCTCCAGTGATGCAAATAACCGAACCCTCTTTTAAGTTATTGGGGTGATGGAGAATTTTGTATAAAAGTACCTTTAAATTGAGGTTCTCTAATCATTTTCATGATAAGCATATTGTTTCCCATTTGCTCTTACGCGTGAGCTGATTAAAGATTTAAATGATTTTATTTGTGAGTATTCGTCTCAGACAATAAGTAAAGATGCTGTTTGCTATCTGATTCAGGAATTTTGGAAGAAAATCCTGATACCAAACTCTGGTATGACTTCAAAAGGTTTCTTAATTCGGTTGTTTCTTCAGTAATGAGAAAAAAAGAAGAGCTGCAATGACCAATTTATCTAAAATAAAAAATAGTTTTCGAGATAGGCTTTCTTATTCACGATGAGAGACCAAGGCACCTAAATATTTGATTCGAGACTGCCCACTGATTTTGGGATTTCACATACTTTTAGGTGTTTTGCAGATTTTGATCTTAATTTAGATTTAATTTTTTTTTTGAAGGCACATAAAGTTGAAAAGTCCACAATACATTCATATCGATTTGATTCAGTTGGATTGTGATTTGTGGTATCGTTGGGGTTTGTACTTTTGTGCAAAATGAGTGCCTATGAGTTGGGTTTACAAATTGATAGATTTAATATATAAATCTTTTTTATTTGATTTTACAAATGGAAATCGATATTTGTCAACATTTATTTTTTCTTCTTCATGATTCGGGAAATTTTTTCTCGATGATAACTTATCAGGTCATGCTTATTTTTTGTTATAAGAGCGTTGTTATGAAACTTTCACTATATAGATAGAAACCAACAAGCAAAAAAACGTGAAATTGTTTGTTCAGTCCAGCTTTATAGGTCATTTCTTCTGCTTGCAGACCGCATTGCTCAACCACTCAAGACCATCATACAAACCATCACCGGTTATCGCACAAGTACCCTGAATATACCACTCTCTGTCGTTAAGGGTGGTGAGAGCGAGTTTCTCTGCAACTTCAGTAGTACTCATGGCACTGCTTAGATCTTGCTTATTTGCTAATACTAAAAGCGGGATATTCTTGAGTTCCTCTTCAGCGAGTATTTCTTGAAGCTCTACCTTAGCGTTTTCAATTCTATCTCTGTCTGAAGAGTCTATCACAAAAATAAAACCTTGAGTGTTCGAGTAGTAATGTCTCCAGAGGAGTCTAACCTTGGTTTGATCTCCTATATCCCACGAAATGAAAATAACTTTCCCGTGAATACCAGCTCCGATGTGAAATCCCACACAAATGAATGCAGAGACAACTTCTATCAATTTAAGCTTGTTTAGAATAGATGTTTTGCATGCGGATTCGAGTCCCAGCATCAAGATTCTCTTCTCTTCCCAAAAGGATTATCGAATAATTCAGGTATTGTCAGACCCATTTCCTAGCAGCAGAGTAGCTGTTTGATTTATCTGAATTATTGTGATG
>ENA-UOTX01001333-UOTX01001333.1-compost-metagenome-genome-assembly--contig:-NODE-1333-length-19271-cov-4.144420_pt1 | contig 19271 bp, 12 predicted proteins | sample MGYA00238143_ERZ746982 | MGnify/ENA primary metagenome ERZ746982 (study PRJEB28758, sample SAMN06268862) | compost metagenome | isolation source: single cell | place: USA: California, Emeryville, Joint... | reverse complement strand
AATGGAGGTGTTTTCTATATCGAAGGTTCAACAAAATTCTTCGAGTTGACGATTCGTGAGAGCTCTTTCCAAAATATAGAAATCATCAGTAATGGAGCAATCTTCCATGTTCAAGAAATTGCGTCTTCGACAACTTCTGCTGCGATTTCTCGAATTTTATCTGACAGCACTCAGACAGGCATCATTTCAATTTTAGAAAACAAAATTGCCAACCTCTCTGCTCAGAATGGCGGTGTAATATTTGAAAATACTCCTGATGGTTCCCTTTCAATCGCCCTTCAGAGTAGTCAGTTGACAAATATTACAGCTCAAAACAAAGGAGGTGTGTTTTACTTAAATAAACCCACTCTTTCAGTTAGTGGCAATAATTTATCTGAGTGCTATTCTCTGGATGCAGGTGCAATCCTCTATTCTTCTTCAACAGGAATTGACATGACTAATTTCACTAGTGCTAATATCATTTCAAACAGTTTCACAGGCACTCCACAATTCTCATTCGCACCTACCAACTTAAAAATTGAATTTCTTGACAATTCTTCCTCTTTTCTCCAGTTTGACGATTACAATGAACTAAACAGCACTCCAACCATCTCCAATTTGACTTCTTATTCACTGTTGTCAATAACCATGCGTTTTACTCTCATTCATGTTGATAGCCAAGGTGTGCAACCAGTGATCGACAACTCTGAGAGCCCTTCAATTAGCCTGATCTTCACATCTCCAAATGGGATCTCGAATAAGTACTCAAGTAGCAGTAACAGCTGCTCTCACGCGGTGTGCATTTTCTCTCCTTCAAGTATTCGTTTGGTCGGGAAAGCAGAAGAGAGATATACTGTGAATGCGACTTATTTTTCCCAGACTTACACTCAATCTCAAATTTTCTACATCAAATTGAGGGCATGCTTGCCTGGAGAAGTGAATGACACAATTTCTGAGCAATGCATCTACTGCGAAGAAGGAAGTTATTCCTTAGTTCCATCAGATTCCGCTTGCAAAGTCTGTCCTGAAGGTGCTATATGTCTAGGAGGCGCCAATATCCTGATAGAGCCTGGGTATTATAGAAGTCCAGGAACCGAAAATTTGACTATGGTTGCTTGTAATGATAGCGGAAATTTGAGATGCTTTGGAGGAGTTGAAAATACTTGTCATGAAGCATTCACGGGGCCTGCTTGTCTTCAGTGTAACTTGGAGAATGAATTCATCAACTCTGATAATGGAGGATGCTCGAAATGTTACTCGAGAACAACTCTCATTTCCATAGTTGTGCTCATACTCTTGGGCTCGACCATGTATCAAATATTATTAACGATGTTTGCATTCAAAACCGGGCTCCTTTCTCACAGTTTTTATCAATGGTCCGCAAAACATACACGTGCTCCGAAAAGTCTCCTCCAACCTAGCGTTTTCATGATCATCTTTGCAACTTTCTCTCAAATCACTTCAATTCTTTCCGATAATGATTCCGGGACCTTTAAACAGTACACAGGTATAACCGGCGCCATCGGAAATACGAGTCAACAAATCATGGTCTCCTTGAAATGCTTGATCTATCTGAACGTACTTGATCCCTTGGATTCAATGAAACTCCAACTTCTCTTCATAATACTTTCTCCGATTATTAAGCTGGTGCTTTTAATCCTTTATGAATTCTTGAAAAATCTCCTTTACCGCAAACCAGATACCCGTAACTCCGCCTTGATAAGGATAGGCGCAGCAGCTGTTGTACTTATCCTCCTTGAACAGCCTGGAATTATGGGATTTTTAGGGAATTATTTAGCCTGTAAACGACTTGATCCTAATGTAGACACAGAATACATTGTAAAAAACAGTAACATTGATTGTGGAACACCAGAGTATACCTACATCAGAAATGTGATTGTCATTCCCGCCTTATTCTTCTGGGGCTTTCTGGTGCCTGCAGGTTTATTCATCACCATGAGGATAAATCGAAAGAGACTGTTTGAGTCACAAAGCTTACAGATAGTGCTAGGCCACTTTTATAACGGATACAAACGTGAAGCATATTACTGGGGCCTCTTGCTCTTTGTAATCAGGATGAGTATGTTCATCTTTAACGCTGTGCTGGCTAAAGACCAGACGCTCAAAAACCTGATTTTGTTGTTCTTTTTCCATGTCTATTACAAATTTTACTCTCGAGTCATGCCTTACGAAAATGAATCCCCTCACAGAGCTGAAAAATTGACGATATTCTCATACAACGTGATATTAATCTTGCTCTTATTCCAATCATTCACTAACATCTCGTGGATCCAAACAATCCTTTCTACAGGGATCATTATCACGAAAGCTTATACGGATTTCTACATTCTATTTCAGGTGCTTTATCTACGATTGAGAAAAGGAGCATCGACACTTCGAGACTTTAAGGAGAAAGCCGAAGATAAAAGAATTTTAAAAGAAACATTGGATTATCTCAATAACTTTCATCATGATGAGAAGCCCGTGTGGAGAGACAGCCACCACAGACGTTCTGCAATTAGCCTGGCACTCCCTCTGAGGTAAATATTTTTTTCTCAATGATTGATCCCAAAAATTATTTTCAATTGAATTAGATTACGAAACACTGATCGATACAGACGTATAGAGAAAGAAAAGAGAAAAAGACGAATGATCTTGGGAGAGACCAATGAGTCTAACAATAAGCTTTGGAAAAAAGTTGCTGAGAAAGCAACACACTTCGTGAAAAAAACGGAATTGATAGCGCCTTCCCTGTTACACTTACCCTCAATTCCAAAATCAGCTCTATTAGCATCCAAAAGTTTACAAAGAGACTACACAATGCGCAGGCTTGATTCTAAATTTGACTTATTCGATGCTGAATCACCACGGCGACAAGCAAATAACCCCGAGAGCATGAAGAGCATACAGACAACGACTGAAGAGATGCTGTTAACGCGAACAACTCGCCCAAGCCGACCGAGTAGGCCAAGCCAAAAGCTCGATTTTGTAATGAACGATGAAGAGTCTCCAAAATAGTTCCAAAGTTTGCATATCGAGATGCATTATTTTCTTTATATTTTTTCGAGTTGAACCCTCACGAATTTTATTACAGAATATGTATATACCAAGATTTCGATTAAAATTGCATATTATAATGGGATTGTGAAAAATCTTTTCAGAATATATTAATTTTTCGAATTGTTATATCAGCAAGATAGGATTATACCTTTTAATTAATTTCAAAGAGCTAAGGAAGATTTATAACAGTCAATGAAGTCCGTAAAATTGTTTAGCTTCTTCAAAAGCTCAGCCTCATGGCGTGTTCGCATAGCGCTCAATCTCAAAAAAATTGAATACGATTATATTCCGGTGAATATTTTGAAAAGTGAAGGCGAGAGACAGGAAGGCTACGCCAATATCAACCCATTGGAAAGAGTTCCTTCTTTGATCGTAGATGGCAACGTTCTCATTGAGAGTATGCCTATTATTGAATTCTTGGACGAGGTCAAGCCCTCTCCGAGACTATTTCCTGAAGATCCATTCAAGAAAGCTCAAGTCAGAGCAGTTTGTGAGATTATTAACGCTGGAATTCAACCTCTCGGGAATGTGACGGTGCTAAAGCAGGTTAAAAAGCAGGGCGGGAACCCAGACGAGTGGTTGAAATACTGGATGACGTTTGGGGTGAGGAAGCTGGAAAGACATCTGGAGGGCTTTAGTGGGACGAACTGCTTCGGAAATGAACTGACAGCTGCAGATTTGTATATTTACCCTCAACTTGATGCTTCGATTAATAGAGTCGGAATTAACATACACGAATATCCGAATCTAGCACGAATATTCCAACATTTGAACGGTTTGGATGCTTTCATAAAAGCAAGACCAGAACATCAGCCAGATTATCAACCTTAAGGAGAGCGGCAATATGAAACTAATTTCGACGATTATTCTTAATTTGAATACTTAATGGCTATTTACGTACATATCAAGCAAAAAAACTGAGGAGTGATCCAAAATGAATATTATTATATTTTCTTTTCTGCTAAACAGATCTAGGCAGTCAGGTTTTTTTTTCTCCCATTAAGAAAATTCGAACAATCCAAAATAGATGAAACTCGCTCACAGCCTCTGCTACACAGCTAAATATTTACAATATTCAAAGTTTACAGATTAAAATTACTCTGTAGTTAATCAGGCGTCAGACAGTCAGTCCTATTTGCTCACTGCTATTAGTTTTCTCACTTCGAAAAGTTTTTTTTCTAACTGATTACCTTATTGGATATGCATAATACTTTACAGACTCTTTCTTTTTATTAAGTGAGTACAAACGCTCTTCTCATTACAACATATGAATGGTTTGAGAAAAGTGACTTCAAATGAAAAGTATTCGATTTTGTCTTTAGATGACTACCAATATGGACACCACCCGATATACGCTTGACTTAAATTTTGAGCGGATCGCGCTTCACTAATTAGCCGCCGGACCTGCCCAACAACAGTAAGACTTTCTGCATCTGGAAACTCTCTTCCAGCTAATTTCTTTTTAATTCTATCCACAACTTCCAAAGCCTTCTTATTCAATATTTCAGGCCTTGCTTTCACATCTTCTGCCATTCTTGCTTTTTTCGCTCTCATTTGCTCTAGAGCAGTACGGGCTTCATCTAAAATCTTTTTTTCTTTCTCAATTTCCTCTTTCTTATCTTCTTCGTTGGCCTCTTGTTCATTTTCAGTGCTATTAGATTCCCGAATTTCCAACATTGTCTTTCTAATTGTTCCTCTTCGTACAACTTTTTCTTCCTCATCCTTCTTGGGCTCCACCAAATCCTTCAATTCTTCAGCGCCTTTCACACGTTCCATTGCTTTCAAAGGCATCTGAAGACCTCCTGAGATGAAGGTCATAGTGGTCTGATCAGCTTGTCCCATCGTCGCTGTTTGTGTATCATCATCAGTATCCGTCAGCAAACGCCAGTTCAGCAGCGGATCGTACACAAAAGCCTGTAAGATAGCAATCAGAGACTCCTTATTCTCTCTTAGAACGGTCATGACAGAATCGCACGTGCTCGTGAAAGTGCCCTCAATCGAACCTGCTTCCATGGCGTTCACGAGCATTCGCGTTAACCTAAAAGGCACTTTTTCAGGGAAACGCTCTCTTTTCATAGCAACTTCGAAGCAGTCACCAAAGTCAATATGCACAATCTGACCCGTCTGTCTCTGAATCATTATGTTTCCTGGATGCCTGTCTCCAAGCCCAAGGATATACCCGACGATAGACATTGTCGCCAACGATTTTGTAAAAGTAGTTCTTCTTTCAAGCCAGGTCTCCGAGTTTGGACTATTAAGCCAAAGAGCGTTCTTAATGTCCTGTCCTCGAGTGTTTTCTAGCACTGTCAGGTATAATTCAACTTTATTTGCGACTGGAAGAGAATCAAATTTGTCACAAATTTCTGCACAAGCCTGCCGCTCCGCATCAATATATATTCTCGCGTTTTGGCGGTATTCCTGTACTAAAGAAAGGAGGGTATCACAGTTTTGCACCCAGCCGCATAATCCAGCACCTTGTGAGATCGGAATGATTGCATATCTAGTAATTGAGAGGTCTTTCTTTGAGGTGATAGGTTCGGAGGTCAGGAGTTTATTGCAGAGAGAGAACAGCTGCATGACTCTCTCGTCTTGTCTGAGATCTTCTTTTCCTTTTAATAAAAACGTGTATTCTTTGCCATCACTGCCGTAGATGAATAATTTGCGTGGGTGCTGTTTTGAGGCTAGGACTGGAAGCCTTGGTGCAAAGCCTGATAAGGCGACTACAGGTTTATTTGGTCTGTACATGCCTGGAACAGAGATTTCGCCATCCTTGAATTGAATGAGCTTAGGTGAGACGTTCTCGAGATAGACATATGCAATCTTGTTAAGTCTATCTTTAATTTTGTGGAACAGAGTTGAGTAGATTTCCCAGGCCTGATTAATGCTGGTGAGATCTTGGCTGCGCTGTTCGTATCTTTTCAGCCATTGACCGGCCTCAATGATTTCTAGACCGAAGGATTGGCAAAAAGACATTTCACTCAGCGTTTCGGGTCCTTTTTTGAGAAGAGTGTGAACATGGGTAGTCAGCTCCATGAGAGTTTTGATCATTTGCTTGATGTTGTTCTCATGAAAATAATTCTGACTCGCTCTTTCAATACCATCATACCATTGCTCTTTGAGAATGATGGCTGTTCTATTCAGCTCTCCAGCAATAAGCAACGCCTGATCAATTAAGCTCTTGGAGTGCTTCTCAATATCCCTAATAATGACTCTCGCAGCATCCGATCTCATGACATCCTTGTCTTGACTGGCAACCGTCAATGGGTAAACTAAAGCTTGCGGGTGTTGCTTGCCAATCCTCATAAGCAGCGTATGAATAGAATTTCTAATGTTAGTTTTCGGTATATCAAAACGTGCCATCAACTGCGGAACCACATCAATCCAAGAAATTAACTCAATTTTATCGAAACTCTCTTGGATTTTCGCCAGCACCTCGTCATTATCACCATAATTAAACCAAAGCGTTAAGAACCTAAGTAAATCTTGCAACGTACGTGAAGTCGAAGACTGGATGCCTCCGAGGGAAAGCGCCTTGATAAACCCATCCAACGCCGATTTGATGTACTGTACCAACGTCTCATTCTTCTTATTACGGGACTCAAAATATTCTACTACTTCGAAGTGCACGTACCCATACGAATGCCAAGCTTTGTAATTTTTGTCATTACACTCAAGCGATTTTTTATAATATTCTAACTCCCATGGCATCGAATCAAACACCTGGTCATTGTATTGCACTCGACTTAGTTTCCCAAGCTTATAATAGTACTTGCTTTTGAGTTGCCAATCTTTCCAAGTATCCAATTTGAGGTAGCTCTGAATCTTTTCGATGGTCTCTGACAACTGAACCTCGCCATACAGATACTCACACTCAAGAGAAGCTAGAACGAATTTCGGTGGATATTTTTTCTTGTCTGGATAGTGTTTAGCAAGATCATCTTCTATCGCTTTTAAGGTCCTTCTCGCGAGTTTGACATTGTGGCTTTCGTTGGTTTTTCTGCAGAGGTGAACGAAGCGTATCCAGCAATCAAGATTTTCAGCTCGATCGAAGAGTATCGATCTGATGGCAAGGACTTTTTGCCAAACGTCCACGGATCTTTGGCAACCGTTCAAACGATCGTTCCACTTGCTGATGAGATTCGCTTTCAGATTTATCAGCTGCCGGCTGACTCCTTTCGTTTGGTTGGGACTGTTAAGGGAGGTTATCATGAGCGACTTGTTCATAATCCCATTTGCTTCCTCGTCATCGGCCTCAGTGTCATCATCGCCTTCTAGATAATTCATTTCAGCCAGAATTTTGCTCTCCGCTTCTTTATATTCCATTATTTCTTCCATCTCAACGAGTTTCTGAAGTCTAAGCACAGCTTCATATGCTCGATTGTAGCTTTCAAGCAACAGACCCATAACTTTGGTGTCTAATACACTTTTCGCTTTATTGATAAAATACCTCGCTTCATCATATTTCCCTTGTTTGAGATACAGCAACGAATTTAAATAACTTTTATCATCAGTCGACTCCGTTTTCTCGACGTAATTTTCAAATTTCTTCCATTCATTCAAATGTAGCGAAGCGTCTGCTGCCATATAGGCCACAGACTTTAGTTTTTCATCGTCAGACTGGCTATTTTCTGAGAAGAGCTTCTCAGTGTCCGCAAGTACGAGCTCCCACTCGCTTAGATTGTATAGACATTTAATTTTATCGATTAGCATGCCCGGATTATTTTCTTTGACAGGGTGATCCTCGAATGCTTTGAGCGCCTCTTCCCATCTCTGCAGATTCACGTACCAAGACATCTTCGGCTCCATCTTTAGCTGGTCTATCGCATACACAAGCATTCCGTGAGCAGCGTCGGAATGTCCCAAAAGCGAATACAGAGAAATCAGAGAGTTGATTGCCTTTCTGGGGTTATCTTCGAACTCTTGCTCTCGGTAGTACAAAGCTTTTGCAAAGGCTTGAGACTTTTCGGCAAGCTCGCCCAGTTCGCTTATTTCGAGCTGAACACCCCCTCTATCGTGCTCGGTAAATTCGAATAAACTCAGGATTCGAGTGAGGATGTTAACCGGCATGTTTTTAGCTGAAATAGCGACTTTAAGTTCTTTTGCGATCGTTTCACTTTCTTTCTGAGGCAGAATCGACCAGCAGCTCACGAAAGCCACGTTGTACAGCTCCTTTGCAATGAGATTATTGTTGAATAGCTCTGCGAAGGAGTTGCAACCATAAAGTACGTGGTAAGGGCTTTGCTTTAAGAGCTCTAAACTCGATTTGCGGTACCACTCCTGCCAGTCTCCTTCCAAAACCCGGTTACTCGTCTGAAATTCTTGAATAAGCGCTTTGAAATCGATGTCCTTTCGAATGGTAAGCGCTGGCGGAGGCTTCGAGCTTACTACAGAGCCGCTCATGCATTTGTTCAAGGAATCCATCGTATTTTTAGCCACTTTCACTGAGAAAGAAGTCGCTGTGCTGTAATAATTTTCCGATAGCTCCTGCCCACTAATTGGCTCACAAGCATCAAAATCCCCATTGTGAAGCAGTTCTGAGAGGTACTCTCGATACCGTTCATGTACAATTTTCAGCTTGATTACTCTGAGGTTCAGGAGAGGTAAATACACGAGAAATAAGTCTCGATATTTGTACAGCATTAATATGAAAGAATCGATGATAACCTGATGAGAATCTGAGTAATGGTCCATAATGAAGAAAAGTGTATGGACGATCTTCGAGCAGAATTTGATAGCTGAAGTGCAGGTATGCACGATAATACTAAAGAAAGTGACGACTTGGACAAGGACCTCTCTTTCTTGGAAAGTCGGGTTTTGTTGCACCATTCTCGATAGTAGTGAGATCACTTTGCTGAGATGAGGGTCCAGTAGGTTTCCTGAGTTATTGAATATCTTGATCACCCAAACGATGATTGCCTTGTGTCCTTCCAGTTCGATTAAAATCTGATTCAATTTCGCGATGATGATTTCCATTTTATGTTTCAAATGCTTCCTGCAGCTGATTATGAGCGAATTCAGAATTTCAAACGAACGCATCACCAGTCTCAACTCCTCGAGGTCAATATGCGACAGCACAACCTGTATCACACTATCGATGTATTCTTCTGGGAATTTCTCCCCGCAAAGTACCAACGTCTTTTCAATGTTCTGTAAGATGAGTTCTTTTATACTGAGATCGGAGTTCTGGATTATCTGACAAAAAACTGGCATAATTAAATACACAAAATTCGCAAGACGACTCCTGAGCGAATTCATTATGAAGCTGAGCGCTCCGAGAGACAAGTTATGGTGCTGCTGAAGAGACGAGTTCCACAGAACTCTAAGTACCGTCTTGATAGCAACTGTAGAGTAATAGTCCATGCTTCCGAGATTTATTTGGTCAGGAGCATTAAGCAATAGATCGATTTCTTCTGTCTGTTTATTGCTACTCAAGGCTTTCTGAGCCAAGAATTTATCGGCTGTTTCGCCGAAGTAGGTTATCGCTTTTTCTTTGTTCAGCTCGGCGCTGATGTTCTTGCGGTTGAGGTTGTACATCACGAGAATTTCGTCGTAGTATTTATGCAGATCAACGATAGGTTTGTAGAGGATTTGCCTAGTTTCTTTGAGGTATTTGAGAATTGAAAACGAAGTTTTGAAATGATGTGCAATGATTTCCTCTGAAGAACGAGCGAGTCCTTCATGCAATTTATTTTTGACTTTCTTATAGTAGAAGCCATCGATGGCGCCTAAAGCTCCTAGCAGAGTGAGCATTTCTCTGCGGATGTTTAAATTAGCTTCCAAACGAATCGACATCAAGAGAACTTCCATTAGATAAGGGTACTTATAGTACGGCGCAATGACAAAGCCTGTTGATTTGATAATTTGTACCATAGTTTTGACCGCCACCTCACGTTTCGCTGAGTAGGAGGTGTCTTGCATGCATTGTAGTATTATTGGGAAGAAATCGTTTAAATAAGGGATGAATTTAAGTTGGACTTTGGAAGCGAGGACCTTGGTAGCTTCGAGAAGATAGGGAAAAAGTGTGTTTGAGGTGGTTCTATCGTTCAAAATGCGCAGCAGTGATACAGAAATCGTCTCTGTATGAGGGAGGATAACTGATTCGGCATTACCAATAAACGTAGTTAGGAAAGAGATTTTCTGGATCTAAGTAAAAATAGTTGATTCTTGAGCTTTTATAAAAATAGTTTACCTTTTCTTTCTCTTTAAATACGTTTTCTGCTTTCAGATCATCCAGTATCTCGAGAATTTGCTCTTTGAGGAAGGGAACGATATCGGAAGGATTCCTTTTCGTTAATCGAGCTTTCATAAATAATAAACATGCGGAAGCTCATAAAAAATTACCAATAATTTGCAGTGCCTTCTCTTTCACGCTGTAGACCGAATCGTTGATGCACATAAAGAGCATCTGCAGATACCTTTCATGATTTAGAAACTCATCGAAGTCTTCGTTTAACGAATTCAACATTGTTTCTCGTACTTCGTCATCAGGGTCATTGAATGCCACACACAGGAATTTGTCTAAGATCTCAAGTACTATGATTTTTCCGATCGAATCGTGAGTGGATTCCGCGATTTGCTTATTATAAAGCAAGCACCCAGCTTTTGCGGCTGCTTTTCTGATCGTTGGATTGCTATTATCAAAAAACTCCAAGACTACATCTCTAAAGAGCACAGGCATCACTTTCGCAAAGTGCACAAATCTGAAATTTGTAAGCGCCTGCAGCGATTGCGCAATCGAGTTCGGGCTTCTATCGATCTGAGTTTCCTGTATGAGCGTCCGCTGGAATCCTGAAATCGATTTCTGTGAGATAGGTATGTCAGCAAGGTACTTTTCCTTGAAGTGGTAAATTTCCCCTTGAAGGATGAAACTGATCACATTCAGTAATTTCAACTCGATTTCAGCGCTTTCATTTTCTTTTGAATCCAGCTTGGTGATCTCAGTAAGGAGATCAAGACTCTGTGGATAGAGCCCATTGATGAGGATGTTATCGACTAATTGGTTGATATCAATAAGACTTAAAATCTTCTTCTTGAATTTGTGGCGCAGACTGTGATAGCATTTAATAATTTCAAGGCAGGGCGGTTTGATGCGCTTATCAAGCTCGTTCGTTAGCGTGAGAAGGATGTCGCCCAAATATGGATCCAATGCGCTCTGTTCAAGCAAATCGATTAGTTTTGCTAGGTTAAAGTAGCAAACGGACTTAAGTTTTGGGTCTTTGGCTGTTTTTCCAACGTCAAGAAGGAACAAAATCGATGTCTTGAGATTTTTTTGAATGAAAAATTCTGGGTTAAAAGCTGCAATGACGGGGATTGTCTGAATCACAGAAATTTGGACGAGTTGCCGATCGTTTCTATGTGCGAAGATATATTCAGTGATATCAAAAGACCCTTTTTCGAATAATTCCTTTCGGAAATATTTCAGCAGGCTCCTCAGAGAGTTTATGTTCCCATGGATTATGTCAGGGTCGGTCGAGTTCTTACATTTGTCGATCTCATAAAGGATCTGATCAGCCCAGTCCTTTTGAAGATTATCTAATAAGATTTAATTGATTTGCATTCCTTTCATTTGAGTCAATTTACATTCTCTTTGTGAGATCTGCTTGATACAAACATCAATAAAAGATAGCGCTGCTTCCCTCAAGTTAGGTTTTCTGTCTCTGTTAGTTAATGATTGAGAAAAAGATATAATCGCACACACTCAAAGAAAAATTCTGCTACCTGACTAGACTCCAGATTGGCTGAAAGAACTTATCAACAGGTATTTTAGTAGAAGAGAGTATCGGAGCCTCGACCAATAATTCCTTTAAAGCAAGGATAGCTGCATATTTTTTCATTTCTCTGTTTGAATCTCCCTTTATCCATTTCAACACGTCTTCTAGGTCAGCAAGAACAACCTGCGACAGCTTTGTCCCTTAACAAAAAGATGCTTTATTTCTCACTGAATTGGTAGAAGATCCATACCTCCCATTCTGATCAGCTTGCCAAAAACATCTGCTGTTTTTTTAATGATTTTGGGCTCTGTGTTTAGACTGAACTGCTGAAATACCACCGAGTGGAATTTATTAATGAACTGTATCTGCTGTGTTTCTTGAATAACAGGAACCAAATGCTCAACCGCTATCAGTCCTCCTATGTTATTTAAAGATCATAAATGAATATTAGTTCCAGGAAGCAGCGAGAGAGAATTGCAAACCGATTTTTTCGCTGAGGTCTGAACTGTTAATGTACTTCTGCAACCGAGTGAGGATCTAAACGAGAGAGGTTTGAAAGGATATAAAAGATGATAGTCGAACCTCTTCGGATTGTTCGGTGTATTTGGAAAAAACGGAGCGAAGTTCTATACTTGCCTTTTCTTTTACATCGTCAGGTTTTGTTCTGATGTCTTCAAATATCAGTGAGATCTCAGGCAGAAGCATCAGAGAATTCCTTCGAGTGCTCATACTAACAGAATATGGATATACACTATTACGATTGATATTATTTTAATTTTCTCTGAAATTTTTACTTATACTTCAAAATATTTGGTGATATGACAACTGAGAGCGTAAAAGTACCAGAAGAGATTTGATTCTTCAATTCAGAAATAATATGGGAAGTATAAAATTGGTAATGAATTTAGCGAGAAATTATCGGGGAAACCGTGTGGTGTTTGTTCAATCAATTTCTGGTACGTCTCGTATGTGTGCATGTATAGTCATAATAGCCATAATGGCCGTCCAACACAACTAAAACTTGCTGGAGCAGATCAATATATCAAATGCGGAGAGAGTCTTAATCGAAATATTTTCATTTATGGGGCTAAAGACAATATTGCCATTATTCTATGTATGATAATAATCACAGGAAGGTAGAATTTTCTCAGACAGCTCAAAAATCGTTTTTTTGATTGGTAGTTCTACTCCCTATTCGCTGCAAGTCGAGAGTTTCAAAGAATACCTCGAAAATTTAGAGATACAAAAACCCTCCTACCTAAATTTTATTATCGAAAAATCATTTAAAAATATAAAATTCGTACACAGCTAATGTGTTATTTCATAAGACCACTTGAATTATTAAGACAATAAATCCTTTTTCTCCAAAGAAAAGCTTGAATAGTGAGGTTGCATGTACTCTATCAACACCAAACCCAGCTCTCCTAAAGTAAGGAAAACTTCCCTTAACCCCTGATATTAAATGATTGACTGCATTGCAGGCTGAAAAAGACACTCTCCCGATTACTTATCATATCAATGTCATTGGAATAAGAACATTCAACAGAGAGTTGTATGGAAACTTTACAATATCGTACAGAGACAAAAGCTATAAGTTCCAAAAAGAAATAGCTGTGACTTATTCTCAAACGATCGCAGCCTATGTGCGCAAATACCCGAACTTAAAATGCTATGATATCCAGAGAACAGATCTAGATGAAAATCTTGTATCAAGAGTACTGAGCTTGCTCGCTGGATTCAATGACGTGCCTTTTGCTCCGCAGGAGCTGCTATCCGCATTCTATTTGATTTCTGAACTGAGTATGTAAAATTTTTTTGACGAAGCTGCCTAACAAGCGCCCAATTCTTCAGGAATGAATGAGAGCATATTGGAGTTCGAAGAGAGGTTTTGGGGCAAATATGTCATTGGAGTTGCGCTCAGCGGAGACACAGCTCTTGAGGTGTTGAAGGCTTTCTACAGCACTAATAAACAGTTTCAGGAAAAAGTGGAGGGTTACCTTGACAGAATTTACGAAAAAGTTCTTGAAACGAATTTTGAATGCCTCTCTAGCCGAGAGAGCTATTTGGAACTGCCATCAAAAGTGTTTTTCACGGTGTTAGATTGGTACATTGATACTCTACGCAAACTCGAGTCTGAAGGAAAATATGACGGTTTCCCTATATATGACGCGAACGAATTATCAGGCGAGTACGTAAAATGTCATAATCTTCGAGATAGTCCGAAATCTCTAAGAGTCCTGAATGAAACGATGAATACATCGACACTTGGAAAGAGTCCATCACATTCGTTCTGTCGAACGTAATTTGGTCCTTTTGAGCCCTGCTTCATTAATTATTTGGTAGTGAAAATAGTTTTATGGAACCTGAAAGACGCAGCGTTGAGGTCAACCTTCCCTCCAAGTCTGAATTCCAGAGTATGAATTAGCATTGCTACACAACTTGATATAATTTTCCAACGAATAGTTTTGAAAAGTGAACTAGAGGACCTCAGAAAAGATGTCGCTACAATTAATACGAATATGAAGCAGCTGACTATTATTGTGAGAGACCATCTCACAATATGTGAGAGCGGAAAGATGCAAGAGAGCCTTTCGACCTCAAATTCGAGGATTGAGGCCAAGAGAAGTACTAAATTTCTCGAGTATGGGGGCATAAATTTGTTATAGTTGACAGTCAGTACGATCAAGGAAACGAAACTCCTACACAGAATAATCTTTTAGGTAGATGTTTTGTCCGTCTCTGTTTGCTGGAATTCGTGTAATAAACGACTAGATTCGACCTATGGCTCTCAAGCTGAAGCATTGCAAAAAAAGATTAATGGTTGAGCTTTTGCAGCTATTGACGTTATCTAACATAACATTGACTATAGATGTTCAAGGCACTCTTAACAACAAAATCGATTTAATCAATGATAGCATGAGAAAATCGCAAGACACAATGCTAACTCAAGAGATACGTCTATTTCCAAGTCTATTCGTTTGAGTTTCTCTTTATAATTCTGTTTTTCAGAGATCTTACCTAATAATGTCGGAGTTGATACCTCACACGATAAAATCCTAGAAGAGCCAAAACCCAAGCTGACTTTAGATAGCACCATAGTCATTGATCCTCGAAGCCGTCTATGGTTGCTGGAGCAACTAGCCAAAGACGAGAGATACGTCAACAACAAATTGCTCTATCGAGCGTCTACACATGGATTTACAGCAGAAAGTTTTCATCAGCAATGCGATAACAAAGGACCAACCTTAACAATAATTCGGACGAATAAAGGGATTTGGGGTGGATTTTCAGAACATGTTTGGGAGTCGCCACCAAAAACTCCCATCCGGAAGGAAGGAGAGCTTGCAAGCTGGCTCTTTAATCTTAATAAGAAGAGAGTTTATCAGCCCATTGGCTCGGACTGTAATATCTATTGCAAGAAAACTGTGGGACCAACTTTCGGTTGGGGAAACATGTACGGATTTGATTTAGCAGTGGGCTACCAGTTCGTGTTCAGAGCGTCACCACGTGAAGGGGATTTAACGATCGGGATGATAACGAATGGAAACTACATTGATGATATGTGTGATTCAGGGTGGATTAATATTGAAATCACTGAGATTGAAGTCTATGGTGTAACATTGAGGACCTCAAATTTTTAATTCGTTTGTTCAGGAATTTTATTGACGTTTCATATATATTTCTTCAATTATCTTTTCGAATTTGTATGCAAGAGTTGTTTTAGTTTTGTGTAACTGAATAAAGTCATGAAAATTATTGATGTGATAAATAAAAGTGTAAAATGCAGCACTAAACCCAACGAGAAAGCACAGACAATGGCGTAATGAGAAAATGAAACTTGTGCTAAAAACCTTAGAAACATTCGTAGAATAATCCTTGATTTGAAGTGAGTTAAAAGGCTGCCACTATTTTTGGTCTTGCAAAATTCCCTGCCTGGCCTCACTCAAAATTAGGAGAAATGTGATCAGTGTAGCTCAAGGTTAATGATTTTTTTGAAGAATATAAAAAAATCTCATTGAGAAGGACCTCGAAAAGATCGAGTTGTATTTTACAGCGTTAGACACAAGGTTAAATTTGAACCAAAATGAAATACATTTATTGGGGCCTCATTATTGAAAGGCACTTGCGAATCCGCTTTCTGAACGAAAGGATCCTCTGTTTAGTTTCTGAAACATATGCAATCGAACACCGAAACGGAAGGAGTATTTTCTAATATTTCCATTAGTGATGAATGGTTTAATAATGAAAAATAACGTTTGTCTTAAACCAGTCAGTTACTACATTTCCAAAAAAACGAAGCAGTCAGTCATCCAAGTCGTTTCTTAGAGTTAGAGAATGTATAAATAGTCTTAGCCAGCTGGTAACAGCTGAGGTTATATTACAAGCGTTTAATATAGTTGTTAAGATACCTCAAAAAACCCTCATTGTAAAATTTATTTTCAACGGGCTTTTTAGAAAAAATCCATGTTTATCTTGGAAAATCAAACAATAGCAACTCTTACTTCACAAGAGAGTCACGGGCAACGAACAGCAAGCTTAATTGTTCATGCTCTCGGGACTTTAGAACCTTATTTGGTGAGAACTATGTGAAATTATTCGCCCTGACAAAACGAAACATTCGGATATGTTTCTCGAGGAGATAGGCATGAGCGGAAATTTATAAAAAGGAAAATATTTTCTATCAAGGTTTCAGAACATATTTTCTGTCGAAACTATAAATTTAATTTGCAACAGATAGTTCATTTTTAAAAAGTTCTTCTTGAATAAAATAATTTTATTTTCTCTTTAATCAGTTTTTGCCCGCGCACGTGTTTTTCGTTTTATTTTTCGCTATCGCCAACGCCAAAAACTTGGCACTGAGGAAAATTACGATTACTTTGACTTATCTTAGTATCATATGCCAGTTATATTCATCTACTTCGTGTAGTTTATTATCTAAGTCATCGAAAATATAAATTTACAAACAGAAAGTTTTTGTCGGGTCAAAGATTTTTTTTTTCGTTTAGAAAAATTATTAATGAGCGAGCATCTGGACCTAACGATTTTCTAAACAATATTTCTCGAGGACGCTCAGAAAACGTTCTAATAGCTCTTATAGATTGACTTTTGAAGTTAAAGATGGCATCGCCCGACAAAGAAAGAGGCCGTCCTTAGCAATAGACTCATGTCGGGGCGTTTTCTCAATATTTACTATGATGAGTTGAATTCTGAGTTTATGCTCAAATAATTCAAGCAAAGTTAATAATTAGATTTTCAAAAAAACAACGGGTAATGTTGCATTTGATGGACAAGCGCCCTCGAGTCAACAACTTTAACTGCTCAGAGTACGTGTACGAGGAGGCACCGCACAAAGAAAGTATCTCAATCCCATTCTGAGGCCTTTTCACTAATAAATTTCGGTAGTAAGATACAACGCTCTGGATTATCCTCAGGTTCTCCATCACGACTTCAACAATGCGCGGTTTGGTGAATCTATGAACCTACTGGAGGCCAAAGAGGAGGGAACGAGCGTCTACAGTGGCGAGACAGACATAAAATCGACCTCTGAGAGAGAATTCACATTAATGGCAACAGAAACCCGAAAAAATTTCTACGCTTTTCACAAGTTGGCTGAGTCAGTCGCAGGCTATGTCGAGTCTGTTTTCCCTGAGCTGAAAAAAAACTTGAGCTTCAAAATGCCAAAGATTCTGGATCATCAATCTTTAGCTGATTATTTTGAGCGCCAACTTTTCAAATTAGCGAAAAACCACAAGCAAGTGCGAAAAAATTGGAGCGAAGAAGAAACTACTCTACTAATTTCAATTATCGTCTACTACTCCCTTCTGCAGAGTGAAGAATGCGGAAGCTTAGTAAGATTGTTATATTAGGATTTTCCCTAATACAGCGATAAAAATAGGACGATGAAGCTTGGAAATACCTTGCAAGCATATATCCTGGCAAGAAAGCTGATCAAATCAAAGCCCGTTGGCAAACTATTTACAAACAGACGTTAAATAAAGCTCCTTGGCATGCGATTGAAGACGAGTTGCTGCTGAGTATCATAAAAGAAAAAGGGCCTCAGCATTGGAAGGAGATCGCGCTGGAACTGTCCAATCGCAGTGGAGTTGGCATTTTCCGTCAAGCGAAACAGTGCCGAGAGCGATGGATCAATCATCTTGATCCTAATGTGAAGAAAGGTAACTGGACTGAGGAGGAAGATGTTTTGATGCTGAGGTTCTTCCTTGAGAAAGGCAAGAAATGGGCCGAAATCGCGAAGAAATTGGGAGGACGAACCGAAAACAATGTGAAAAATCGGTGGATTTCATTGATCCGGAAATATAAATCAGAATTAAATTTCGATGAAAGCCTCGTTGACCACGACACTGATGAAACTGGTGATTGGGAGCACAAACTCGTCTCTGCTATCATTGCTTGCAAAACGCACGATGGCTCGCCTGGAACGCTTGAAGAGAAGAATAGTGAGACTCTCCCCAAAAAAGAGTTCGATGAGCATGAGCATCACAGAAGCTTTGACACTCATCACAGTTCGAATACGTTGTCACCCAAGTCGGGACATGAAGATTACACTCCACTGTCAGCGAAAGGATTAAAAAGAAACTCAGAGAAGCGGAAAAGCATCAATGCCCACCCGGAACTCGACTTGAAACTTAACTGCGAAACCAAAGAAGGTTTGAAAGAAAAACTAAGCAAATGCTCAAAGGGTTGGCATGATTTCTCACATGCCCATGACCACCATCACGAGCCTCATGCAAGAAGCATTTTACCACTACCAAAATTATCAAAAAATAATTCTATGGATCAACTTGCGGAGAAAATGAGCCAAATGCCAAAGTTTGGTTATCAGGTCCCTGGGTACACTCAAACTCCTCAGTTCCCCTATACTTTTGGCGAGCAAAAGCAGATGCCTGTTGATCCAAACCCGATTTACTCATTCCCGAACTACTCTGTTCCGCAGCAAACGACACCTTATACAAACATAATAAATCCAGTATCTTTTGTAAATAACAGCCTGGTTACAGTAAACTGCTACCCGAATATTCCCGTAGACTCGAAAACCTGCAAACAAGAGATTTTTCAAACAGAACCTCTCCTCAACTCTCAAGCCAGCTATTCAAACACCCAAGTTAATGGAAAATACTCAATGCCTAATCCAATAAAGGCTCAAACGAGCTTAACCCATTCAGAAGACGAGATCTTCCATCTAGCCCATAAAAAACTTGAAAAAGTCCCCCTGGAGGCACAGCCAGATAAGGACTTCTTATATTTCGCAATGATTGACACCAAAACGCACGAGATTTACTTGATGAGCCAGGTGACTCCTGCGAATTACGGCCAAACCTTCGATGCGATTGCTGCGGAGAACCAATCGAATAAATTTACAGCTGATGAAAAAGATGTTGCTTGGCCCTTCGATGCCAGGTCAAATAATGACCAAGAAATCCCTGACGTGTCATTGGGGAGAGATCAGAGTGACTTTTTATTCGGTTTCGACGAGAATTAGAAGGGTTAGTCGAAATGTAC
>ENA-UOTX01001332-UOTX01001332.1-compost-metagenome-genome-assembly--contig:-NODE-1332-length-19286-cov-8.266958_pt1 | contig 19286 bp, 8 predicted proteins | sample MGYA00238143_ERZ746982 | MGnify/ENA primary metagenome ERZ746982 (study PRJEB28758, sample SAMN06268862) | compost metagenome | isolation source: single cell | place: USA: California, Emeryville, Joint... | reverse complement strand
TGAATCTTGATTAAGTTAACACATTCATCCAGAGTATCATGAAGATTCTTATTTTCGAAGACAAGTCTGAGTTTATTCTCTGACATTTGAGAGAAATCGAGAATATCGTTAATAAGATGCAGCAATAGCTGACTAGATCGGAGAGAAGGCATGAGATATTCTTCTTTAATTTCAGAGAGTTTTGCGAGATCTGGGTGCTCGAGAGCGGCTTGCGTGAAGTTAATACTTGCGTTGAGAGGAGTGCGCAGTTCATGAGAAACTGAAGCTAACAAACGACTTTTGTAATTATTAGTTTCTTGAAGGACAGTAACAAGGTTTCGCTCGGTAATGTCAGAGAAGACCAGAGCTAGTGAAGGTTTTTCTCGAAAAACTGTGAACATGACTTTGATCTCGAGAAGATAATTAGAATTTGTTGTTGGGTTGCTGGGATCTGAGCTCTTCTGTTGTTGCTCTTGCTCAACCGAACCAGTGAGAAGCATAAGGTTACCAGGTTTAAAATTTTGAGTACTGCTTGCTGTATGCACAGAACCTGAGAGCGAATGTTGACTTGCTACCATATTTACGTTGATTTGTTGTGTGAGGTGATCAAACAAATCCGAAAGATTAGTTTGGTTGGAAGATTGGAAATGTGTGCTCAAATCGAGATCCTATAGAAGATTGTATTATGCTTAGGAGATTATATTATATAAATACCATATTTGAGGGAAGCTGGGCCATCTTCTTGTATCCTTTTAGCAAAATTCGCTCAAAATTTGGTCGGCATTCGTCTCCTTGCCACCAACGATACTTATCATTTGACCAATTGCGGAAAATCATTCCTTCTTTTAATCCATAGAGAATCACACCATCTGATGTTAAGTCGAAGATATCCTTAAACACCTTTGTTTCCTCATACAAAGCCTGCTTCTCAATGAAATATTTTCTGCGGTCTTTTTCGTGATAATACGTCAGCAGCACTTCAAGCATTATCATTCGAACCATTTGGAGCAGCCCTACCGTTGATTGACTTTCAAGATAAGAACCAATTCCAATCCTCAAGATCACAGAAAGGAAAGCAGCGAGCTTCAAATACCACCGAGAAATTGGACTGAAAAGGACGACTGCAAGGAGACAATGCCACCATCCCGTTATATAATTCACTCTGTTATTGGCGTCATTGTTGTTCAAATCAAAGAAGCTGTATGCGTACCATCCAGCAACGAGAGTGAAGAATATATCAAAACCCATGCGAGTAGCTTTTTGATGTCTCCTCAGAAATTCCCTTTTTTTGTAAATGAATACTACAGAGAGAGCCAAGAGTGCGTAGATTGATGGACTGACCACTGCTCGCACAAATCTCGGTACGTCACTAGTCGCATTGCGAAATACTTCATATTGTGTATATGGAAAGAAAGGTAGGACCACGATTACCGAGATCAGACACGCCTTGACAACTTTGGAGAGGTAGGGATCGATGGATTCATAGAATTGAGCCTCGTAGCTCTTGTTTTTGAAATTGAGGAATATATCCATGCTTGCGGAGCTTCGATCAAATTACAGAGTGTAAATATAAATTCGCTGCTTGTTTATTCTTTCAAATGATTAAAATAATAATTTGTATTGAAATCAGTCAGAATTACATATACACTGGTCATTTTGGAAAATTAATTAGGGTACTTTTTCACGTATTTATCGTCTTCAGCAACTGGTCTCTAAATAGCAAGATACCAGGCAATGACGAGGTTAGAGAACCCATTATGCACACACTTTATTAAGTAATATCATAATGAAAGGTCTTCAGTTTTAGTCTTTCTTGCCCGAAAAGTTTAAATTGGGGCTTCAAGTATCCATGCGGAAGAAACTAGAGTTTTAATACTCCTATTGCCTGGATAAAAAAACTCTAAACTTTAATGCTGTGTTGCTCAACTGAACAAAAAAAAAATTATCATATAAAAACAGCAGCGAAAACTTTTCATGGACTCAAAATCATTCCTGGCCTTCGATAATGATGAGAGATCATGAGCATATTTGAATGAATATTCGAAATTTACTCAAATGCCAGCTGTGGATGGAAATTTCTATGAGTTGTTACTTAAGAACATAGTTTGCTAAACTTAGCGAATAAGTGAGATCTTTCGCTTTCAAAAAGAATCCGAAGAATCTTTAGCCTTGTGCATAACATATCGGACCTTTAGAATAAGATATCATTCAGAAAAGTGATTATTTCACAGTTTAATGGTCTGAAAAGAATTCACATCGACAACTGGGCATAAGGAAGTTAATTTCAACATTGAAAAAGCATTTAAGCGTCTCTTGGTTGCCCTGGCGTATCAAAACCACTCGGAAAACATAAAAAAATATATCTTGATTAAAGAACAAGAATAAAGAGCTCTTCTCAGGACAGACCTCGCTCAGACGGGTGGCTCTTTTTGGTCGCGAACTCAAATTTCACCAATGAAGATCGAGAAAATATCTTTTATGAACTGATTCTATCGTCAAAGAGTTAAATTAGAGATGTTTGAAAACATCATTTCTTTCAAAAATATCACAGTTGTAATATCACAGTTGTAATATCACAGTTGTAAAATTAATATTCACTATCGCCAGATTCGCTGAGATCACTGAAGACAGAATATGTAACTTGATTTCGGTTCAGAGCTTGATTTAATCTCATTTTTGAAATCGTGCAAGAAAACGCATAGATCTCAACATCTTTGAAGTTTAGTACTTGATTCCTTCTAACAGTGTTTCAATAAGTCTTCGAGGACTTTCGGAGCCTCGTGGTAAAGAAGAAATGTTGAAGATAGAGCGGACGTGTTTGCAAAATCGAATTAAGGTAATTCAGCATTTATTGAGAAACTGATGCTCTGATTCTCATTATACTTTTTTCGAAAATAGAGTTATCATAACGTTTATAGAGAGAGGTCTCGAGGGTAGTGCCTCAGAGCTCTGTACTCCCAAAGAATTTCAAATGAAATTAGGAATGCTTATTTTGAGGATAGCATCGAGTCAAATCCTTCAGAATAGTGCATACTCAATAGAATCTTTCCTCGAACCTTCCTTCTATCTTTCAGTGATGATCTTAAGCTCAATGAAAAGTTGAGAGACATCACAGTAGCGAATTGAATTCACTTTTGGGAGCGTTAACATTACTTAAAGCGATTAAACACGCTAATTAGCTTTTATTGTAAAGAACAGTTTGATAAATTGAAAATAACTTATTTGGTTATTACATTTCTTTATGCGACACGAAAAATAGGTTAATACTCTCTTGCTCGTCTTGGAGTTAGCTTTCATTTAACTAAAACTCATCAACATGTGGAATTGCTGATCTTTCCAATGATTGTTGAAGAAAGTATTGTAGATAATGAGGAAGACTTCGAATTGATAAGTTGCAAAGAAACAAATAGCAATCACAACTTTGAGCAACGTAGATCATTAGATAGAACAAACCAATGATAACTATCATAAACTACTTTCTTTATCAATTGAAAAGGGTGATAATATAGTCAGGAAATAAATTTTGAGTTTCCAGTATTAAATGAGGACTCAATCATACATCTCTTAGTTAACTATCTCTAAATCTTGCACGGGACATCTCAAACAAAAAAAACAAAACAAACAAGCATCATGATATTGAATTAAGAAATGGAGTAGTTATCAGTTAATGAGGAGGGTAAAATTAATTTGTATCATATAAAATTGAGTCCATTTTATCGATTTCTACTGTCATCATTGGAACCTTCACTTCGTTGGGGATAAGACAACTTCTAAAAGCTCCCAAAAATCTCGTCTAATAAAAATAATGAGAATATGACAAATACTATACTAGCTTACGATATTCGGTTTCAAGACAAATTTTTCCAGCATTCTTATTCTCTAGGGTTTTGAGATCAATCCACACTTGCTGCTTCCCAGGCTTCAATAGCTGCGATATCGAAATAGCACCTTCGCCATACAGATCATCTTTTGTTAAATAGTTCTTCTCATACACAAGAACTCTCAGAATTTTTTCATTATTATGAACACAACGAAATGTGTCCGACCACGTGGGAACTTTATCAGAGCTAATGTGATTGGGCTTCGTGATGAGCTTCTTTTGCCCGAAGTACAAGACACAATAAGGATCTTTTCTGTAGTCGTTCCCTTGGAATTTCAACTCTGCAGTCAGTGGTTTAATAATGATTTCTTGTTGTGTAGGCTCTAACATAGCGATTAAGTCGGCTTCTTTTTGAATTCAGGAAATTGAGGATTTGATTATTACATTGAATGACAACAGACACATGAAATTAAATTAAAGTATAATAGCACTGGCTTTATCGAATTTAATCAGTAATTATTCTAACTGGAATGATAAGTATTGATTTGCTGCCTCAAACCTCATAACCTCTGTTATTCTTACTGAGCTGAAACGTTGTTATCGCAGATTATCGAAAAACAGTACGTTAAGTCTCAAAATTAATATTATTTCGCAAGTAAAACGTAGCAAATTCAGTATGAACGGCAGATGTAGACCTCAATCAGTTATTATTCATTAACAAAGTAAATAAAACGATATACTGCTATACTGCTTGAGGTTAAGAGGACTCATCCTCACATTTCAGACTCCAACGCGAGATCTGTACTTCATGGATGGTATGATATCTATTGTAAGATCTTGAGTATTGAACATTTGAATATTAACCGAGAGGATTTGATTAATGGATTTTATAGACATGTCAAATAATAATGATACTAAAAAGTTATAAACTCATTTACATGAGAATTAGAAAGAATTATGAGATTCTTTTTCATAAATTTGTGAAAAAATTTAACCATTTCTCATTTTCTTTTGTTGACGAGCCATTTTCGCTCCAATTATGAAATTTTCTGTGATATTTCAAAAAATACTTTTAGACTCTCCATTTGCTACTTACTTCACTTAGAAATCTCCAGAGACTTGTTTGGCTATCAATTTACTCAACAATTTCTTATTCAAACCTTGGAAAACGCTTGGATCTATCTCATTGTTTCTGGTCTCATGCTCAAACGCAAAGAAATTCTTCGAGTGTATTTTCTTTTCATTCTGATTGAGCATCTTCAATTGAATCCTTGCATCTTCCAGCTGCTGTCTGAACTTATCCGATGCCTCTTGAATCAATTCGCTGGTTTTGATTTCGTGTCCTTTCAACTGTGGATCCTCCTCAATTTTAATTGTTTTCATAGTATTCGACTTATTCAGCGGGACTTTCCCTGCTATTTCGTTTATCCTATCTTGTCGCAGACTCTCTGATCCCTTGACAGTGTCAAAGCTGATGTTATTCATTATATCTTTGGAATTCAATTTCGGAGAAAAACTAGTGTTGAGATTGTTTAAGTTCTTGAGACTAGGAAGGTTTCGACTTATTAGTCGACGAGAAATGCCGTCTAACTGGGCTACCGAACGCTGTGTGTTGACTATTTTCGCGGAGCTATTCACGTTTTGAATTTTTTTCAGCTTCGAGTCGAGTTCTTTGAGCAAGCCATGACGAGTCTCACGATTATTCCTTAGTTTTTCGGCATCGAACAACGCGCGTTCTTCAGATAATTCGTTTGGCAAAGTCATTAATTTCTCCAAAGGTTTGAGATTCAGATAGCTGGAGGAGAGAGTGACATCCTTGCTGCGAATCTCGGAGTTCAGAGTGGTATCGTTCGGGTTTTGGGACCCAGAAAGCACAGAAAGATTGGAGAAATCGAGGTAGTATTTCTTGAAATTAGGATTTTTGAAGTGCAGATCCGATCCATCAAGACGCTTGAGACTCTTAGCTTTCGTGAGGTTGGGGGGAGAAACAGAGGAGCGAGGGAATTGTTTCTCGGGCTTCTGCTCCTCGAGCGAGTTGTCTTGATCTATTCTTAAAATCGGATTCTGGCTCTCACGTGGTCGAAGTGATAGCTTTGGTGGGATTACTTTTCGCGTTATCACAGGAGAGGGATCCTGTGTTTTGCGAGGGGCTGAAGCGTGATCTGATGTTAGAAGGGAATAATCGTCGTTAGTTTTGATGTTTTCAGCCGCGCTTGGCCGTGGTTTAATCGCTAGAATGGACTTTCTACCGTTTCCAGGTAAAAGTACAGATTCTCTTTTTCGTCTCGATACGCTTTGGTCTAGAGAGAGAGGGCTGGCATTCTTATTTGTAGTGATGAGATTTAACTTGCTTTCGAGATGTTGGGTACGTTCAAGTGGCGGGAGGACTTCAATTGAGGTTATCCTTCGATTTCCAGCCAATGATTGAAGGATAGCTTGCTGTATTTTGCTGTTTTCTTCAGCACGCCTTCGTTCTTCTTGAACCTCCCTGCGATATTTTTCTATATCTTTTTTGGGAAGGTTTATTTTTACGAGAGTCGGTAACTCCAAGTCATCAGGCTTCCAGACGGTACTGTTTGATGCTACTTTCGAAATCTTCGATGACGATCTCTCTTGAAGTTCAACAGAGCAGAGTTTCAAGGCAGATGCTTTGATTATCTCTTCTTCTTGCTGATCCAATTTTTCATCTACCGCGGGATAAATTTCCTTTATTTTTTCCATAAAGTCCGCCACCTTGCTGAGATCTCTGACTCTATCCTCCAGACTCGCATCTACAAGCTTCCACTTATTACATCGCATCGTTATTAAAGATATCTCGCCAAGTTTCTCCGCTTTCAGATTCCAAATCCTAAGGAACAAATCATCACCAGTTGATACGATAACTTCTCTTGTATAAAAAACGAGTTTTATATTTGAGATGTTGCCTCGATGCGCGTGCCAATTTCTGCAGTTTGTGTCATCCAATGAGATTAATTGCGTCGGATGAGAGAATGTTTGGTGGTGGGCCCATGTTTTTTCAACGGTTTTTATTATCTCTTGCTCATTTATAACGATATTCGCATGATTATAAGGATGAAAAGAGGTCGGCGGCCCATAAAGAGGAGTATAGTGAGACAAAATATCCTTCATATCGATAACGTTGATCCAGCCAGCCGAGGTCCCGAGCATCAAAAAGTCCTTCTGGTCTGTGTTTGCTCTCGTTTTCGGGCTTCTCAGCCCGCTCAAGGGTTCTTGGAGACCATTAGCCTCGGGCTGAGCGCAGACGCGCTTGTACTTGATCACGCTAAACTGCTCGTTTGCCTTGAAGGTATGCTCCCATGTCAATCTGACTCTGTTTTTAAACTTAGGCAGGTCTGTCGGCTCGAAAAGAGTGATTTGGTTGCTATAATCAACGAGAACGCAGCAATTATAATGCTTTATGCACAAAGCGCTGCTAATGTTAGCTGGGTGATTCTCTACAATTGTGCTATACTCGTGAATTTGCTCTATTGCATCATGGTTGAAGTAAGAATTTGGCGGTGAATCAAGCCTTAACGCCCCTGAGTCATTGCGCGGCGAGCCTGCATTTGATAACTCCTCTACATGATCAAAAAACAAGCCTCTTATGTTGTTTTGCCTTATTGGAGTCTGATTGCCCACCAGTCTAACTATCGATTTCATAAGCAGCGGCGACCGTACTGAAAATCCTCCTGTTGGCTTTCGCGAGGTACGTCCTATAGTGGTCTTTCTCTTTGAAACAGTCGGAGTGTTTGGCGCGGAGTCTTGGTCCATATGAGTCACAAACTCGAAATTGCTATAACATCCGGCGAGGCTGCATTTATCGTAATCTATAAAGACTATAAACATATTATTCAGCACTACAGTGAGGTAATTCGCCTTCGCGTTGGCTGAAAATGAGGTTATTTTATGGCTATTGGGAAACGTCACGGCCCTCAGAAGCGTGCTGGAGTAATCTTCTTCATATTTATAGAATTTTATCGCGTTTTTGGACCCGCAGACGAGTATTTGGTACTTCTGGCTGTAGTCCATAAAAACAATGGTTTCTTTAGGAAACGGCTTGAGTTTTGCTGTTATGACCTTGGTTGAGAACTCACGAGGGCATACAGTCAGCGTATGGTTGCCTTCTGTATAATACGTGAGTCCTTTGTCACTCCTACGTACAAAGAAGTTCTCAATTTTGTCTTCAGGAGCAAGCTTCTGCTTATTGTATCTCTCAACGAGAATCCCATATTGCAGATTGAACACACGAAAATCGAAGGGAGTCCCAACGATGATTTCGGCGTGATTCCGATCGAACACAATATTCGGCAAGGCTCTCATGTCTTGTATCTTTGAATTATCTCTGAGGCCGAAATGAAAATACTGCAGACGGTTGGTCACACAAATGAACATGTCACGTCCAGGGAGGTTCAATATGCTGCTAATGCTCGCCTTATTATGGAGTTTGAACACCTGCACGGGTTTTAATGTCCTCATGTCCCACGATTTGATTACACCTGACTCATCGCAGGTGAGCACTAGCTCGTGATCGGAGATAAGCTCCAATGAAGTTACTGAGCAAGTGTGATCAAGCTTTGCCACGACAGTGTAGTCTTTGGATTTATCGATTTGGTATACCTTTGCTGTTTGATCAAAGGTTGCTACGTATAAATAGGCTGTTTCAGGAGAGAATCGGAGAGTATGAGCAGAAGTATTTTGCAGAGGAATCTCCATAAACTTCGAATTTAGGCTCGTATTCCAAAAGACAAGCTTGTGATTGAAAGCCGCGAACACAAGGAGCGACATCTGAGGCATTGCGATGATATCTGAAAGCTTTGCACCGAGTTTCACGTCGATTTTATCGAGCCGCTTTTTCTCATTGTCCCATATCGCTATATCACCCTCCACATCATTAAAGTACCATCGCTGGTACTCTTGGATATACCACACTCGAGCCAGGAGGACTCCAGCGTCATATACCTGCTCGAAGCCGAAACCTTCCTTCTCGTATTCAAAGAAAGATATCGTTTGGTCTTGACAGACCAAGCATAGCCGATGCTCTTTACTCGACCATGCGAAGTAATTGATAATCATGTCTTCAAAGCGATGCTTCTTGTTTTCAACCGCTAGCTTTTGCTTGAGACTGCCGTTGATGTCGTAGACCCGAATATGGCTGCTGAAATCGTCTAATGTGAAAATTAACTTATGAGTAGGGTCATAATGAACGAGTTTAATCGAATTTTCATGGTGATAAGAATCATAGGTTGTATTTGACGGAGCAAATCGTTTAAGATGCGACAACTTGAGAGGGTTTTGAGTGTCTCCGGGATCAGAATTGACAATGGCTTGCATTTTCATAAAGTATGTGATCAGGTCTTCGAATGAAATCACTGCTTTGGGGACTTTTGAGGAAGGACTCTCCTTAAACAGAATAAGCGCTGAATGTAATTCCATCATGCCTTTGATAAAATGGGCGACGTGATCAGGGTGGCATTCGAATTCGCCGAGGCCAAGTAATACGAAAGGAATCACGCCAATGCCGTTGCTAAACTTTGAGTATGCCTTCTGAAAGCTATGAATATCTAAACCGTGGAACATTTTGACTATTTCAGTTGGAAAATAGGCGTCCATGACGTAATTGCCTTCTTCAGTGCGCATTGAAGCTACGGTTTCGAAGGAAGAGGCAAGTTGCTTGCGGAGGTGAACGAGAGCGTTGACCACGTTTGGGTTATGAAACAAGTTCCTGAGAATAAGTTGTTCTTGGAGCCGGCCTTCAGAGGAAGCTGTCTTTAAGCTTGTTTCGCTGTGAATGGGATTGCTGTTCATGTGTAATGATTGTCCAACAAGATCGATTCGATGATGACTTGAAAAACGGGGTTGTTTAGATGTTAATAAATTTATCAAAATATTCATGTTAATCAAATTGAGTAAATAGATGTAGAGGCTTTTTACCCCTCATGATTTGTGAAGGCTAAAACGTCAATAGAGAGGTATGCTATAGTGGTCAGGCAGATCTGTCGCAAGGAAGACGATAGAAGGGACATGAAGCAGAACTAAAACATTCGTCTCAGACAGCCTTATTTCATCTGAAAAGACCTCAGATGGCTATCGAAGCAAATTTGATCGCAAGGCGCACTATATTATTTTCTAAGTTGGAATTGGAACATTAGTTAACATGCAGTCGTTGGTTGGCCCTTGATTTCATTGTTGAGATGAAATTGAGACAAAGGAAAAAATAAATATATGTATATACAATTTAACAAGCTGCAATAGCTCGCCGGGTTGCTCCTTCATGACTTCAATGCATCATTGCGTTATCAGGGCAGTAAGTCTCTAATAAATCAAGAAAATTTTCGATGTCTTTCAAAGTATGAACAAAATTGTGAGGAAGAATCATAAAAGGTTGAAAAATTGCCTTCTTATCCACCTCTAATCAAATCTCTGAGCCAGCGAACAATTTCCCTTCAATATTAGCAATTAAAGACTCAAGGTCACAATTCATGATTTCATGCCAAACACCAAAGATTCTTCAAGCATCGAAATAAAAGACTAAATTTGCAATTGCCCTCATCCATTCGTTATGTTATCGCAACCAGACGAGATAAAAAGCTTTTGATGTTGTTGAGTTCACTAATGGATTGACGATTCATCTCCTCACAATGTTTCTACCTAGTTTATCACTCTGCTAGGATTTCATCTGTATCTATCGATTTTCAAACAGAGCCCTTCTAATAACTACCACTTCTATTAACACAAAGCGGCATTTATCTACAATCCTAACGTCTCTATGAAATATACTTAATCATCAGTTTGTGAGAATTGTAGAACCTGTTATTAACAGTACGAGGAAGATTCGATTTCCGCCTGCTATAACACTCGTCTCAGGATCTCTTGGAAACATTATATCCACACACTGAGACATATCGAGAATTTGATTACAAATTTCCTGCACCATGGAAATCTGACGTCATAATCAGTATTATGTGACTCACTCAAACTGCCTCACTACCAGGATCTATAGAACAATCCAACAACCTACAGAAAAGAGAATTTTCATTACATTCACTTACGAGTGATGACTTAATTGAATCTTATTTCGCATCTTATTACCATAATGACTGGGAAAGAAGCTCGCAGGGATATATTTCTATGCAAAATAAGTCTTAACGATGATTTTGACACAGCCAAAGAATTTCAATTCTTCTGATAATCAGTTCTATCCCACAAACAAATGAGACTAAGCGAAATTAGAGTACGAGGGTCATCACAAACAACGAAAAAATGGCTATCTGTTTTTTATTTAAAGAGCTCAAAAGTAGCAATAGGAATTTTATTAAAGGAATTTCTTGATTTTTAAAAAATTCCAGTGAGAGCTAAAAGCTATTTGGAATCTGTTCCAGAACAAAACCGAACAAATCGGAATCCGAGGGTATTTAAAGAAATAAAACAGTTTGTACCGAAATACCTAAAACGTTCTCCGGAAAGTCTAGAATGGACAAAAACTATCAAACCATGCGTCGACAATTCCATCACATTACCTCCACATCAACTCTTCACAGCTCGACTCTTTAGCACTTCGATGCATACAATAGCAGGTTTACTCGAGATATCAACGATCAGGTGTAATTTGAAAACCATTAAAAGGCAATTGGCTAATTGACTGTCAAAGCAAGAGCAAGGAAACTCATTTTGATGTGGTTGGTGCCTCAATGGATAAACAATATAAAGTTCTCGCCCTTACAGGTCGAAATATTCAAGATCATAGCAAATTCTATGGCCAAAGTTGGAGCTTTCAGCATTGCTCAGATGGATTCAAAGCGCTGATATTCTCCTCGATGAAAGCAGTTCAGGATGCAAGGGTTTTTTTTTGCTTGTTTGAGCCTTTATCTGGCTAATTAGTTTCATATCCTCTATTTTCAATTAAAACATAGAAGCATCAATTGGACATATTTTATTTTATGTTATTACTTGTTTTGGTCCTGTTACTACTGGCTTTTAAATTCATTGATAGCTTTCTTCATCATCCAGCAAAACGAAGCTTTCCTAACTGTTGTAAAACATTAACTTTATTTCAAAAAGTTTGACCAATAACTGACTCCGAACAGTAGAGTCAGCAGGTTAGACATAATTTAAATTTCAACGCAAAAGAAAAATTAAAAAATTCAAGAACTATCTTCACGCGGGTGCATGGTCTGCTGAGCCGAGGGTATTTCATTATGATCAACTTAAAGAAGCCTTTGTCCCTTAAATTTTACTGCTTCAAATACTAGGACAAGTAAATGGCTAAATGGATAGATGATCCAAAATTTCTATATTAAACTAGGCGAAAGTCGCGAATTACCTTGCTACAGCCATAAATACTCCAATGATAGCTCGAATGGAAGAAATGTCGTCTGATTTTTGGTTTTGAAAGAAACATTGAGAGGGACATTTTGCATTTTTTCATGAAATAAGAGAGGTCGTGGCTATTGTTGGAAATACTGTTGGAAAACAATGAATAAGATCATATTTTCCGAAGCTACTTTCGTGAAGGGTTTTCTTAATTCGATTAAATGCTGTGAGAGGTGCATCTACCCACAAAAGACCAAATAAAATTCTAAATTAGAAATATATCGTATTAGAAATTTTTTATTTACTACTTTTTCCAGTGACTTGAGTCAGTTTCATCCAATTACTAAGGAGAACATGTTCTAAATTAATTCAATTTTAACCAAAGCAAAGCGGAAGTGGTTAGCGCATTAAGCCATTCAAAGACTTCTACAATGGATATATTTCTCAATTTCAAGAATAAGAACTATGAGGCTCAATTCTTTGACTCAGTGGACCCTTATCTCTCAAAGATTGTCAAGTCCAGCTTGATCTTTTTAGTAGTCATCGTACCATTCTATGCATATACGCAATACTTATTATTTCAGAACCCAACAGTCGATTTGGCTACTAATATCAGGCGCTGTATATTGGGCTTCTCAATTTACATTATTCTGGGTTTCGCTGTGCTTTTCATCTATAAGAAAAAAGCATTGCTAAGAAAACATCAAAGAGCAACCCGGTGGAGTTTCGATGTTTTTCTCCTTCTAATTTCTGGTTATTATGCTTATCAGTATTACGATTTTAACAAAGACGGAGTCGATCCCCTGACACAGTACATGTTAGGATGGTGGCAGTGTCTTCTCGCAGTTACTTTATTCAGTCCTATATCTAGATGGTACTTGAAGCTCGCGTCTTTTGTTGCTATTATAGTGCGGATTGGAGTTGGTACATATATCACAACTGAATCCGAACTGGCGCTGATTAAAATGTTTCAAATGGTTATCCTCGAGGTCCTTCTGACATATTACCACGAAAAAGATCGCAGAAGGTACTTTATTGAGAAACAGGCCTTGCATGAAGAAACAAAGGTCTACAAGGAAATCTTTGATTTGACTTCCGACGGTGTGATAATCTATAGTTTGAAAGATGGGATGATTTTTCGCAATTGGGCAAATGATAAGTATCGCTGGTGGCAAGGCGAGGACTGCCGACAGAATTTCGAGCGGATAGTATTAAAAGGATACAAACAATTAGCTCCGTTTCCTGCAAATATGGTGAATATGTGGTCTTTTAAGCATTTTTCTAATCTTTTCTTTTTTAGGATCTTGATCTGGGCTTATTATTTCAATCTTCAAATCAGGCGAATTTTATGGAGCTCCTTGAGCATCTCACGCAACAGCTCAACGCTAATATGTCTGCAATGCACAATTCGTACTCCAAAGCTGTCAAAACGAAAAGCTGCACCCAAACTTTATACCCTGGCAGCCTTATGCTTCTCACTGGTTCAGTTGAGCAGCAGCAATATCAAGATTCTTTTTCTCCTAAAAATTCTAACAACCAGACGACGGCCAGCTCTCTTCTCGAGATAAAGATCATGTTTACTTGCTTTAGAGAAAAACCCTCGCTGGCTCTGGTCTTCTCTGACATCACTGAGCGCAACCTCGTCGCTGTATTACAAGAAACAAACAACTATAAAAACCGCTTACTTGCCTCTGTTTCCCATGAACTACGCACTCCTCTTAATGCGAGTATCAACTTCACACAAGCAGCTCTCGAGCACCCTGACCTCTCGAACCTAACTGAGATTAAAGAAAACCTCCTCATGCCTTCTCTGAGGTCGAGTCAGCTATTGCTGCATCTTATTAACGATATTCTCGATTTCTCTCAAATGTCAGCGAATAAGCTCAGATTGGTGTTTGAAAATAAGAATATTCATGCTACTCTTGATGAATGCGTGAATCTCATCAAGATCCAAGCCTCTCGTAAAGGCCTCTTCCTGAAAACAGACTACAAATTTGAAAATGAAGACAATGAGATGTTTTGCACCGACCACAATCGATTAAAACAAATCGTCCTTAATTTGCTAAGTAACGCTCTGAAGTTCACGCTGGAAGGCGAAATTCGCATTTCCGCGAGCGTAGAGTTCTCGAATAACTTGGGGTCGTCGTCTCAGTCCGAGATAATCACCGTTGGAAGGCCTACTGGTACCACCGAGGACAGGTTGAGAAAAGTACTCGAAAGAAAAAAGCAGAGAATCTTGAAAGTCTCAGTCAGTGACACAGGCATTGGGATCTCAGAAGATAACAAAAGAAAGCTTTTTAAGGCGTTTGAGAAAATAGAGCTCGGAGAGAGGGTCACTCTGAATTCCCAAGGCGTCGGCCTTGGACTCGTTATTTCGAATAACTTGGTGCTGATGCTGGGTCTACCGAACCAGAACACCGGCATTGAAGTGGAATCCGAAGAGAACATAGGATCAACGTTTTCGTTTTGCATCATCGACCAGCAAGAGCTGAAAGAAGAAGAGGAAATGGCGTCTTTCGCTCGATCAGAGGACCTATGCTCTCGAATGGAAGAGAACCCTTTCCATACCGAAGGAGAGGAGAGGCTAGAAACGATAAGCAATCTTATACCTCAAAGAACCATCGACTCTGTGCTACTAGCTCGCAAAACATTAGGATCAGACCTCAGTCAGCAGGCTTCATTCTTCAGACACACGACGCTTGCGATAAACGCTAAAGTCCCTCAAATTCTGGTCGTAGATGATGATGTGTTTAACATCTCTGCAATGGCATTAGTTCTGGAAAAATTGGGATATACATGCGACAAAGCTTATAATGGGAAACAGGCCATCCAAAAAATCATCGAGAAGCAGCACAGAGAGCAGATAATTTCCAGCAAAGTGAAGCAATACAGGCTAATATTTATGGATTGCAACATGCCTGTGATGGATGGTTTCGAGGCGTCGAGTATACTAAAGAAAAAGATGAAAGCGGGAGAAATAGAGTCGATTCCTATCATAGCGTGTACGGCTTTTCTGAATGAAAAAGAAAAAGAGCAAGTCAGCTCTCTGGGAATTGACGCATATTGCCTCAAACCGTTGGATAGAGCGAAAATTTCAGCTCTTCTGAAAAGATTTGTCACAAATGGTATTTAAAAACTTTGAAATTGCTTGTGTTATTTAGGTTTAATTGATTGTCCATACCAAATTCTTCTCAAATTCAAAAGGATTGAGACAAAGGTAGAGCTACCAGAAAAAATATTATTTCGGTTTATTATCATCATTGTATTTTCTTGATAATAGTAGTTGATTATAACATTAACAAAAATAAATAAATACAAGTTTCCTTGCTTGATATTGTTTATCAGTGTAAGTGAGTAATATAGCAAACACTTTGGAATGTAATGAAATTTCAGCTTTTTGACTATGATGGCCTATATAAACTAATCCCAGCTGTTTTCTGAACAGTGTCTTAGAATATTTACTAGCTATTGAGTGAACGAAAGCAAATCTTCTATTGTATGATTTTTCACATGAAAAAAATGGGAGCTGGAGAAATAGACGATATGGTAGCTTGCACGGCTGGGCCCAGTCAGAAAGAAAAGCAGCTGATCAGTGATTTTGGGATTGAAACCTATTGTGTCAAACCGTTGAAGAAAGAAAGCGTGTTGCCATTGCTTAACACGTTCCTTTGAAGCGATGTAGATTCGCAGTTTTACTTTTTATCCGCATTTTTTGGTTTTTCATAATTAATCTCGAGTGTTTGAACAATACAATGGTTAGAATTCAAACGACATATTGTATAGTTATATAATGCTGCTTATTAATACCTGTTTGAAGGATAGTACACTATGAATGAGGAAAGGATTGCCATTGAAACAAGTATCTGATTTAGAGGTGCTCTTCAAAAAACTAAAAAACAAAAAATTCACAATCTCAAGCTTAATCGAATCTGGACAATATATCAGCTTAATTAATTAAATTTGGTTTGCTATCTTCAATTAATATTGCTTTCTAAAAAAGAAAAATAGCCTGACAGCAACATGCAACGTCCCAACGGACATGTAATACCCATCTTCGGGGTATGGAAGAGATGCATTCACAATTGACCTCTTCTGTGGGCACATTATAAGGAATGTTCAATCTAATCCGCTTCTTAAATCAGATTTTTCGTTCTCATATGGAATATGCTTTCAAGTGCGCTATAGTGCTGTTACAAAAGGTCAATTCTTTTACAAAGCAGGTGTATTCAGTCTGGAAATACAAGCTTTTTCATTCGAACGCCTTATTACTCCGATGCGAATCGTCAATTCCTCAAACTTTTTTTTATTAACAGCTTGAACTTTAGACTGTGCCTGCTCTCAACCTAAAATCTGGTTTTCAAACAATTCCAGAAAGTTCCACATATGGACTACCACTCAAGCTCAATAAAAATAATTAGATCTTTGCCTTGCTTTCCTTCATGTATCACCAAGGGCGAAATGAAATAACATGCTCTGAGTGTAGACAACAGAGCACATCAGAATCCAAGACAAGTATTTCATTAAAATGAAATATTAACTAAAAGATCTTGTAACAAAAATCCAAAAAATTATCTCGAGTCATGGTGGGCTTAGAAATTCTTTAATCCAGCAAGGTTTTGCTTTTGAAATTTGCCTAAGCGCGAAATTCGAGAGAAAGGTCTGTTTTCATTAATCTCGTAATTAGATTCGCATAATTTGTTCGATCAGTGAAAAAGGAATTATTGAAATTTTTGGATTCTTTGCTGAAATTGAATCAATCTGTGATAAATTAGGATAGGCTTTTAACTTGCATTTGAGAGACTCCTCCAAAAATGAGCAGAGTGCTGCTCTGTGCGAATGTTTCGGTAGATTTAAACTGTTCGGGGAGATGAATAATGTCCAAGATATTCATTTTATTGTTATCTTTCTCGAATTGGGATTCGATCTATGCTTTTGCACAGATTTGGCAAATGAAAAGCATTTTTCTCTTCTGCACATCCGAAAGTTTATGTAAAAGTTAGAAATAATCAAGAAATAAGAACAAAACCCAAGATACATGCTAAGTTATTTTTCATGTATTAATAATAAACTCAATATTTGCTCTTGTGTAGAGAAGGGGAACGAGACTAGTACTTGCAAACCAGCAGGAGCCCTTCGTTATCTCGAGATTCACCTTCTTGTGTAAATTAAAAAAAAAATTCTATTGCTGCCAATGGTTAACAAAAAAACATTAAGAACGCAATAGATCTGTGCGCTCTCTCTATTTCAGAAAGGAAAATGATAGAAACTTCTCTTATCAAAGAGGTTCAGTCGAAATAAAAAAAAAAATAGCAATAAGGTTCCAGACCTATTAAATATTCGAAAATGTTTATCTTCTTAGTCTAACTTTTTCCATATTATATAGACATCTTGCCCTTCGTCAACTTAAGCTCATAGGCATCTAAAAATAGTGCCAATTAATCGCTGTGTTCCAAAATGCTAATTGAGAAGCTACAAGAACAGCCGTTTGCGGTCGACAAATTCTTCGAAATCAGCCAAAATTTAATTTGGTAAATTGACCAGTGATAGCATTATTTGAATGAGATCAATTCGAAAACGAGATTTATTTAAAACAATTTAACAGAATAAAAGGTATTAAATTGATTTAGAAGAATAGCGGAGAATAATTTATCTCAACTCTCAGAAAATGGATATTTTCCTCAACTTTAAAAACAAGAGCTACGAGGCTTAATTCTTTGACTCCATCGATCCCTATCTCTCCAAGGTTGTCAAGGCAATTCTGATATCGACAGTAGTGGTCATACCTATCTTGCCATATACACAGTATTTGATATTTCAGAGCTCGTCACCTGATGCGACGAGAATTGTCCGCACAGTGGTAGTTCCAGTGATCTACTTAGTCTTGGTTTTTGCTGTGGTGTTCATTTATAAAAAAAAGGAACTCCTGAGAAGACATCAAAAGGCCACTAGAATGGGATTTGACATTCTCTTTACTCTAGTTGCTGGATGGTATGCATACAATTTTTATGAAGTGAACCAAAATGATGCCAATCAGAAAGCAAATTACATAACAGGATGGTGGCATTGTCTCCTTTCAGTTACCCTTTTCAGCCCAATTTCTCGGTGGTACTTGAAACTTGCTGCTTTCCTTGCAATTATTTTGAGAATTGGAATTAGCGCTTATCTCGCAGGTTCGTCGGCTTTGGGATTGATCCAAATGGTCCGAATGGTAATCCTTGAACTGCTGCTGACATATTATCATGAAAAAGATCGAAGAAGGTATTTTATTGAGAAGCAGGCTTTGTATGAGGAAACAAAGGTGTTTAAAGATATCTTCGACTTGACATCGGATGGTGTGATCATATATGGATTAAAAGAAGGAATGATTTTCCGTAATTGGTCAAATGATAAGTATCGTTGGTGGCAAGGTGACGAATGTCGACCAAATTTTGAGCGAATTTTGCTAAAAGGATACAAGAAGATGTCCCAGCTCCCTTCAAATATGGTATTTATATAATATAATCTCCTAAGCATAATACAATCTTCTGTAGGATCTGGATTTGAGCGCACACTTCCAATCTTCAAACCAGACAAATTTCTCGGAGTTTTTAGAGCACCTCACACAACAGATCAACCTCAATATGGCAGTGACTCAACATTCGCTTTCAGGTTCCCTTCACATGACAAACAGCACTCAGAATTTTAAACCTGGTAACCTTATGCTTCTCACTGGTTCGGTAGTGCAAGAGCAGCAACAGCATAGTTCTGACCCGAAGAATCCATCTACGAACTCTGATTTTATCCTCGAGATCAAAGTCATGTTCACAACTTTTAGAGAAAAACCATCTCTGGCTCTGGTCTTCTCGGACATCACTGAGCGCAGCCTGGTTACTGTCCTTCAAGAGACTAATAATTACAAAAGTCGTTTGTTAGCTTCAGTTTCTCATGAACTGCGCACTCCTCTCAATGCGAGTATCAACTTCACACAAGCAGCTCTCGAGCATCCTGATCTCGCAAAACTCTCTGAAATTAAAGAAGAATACCTCATGCCTTCCTTGAGGTCGAGTCAATTATTGCTGCATCTTATTAACGATATTCTCGATTTCTCTCAAATGTCAGAAAATAAACTCAGACTTGTCTTCGAAAATAAGAATCTTCATGATACTCTGGATGAATGTGTTAACTTAATCAAGATTCA
>ENA-UOTX01001331-UOTX01001331.1-compost-metagenome-genome-assembly--contig:-NODE-1331-length-19289-cov-3.396055_pt1 | contig 19289 bp, 7 predicted proteins | sample MGYA00238143_ERZ746982 | MGnify/ENA primary metagenome ERZ746982 (study PRJEB28758, sample SAMN06268862) | compost metagenome | isolation source: single cell | place: USA: California, Emeryville, Joint... | reverse complement strand
GAATGGGTAAAGTTGACGCTGATTTGGTCAAGAAACTGCTCAAATTGTTTGAAACAATCGTTATCTTGTGCGTCGGAAAACTCAACTGGACAAGACACGAGTCTTCTCAAGCCCCATCTAAGAAAGATAAGCTCCCATCTCTTGAAAGACACGTCTCTTCAATCGATGAGTACTCTGTCGAAATCTTGATCAGACAAGCCTTTTCCGTCATGTTCAGTGAACTAGAAAACGCTGATAAGGACTACCGAGAGAACCCTGGTATCAACTGGAAGATTTACCTTAGATACCTGAAAAAGAAAGAGCTCGATGAAGAGAAAAAGAAAAAGCCAGCAACCACAACCACTACAGCAGGTACAGCAGGTACAGCAGCTCCTCAAAAACCTGAGGACGAGGATCAAGACGTCCTCTTATTTGATGAGGAGGAATTGAAAGCCGCAGAGGCACCAACCACGAAAACCGAGAAGAAAGCTGAGCCTACTTCTGATGATGAAGACGGAACTTTTGTTGAAGAGTTGAAAGAAGAGGCAAAAACCGCAGAGAAACAGGAAGAATCCAAGCAAGAGAAGAAAGAAGGCGAAGCCCAAGAGCTCTCTGCAGAGCAGTTAAAGAAGCAGCGCAAGAGACAGCTTGCCGCTGAGCTTTTGAGAAATGAAGAAAGAACTATCAAAGAAATGGCTAATAGACTTTACAACCCAGATTTCTTGTATAGAGTGCTCGCGTTAGTCTACAAATGCGTCGCTATGGGCAATGATAGTGTCTCAATGGTAGTGGGTAACCCGAAATACATCGCGGTTCTGTTCTCGTTGCTTAAGCACGCTCCACCAAACCATCAGATTCTCCTATTGAAGATTTTAAGCACTCTCTTCGAGACATTGCCACCTGAATTGTTCATTGATTCTGGAAATGAACTCAACAAACTGCTTGGAAAGCCTCAGACAACTGTCGTCGAGGGCGAAGAGGGAGAATCAAGAGTGGTGAATCATTTCTTGAGCATTATCTTGAATACAAGACAGAAAGCGTTCAAGGAAGGCACCGAAAACGTCGGCATCTATGCTGTGTCTTCAGAAATTGTGGATTTGGTTCGCACGCTTCTTCACCATCCACATTGGGTCAAGTATGTGTCCCGCTGGATCAATAATTCCCTTTCAGGAAGCGATGATGTCACCAAGCAAACCGCACTAGCTATCCTGGGAGGCGAATTCCACGGGCTTCGTTTCGGAGGAAGAATCACCATCAACGCAATGAACAACTACGAGCTTCTTGATGACAATATTTTGCTCAAATCAGGCTGGGAGGACAGCAGAGAAAGCGCGACGATCCTTGGTTTCACTTATGACTACAAGGAGAAGATGTCTGCGGAGGAAAAAGCGAAACGTGATCAAATGAAACCTGAAGAGAAGGCTAAATACAGGATTAAGAACGCGATCGGCAGTGCCCATGAGGGTAATAACCCAGTGTGCTTGATCGATTCTTCTATTAACAAAGAGACGCTTAACTTCACTACCATCGAACTCAACAGCGTCAATCGCTCGAATTGCACAGCTGTCGATGGAGTTCCTTTCATGCATGACTCATACGAGCTTAGCAAGAACCTTGGAACAGTCCTTCCGATCTTCGAATGGGCTTTGGGCTCAGAATCGAAGAGAAAAACCAAAGATTTGTATACTCAGGCTCTCGCCTTGAAATCTTTGAACAGCTTCATGAAATCGCCTGAAAACTGCTTCTTGATGACCAGTAACCACATGAAACTCGTTGATAAGATCTTGGAGCTCGCAAACACCGCTGTCGTCTCCAAAGAACTCACTAACCTCGAAATCAGCGAAGAGCGTCTCTATCGCTTGCTCGAAAAATGCTGCGAATCGGCTGCTTCGATGGATGAGCTTCCATTGATGTCCATTGCGATAAAGAACAACGAAGTCGAGGTTCTATTGGGTAAGGACCTCAAATGCATTAGATACACCGTCCAAAGCGGGTTCAATATGGACAAGATCAACAATAAGCACTATGAGGCCATTGTCGTTAGCAACGCAAAAGAGCTCGCTGCTCGCACAGATCTCAAAGAGTACTTGAAGAACAAAGCCGTCATCCTCAACGTCGAAGACATCAACAGCGAGAAGTACCCAGATATCATCCTGTCTGCTAAGATAGTGATTACTTCTAACTATGACATGGTGAAATTCGCTGAGTACTATGACAAGCTCTTCGCTAAGAAGGAAAAGAAGAAGGAAGGAGAGGAAGAATCAAAACAAGCCGGTGAGGAAATGATGATGGTACAAGAAGAGGACGAGAAAATCAGCCCAGCATCAGTGAAGCTGCCAAATTGCTTGATCTCGCTGAATGATAGAGCCTATGAGCAGATCCTGACTGAGTACGAGAGCCAGAAGTCCTTGGACCACAAAGACGTGTTCGAAGAAAGCGACACGTTGAAGGAAATCCTTAGCTTCGGTTTCCCTAAGGACATCTGCGAGAACTACCTCCGCGATAACCCGAAGGCTCCAATGGATCAATTGGTCGCTGACATCTCCAAAATCATCGAGGATAATCTCGCAGCGGAAGCCAAATTGGCGGCTGAATTAGAGAAAGCAAAGAAAGACGCCGAGAAAGCTGCTGCTCGCAAGCAGGCACAAAAAGCTCGCGAAGATGCGAAACTCAAAGAAGCGAACAAAGGAAATGCCGGCGCTGAAGGCCAGACTGAGGAAGAGAAGAAAAATGAACCTCAGCAGCAACAGCAACAGCAACAACAGGACAAAAAGCCTGAGGGTCAAGAAATCCAACTCTCAAAGGGTAAGCAAAAGGGCGATGACAAAAACGCTCCTGTGATGAAAATCGGAGGCGGCGCTGAGGAAGTGAAAGACGGTAAAGTCATCGAAGAAGAGACCAAAGGCGGTGACAAGAAGCCTGAGGATGGCAAGAAGAAACTCGATAAAGAGGCCGAAGACGCTGCACTTGCAAAGGAACTCGAATTTAAAATGAAGATGGCAAAAGCCGCAGAATTCACAAGCGGTGGTAACCAAGCTAACAAAGAACCTGAAAAGGTTATTGGAGATGGCAAAGACAGCAAGGGAGACAAAAAGGACCAAGATATTAAAATCGGTAAAGGACTTGAGGACCAAAAGGACAAGAAACCTGCAGAAGGCGAGATTACTATGAAGAAGGAACCGATTGAAGAGTCTAAGGGCGAGCCAGGAAAACTAACCGAAGATTGGATTGATGAATCTGAGGAAGAAGACATCGGCGAGATACAAATCGAGCTCGATGTCGAGAAAGAGGACGCGAACCCTTGCTTCAGATGCAAAGGCGAGCGAGAGCTGCAAAACATCGCTGATGAGAAGAACAAACTCTACGATGACCTCATCGATTTCGAGGGAATGAACAAGATCGGACGCCTCGTCCTCTTCAAACGCCTCACTCATAACCTCAGCATCCTCTACGCTCGTAGAATCATTGTAAATCTCCTCGAAAACTGGTCTGAAGACTCCAAAGTCACCTTTATCACTGACCCAGCCCTCTTCCCGAAGTTCCTCCGCTTCCTGAAGCTCACTACCGTGGAAGCTATGTTCTCAAGCACGAACTTCTGCAACAACACGCTCATCAACAAAATCGAGAAGATTATCCATAAATTCCTTATGAAAGAAAGCTCGAGCGGGGATTCCTCCTTCGTGAACACTTTCTTCGATCAGGTTGTCCTGAAACCAGTCGTTGAGATCGAGAACACTTATGGTATTAAGCTTGATAAAGCTACTGTGGTCAAAGACAAGAAGGAAGAGCCGTCTGCTTCTCTGAGCAAGAAGGCAAAGAAGAAAGCGGCTAGGCAACCTAAGAGTAACAAGGTGAAAATTGAACAAAAGTTCTATTCTGGGAGCATTGCTAATGAGACTGAGATCGACACCTCGTCGCTTGATTACTCTCTCTGGATGGCGCAAGTGCTCTTGCAGTCTTCTTCTGAAACGATCAGCAGAAAGATCTACAGAATCGATTTCTTGTACTTGCTGCTGGGTATTATCCCTTCAATCCGCAACAACCGTTCGCTTCTGTGGGGAGTGTTGATCTTCGCGCTTAACATGATTGATAAATTCACCACAAAGACCGATCTTCTCGACGTGAGTGAGTTGAAAGAGAGCAAGTTATTAGACCACCCTAACGTCAAGCTATTGCGCGAATTCTTCGAGCAGCTCCAGGCGAAAGAGAAGAACGACGCCATGTCCCGAAGAACTCAGATTGTCTCTGAAATTCTCGTGAACTTGAACAGGTTACAGAGATCTATCGACGAGAAACTTAAACGAAAGGCCGAAGAGCTTCAGACTGCTGACGCAATTAAATTCAAGCAAATCGAAAACCTCACCGACATCGTCGAGATGATGCAAAACTACCAAGAAAACAGAAGCCTTTTGGCGAGCACTTGGCTGCAGCTTTCAAGCGATCTCATTAAGAACGAGCAGAGAGTCATTGACGGCGACCACTTCTATTACAAGAACACTCACACATATAAGGTCGTTATGCCATACGCCTACGAATGCGACATTAAATTCTCTGAAGACTGCCAACTTGACCCAAGTGACGCGATGGTTATCTCCACCGATCCTGAAGGTGTCGTCCTCAGCGAAAAGGTCTCTGGCAACTTCGCCAATAAGACAAGAACCTACGCCTCTGGCTCATTCTACGTGCATTTCCCATGCAAAGGTTCAGACATTATCGCCTTTGGAGCCAACGAATCGAACCAATTCCATAGCGATCCCACACAAAAAGGACCAGTCACTCTCGAAGATTTCACCACGTATCCTATAGTTAGTGCTGATGGAGGAGAGCAACATACCTGGATGTTTAACTCGGTGGGAGAAATTTGGGCCTCAGGTACTGGCTTCCAAACAGGGCTTCCTGCAGGCGGAAAGAATATCACAAAGGTCGCCACGAAAGACCCAGTTAGAATGTACTCATGCGGTTCCAACTTCTCTGTCTTTGTAACTACCAAGAACGAAATCTATGGTGTTGGAAGCAATAATGACGGCAGACTCGGTCTTAATTACAATGCAGGTACCTCGTATCCTCAGTTGATTCAGCTCAGTGGCACCAAGCAAGTCAACAGTCTCGCCTGCGGGTACAACCACACAATACTCTGTACTTCAGACGGTAACGCCTACGCCTGCGGTATGAACGACCAAGGACAACTGGGTATTGTTGACGATTCCGGCAATAAGGTCGCCAACCAGCAAGTTTTGAAACTCGTCAACTCTCTTCAGAAGAAAACGACGATTAAAGTCGCTGCTGGTTGGAGCTTCTCGCTGGTCATCGCCAGAGAAAAAGGAGGCAGAAATAACGTATGGAGCTGCGGAGAGAGAGCTGGAGGAAAGCTTGGACTCGGCAAAACTAGCGGAACGGTCCAGGCGTCTTTCGCTCCAATCACAGCCCTTGAAGACGTCCCAATTCAGCATATCCACGCCAAAAAGAAGCACGCTATCGCGATTTCTCATTCTGGAAGAATTTACTCATGGGGTTGCGGAGACCAAGGCCAACTTGGTCACGGAGACAAAGAGAACCAATACACTCCTAAACTGATGGAGTACTTCGCCGATATGAAGGTCATTTCTGCAACAACTGGCTACAATTGGACCGCTATCGTCGCGAGAGCCAAAGGCGAGACCCAGAACAAGCTCTATTTGACTGGTCTCAACCCTAAGAATAAAAATCCAGAGGATAGACTGTTCCTTCCTGTCCTGGTTGAATCATTCGAGGACAAGTCCGTCGGCAAAGTGTTCGGAGGAGCCAACCATGTCATCGCTATCACGGACCCGATGATCATTCCTCTCGCCAGAGACACCCATAAGCTGAAATGCAGTTTGACTGGCGAGATGCCGATTAAAGGAGGCATTTACGTCGATATCTTAAACGGCAATAAAGTCTATAGTGCAACGGCTGCTGAGTCTCCTGACCACCGATTCAAGATACCAGACCTGCTGTTGTACTCTCGAGAAGCCCTCGGCTCGCTTGAGAAGATCAACTGGCCAGCATTGCCTGCTCCAATAGACGAGTACCTCGAAAAAGTTGAGCCTTCTGATAAACTAGACTTCGGAGTCACCTGCGCTCTTACTGGAGAACCAATCAAAGGCGTTTGCTACGTCAACCTCCACGCCGCTGAAGGCGAGCCTTTCAGATTCCTCAGCCAGAGCGCCGCGTTCAAAATCCCTGAAGGACAGGTCTCTCCGACACTGTATTACAGAATTACTCGTCCGCTGAAGAAAGACAAAGCCCTTCCAATCTTCCCAAGAACCCTCTTCTCTGCTCTGAGCGAGACGTACGGCTACCAGATGAAGATCACGCCAAAATACAATGAGAAAGGCCATGAATACATGATCAACAAGTACAAAGAGAGCTTCGACGCGTTCTATAGCGATATGAAAGACCTTAAGCCCGAAGTCGATGAGCAGTTGGTTGATCTGCTCAACACTATGGCACAGAAGATGAGCAAAACCGTCTGGGATATCCCAGAGACCACTCCCTTCCCGAAGGATGAAGTCAGCTTGCGCAATGCCATTGAGAAATGCAGCAATGAGTTCCTCAAGAAACGATTCCAGATCCTCAAGAACTTCAATAACAAATTCAAAACTCTGCTTCCTTACATCGATTTCTCAGCGAAGAAAGACACAACTAGATTCAGAAACATCTATGCTCAGGCATCGGTGTACATCTTCTGGGACGTCAAGAGCCAACTCTTCGAGGGCTTGCTTGCGAAGGATGCTAAAGGTTCTTCAAATCCTAAGATTAGAGTAAACAGAATGAAAGCCAGCAAGTTCATCTCCAAGGGTAAACCTGATCATACTGGTGAATTCACTGTCTTTGGTCAAATCTACCAGCATTTCAAGAGTGCCGGGTACTCCTTCTTCAAGATTCCTAAGGACCAGAATCCTTTCACCGTGCAATTCGTTGGAGAAGCCTCCATCGACGCTGGTGGTCCATACAGAGAGGCTGTCTCTCAGCTCTGTACTGAGCTTCAGTCTGGAGCCCTTCCGCTGTTGATCCCAAGTCCTAACCAAAAGAACGATAGCGGTCAATTCAGAGAGAAATGGGTGCTTAACCCAAGCGCAAATAGCTTGATCCACTTGCAGATGTATGAGTTCTTGGGTGTTATCATGGGCTGCAGTATCCGTACCAGAAATTTCTTGAATCTGGATCTGCCATCCATGGTCTGGAAGCAACTTGTCGATGTGCCTGTCAACAGAAAGGATCTTGAAAACATCGATAGATACCTCATTCAGTGCCTTGATGATATTATCAACATTCATAAGAAAGGCGTCGATGAGAACAGCTTCAGCGAAATTATCCAAGAGAAGTTCGTCACTACCTTGAGTGACGGTTCGGAAGTCGAGCTCATCCCTGGCGGACGCAGCAAGATTGTCACGTAAGCGATATTCTTTAGGAGAAACCATCTTAATTGCTTTTTTTCATTAGTTTCGATGCGAGAGTTGAATGGGCTGAATTAGTCGAGAAAACTAGATTGAACGAATTCAAGAAGCAAGCCGAGGCTATCCGCAAAGGTCTCTGCCTTATCGTCCCTGAAGGTGTCCTCAACCTCTTGACCTGGAGAGAATTAGAAACGATTGTCTGCGGTAAACCGATCCTCGATATCGACCTCCTCAAAGAAAACACCGTTTACAGAGTAAGAACTGCAGTGCAAAATGGCCTTTTATTAAACTAATTTTTCAATATAGGGTGTCTCAGAGAGCGACCCAGTCATCGAATTCTTCTGGAGAGCGCTTACCGAGTTTACTCCTGAAGAAAGAAGCATGTATCTGCGTTTCGTTTGGGGTAGATCCAGACTGCCTCTCACATCCAAAGACTTCCCAATGAAACATACAGTTGAAATGTAAAAATTCCTCAGTCATGATTTTGGCTAATTTGCTTGAAATAAAGGTTAAGAAAAGGCTCAGTTGACCCTGACATCATGCTTCCAGTGGCTCACACTTGCTTCTTCCAAATCGAGCTTCCTAAGTACACCGCCTACGAGATATTGAGAGACAAGCTGAAATATGCGATTAAGAACTGCCAAGCCATTGATACTGATGGAAGAGCATACGATATCTGGGATGAAGATGATTAAAGCCATAACGAACTAACCTAAAATATAGACTTATTAAAAGGATAAGCTGCGAAAAGAGGAATACATATCTAAAAAAATTAGAAAGAAAATTTATTCATTAATGAAATGATCCATATAGAAATTTCATCGTTCAACATCCTTCACAGCGTAAACGCCTAAGAAATAAGGAATAAAAATTCTCAATGATTACTTAATACAATAATTCTCTAAAACATAAAGTTGTCAACCCAATATCGATACTTTTTTGGCGAGTTCCGTTGTTCAACTAAGCGTTTAATTGCAGAGTGCCGGGGCCTTCCATCTTGCGATTCTTAAGTGGAATGTATCCTCTCTAGTCGTTATTACAAAATCAACAAGTGAGTTAGTTCATTTAGGCTATATGATGCGATTGTCTTTGTTGAGTCAAAATTTATCAGAGTGAGGAAATCATAGAAGAAAACTATCTATATGTATATATATCTACACTGAATAATTAAAATACAAAAATAGGGTGCAGCCTATCAAACTTGCTGATGGAGGAGATACTTGTCTCCTTTGCGTATGAAAATATGACATGTAAGGTAGTAAAATGATTTGTATTTGCGCGTCAATTCCCAATGCACCGCTCTGATGTTCCAGAACGTATGATTTTCGACATTCAGAAACTCTGCCATCTTGAGATGCGCGAACTGATCCATCACAATGCTAACAAACAATGGTATGATCTCAATTGCCAAGAGCCCAAGAAACAGTCCAACGTGAAAATTAAAGCCGATTTCCAAGAACATCAAGAGTATCAGCCAGAAGATCGCAAAGGCAATACAAAACCAATTGACTTGTCTCTCGCGACTGATCGAGTCTTTGAGTCTGCCATAAAATTGATAAAATTCTTCTCTCGTGAACCTTTTATCAACGCGACTTACGTCGAACGCTGGGTTGCACGAACAAAGAGGCGTGATTTGGAAAGTGTAATGGACTGTATGAGAAGCCGAATCTTGTATTTTAAGCCCTATCATGCTCAACCGATTTACTTTCAGAGACGCTCGTAATTTGATATTTCAAAGAATTTATCGAGATCAGATTAAAGTTACGTTAGATAATGCAAACAATTTTTCATACACCCAACAACACCCCATCTTCCAAAATGAAGAGAGAGCCCTTCGACCACTCCACACATTTTCCATTGCTTTTGTAAGCTGTTATGTACTCTAGCCTGCAAACTAAAGAACTCTTAGCCGAATATTTGAGAACGCCTATTCAATGGAGATACGCGCTGTAGAATTTGATCATATTTCACAGCTTCCATTGAACGTCCATAGAAAAGCGAGGCTGATTATTTCAGGCGTCGTGTTTCACTGCGGTCTCAATAAAAACGGTTAAGATAATTAATTAGGAGGTTGATTCTATCCTCTAAAGGCCTTTATAAAATTGTATTTAGATGAATGTACACGAATTTACTTAAATAATATGAAACAGAATTTTTAAAGGTCTGTTCAGTTGGTATTGGATAACCCGTTTAATTGGCTTCTCTAAAAATATATTAAATATTCTGATCTCAGACCACGAGAGATGTCACTTACATTGTCACGCGAGCCTAGCAGCAACCCTGTTCATACCAGGGGCACCAAAATCCGGCAAACAATATTTACAAAATCGATCCAAAAGAAAGAAAATATTCGCAAAAATTTAGGCACTGAAAGCACCGCGGCAGCGATAACCAAAATAGAGAAGATATCAAAGCGAGACATCTTTCTTTTCTTCGTCTACACCGTCCTTTTTATGGTGGTAGTCACCAATCAGCTTCAAATCGGAGAGGGCGAGATTGTTTATGAAGCGGTTGCGAAAATTATAATAAACAAAGTTCGGATCGGCAACCAGTACCACCAGCTATACTCCGGCTATGGCATTTTAGACGAGATAACCAACTCTGCTGATTTCATCGACTTTATCTATCCGTTGTTTGACTCGCGGTACTATTCTTCAGGAGACTCGATCATCGTAGATGGGCAATACGTGGAAGATGGCTTCCAGTTTTTGAAGCCCTTCACTTCGTGGAGAATGGTACAAAAGCGTGTGGCTAAAGCCGATAGTCTCAACCCCATTTTGGCGCATAAGAGAGACCCTAGTGAGAAAGAATCCACAGAAACGTACGGAATGAACAATGCGTTTACGTACTCCGAGGAAGATGGAGGGTTCTCGCTGTACTTTGACGTGCCGCTCTATGGGACCAACTATACCCAGGGCACAGACGCGTATATAGAATATCTGAGCAAAGGGTATATAGATAAATTTACGAAATCCATTGTGTTAGATGCCGGTTTCTATTCCAGTTCCTTGGATAAAGCGTGTTATGTCAGAATAACCGCTGAGTTCAGTCCCACGGGCTATATCGAGCCGTATGTGGAAACAAGATGCTTTCCCGTTGCTATTTATTCGACCTCAACTGCAGTAGCGCGCAGCTTTTTTGAGATAGTCCTCGTGTTGATGACAGTCTATTACACCGTCATCGAAGTCTTAAAAGTGATAAATTCAATCCGTAACGAGCGACTCAAGATCCAACTCGCCAAGCCAAAGGCTCAGGAGGGTTCCAGAGGTCCCAAATATGGTAGAAGAGACAGCGGGATCGGCAGAAATCTAACGATCTCGTTAGCAGACCAGGCGCTTCAAAAAGGCGCATCGAATATTAAAGGCATTATCAATGGACTCCTTAATCATATACAGAACCTTTGGAGTTTTCTGGACGTTGCAAACATGATCTTAGTCCTTATCTGTATCATCCAATGGTGCCAAGTCGTCCGGAAAAAGACGCTCAAGAGTCAGCTAAGCCAACTATCGATCGAGCCAGGGCAATATAACATCCAGTCAGAAACTGACCTTCAAAACTTCCATGCATTGAACCAAATTCTATCGGGGCTCATGGACACCTTTGATTTGTACTACCGTTGCTGTGCGATTTGCGGGTTCATTATCCTCCTTAAAAACCTGAAATACATAACCAGCATGTTTGATTCCGTGAAACAAATCGTCGGCTTGGTCGTCAGCATCGTCGTGCGAATGATTCCTTTCATAATCCTGCTGTTTACAATCCTCATCGCCTTCTCACTCGTCACCTTCTACTTCTATGGGTCAACCCTAAACGCGTTCTCTTCCTTTGAGAAGAGTCTCTTCTACACCGTCCAAAATATCCTGCAGAACTACCAGCAGTTGGATAATATGCGAAACGTGAGTTACAGCTTCACGCTCGTGTATTTCGTCGTGTTTAGTTTCATCATTGTATTTATCATGATAAAGATGTTTCTGATATATGTCGTCGCTGAATTTCACAAGTTCAGCCATCAGAGACAGGCTCAAGAAAAAATTCAAAAGAAAATTCAGAAATCTAAAAGGGTAATCCATATCGCCAGCCGGATAAGACGGTTCATTCACGATAAAATCTACATGCAATACCTGAAAATTTTCAAAAGGAAGGAATATGAGAAAAAACTGGTTCAGGAAGAGGCATTTAGATACGAGTTTTCTAGAGAATCAATGACTGATGACAAATTTAACGTGAATGCGTCCATAGAAGAAACGATGAGCCAGAGCCAAAATAAAATTCAAGCGTTTTCTAACGATATTCTGCGAGAAAAATTCCTGAAGAAGACCAACAAGCAATTCGTTCAGGTATTTTGGACGACGATTGGGATAATCGGCACTCTCGTCATCGTTACAGTGATTTCAATTCAAAGACACAACGTTTCTGAGGCTTCTGCCATTAGAAGCGGACTAGCGACTCTGATTAGTGAGGTCGGAGTCGATAAGAACAATCCGGAGCAGACGGCGCGTAATCTTGATTATTTAGATACTCTCAATCAGCTGAAAACGTGGATTAATACCACATATTCCTATTTGATTACATACCAAGATAAATCAGTATTAGATGAAGAAGGTGCTTGGGTTGACGTCAAGGGGTTCTTCTTAAACGAATTATTCTATGTCGTTAACCAAGAGGTAGCAATCACTGTCAGACGCAAAAACCCGCTTATTGCTCAAAGAGACCACGATTTAGCGCTTTTGTCTAATATCTCTTTGCCGACTGAGTTCCTATGGAACTCTGGCTCGGCACATCCAAACGAGTACACCAGCGATATCATCGGAGTTGAATCCACCGCATCCTATAGCTACAATACTGAAAAACCTGGGTACTTCTTCGTGTTTGACCTCTTGACCTACCCTTTGAATATTACAACGCTAATCAATGACGGCATCATCGATGCCTCAATCAATTCAATTCAGTTCGAGCTCGCGTTATACCACGTGCAGAAATCTTTACCGGTCTATTTACAGCTCGCGCTCACTGTGGACTCGGCAGGCAACGTACACAACGAAATCAATATAGTTGCGATACATACACCAACAACCGTCGGTCGTCCTCCGGCTGATGAGGTAATCATCTATATCTTGGAGATTTTCGTGTCTATTGCGACTATTATCTACTCAGGTAGAATCATAATGACGTTGAAACGCAAAAATGAGATGTATCAGCATTGGTATGAGATTTATATCGATCATTTCCCTCCGATTCTTAAGAGGAGGCGCTCGGAGAAAAAGCCTGAGATTATAAGACGGTTGGGGTTCATTTTCACTGGGGAATACACGAAGATTATTTTTGGGATTTTCTTGTTAATAGATTTTGTGCTGATCGCTGCGGTGCTTGCGACGCAGGTCTCGTTGCAGAAAAAATTTGATGAGATCATTCATAGCATGCAAGGCACACATACGTTCCCGTATCAAACTAACGTGCTAGTTGATGAGCTTCAGGCTTCAGATCGTTTGAGTTGGTGGTTGCGATTGACAGATTCTTTGACACTGGTCATTATCAGCGTGAATCTTGTGTATCATTATTCTTACAGCACGAATTTCTACATCATTACTGGCACACTGAAAAAATCGTTCAAAGACACCCTTTACATGGTCGGTATCCTAACATTCATTTTCACCGGTTTCGCATACATTCAAATGCTCACTCTCGGAACGTACGACAAAGACTTCTCTAGCGTCTTCACCGGCTTTCGCCAACTCCTCGATTCGACCACAGGAATCAGTAACTTCGATATTGCTCGTATCAGAAGCTTCAAAGACCTCTTCGTAACGATATTTTCCTTCTACCCAGTCGCCATCGTCGGGAAGCTTATTCTCGTCAACCTCTTCATCGGTATCGTTTATGACTCGTATATCCGCACTAAGAAAGAAGCCAGCAAAATCGAAAGAGAGAAAATCTCGCTCTCCGAGTTCTTCAAGATCACTTTCAGTCTCCTCTGTCGTCGACGCAAAGCCAACGTCCATGCTACCATAGAAATCACCGATGAAATCAGCGAAATCGCAAATCCTAATAGAGTCATGGATCAGTTCAGAGAGAACCTCGCACAAGCGAACAGTATAAAGGATATTCGGGTATGGAGCACCTTATGTTCAAGAGATATTATGATTGAGTACGAAACGAGGAAGAAAATCAGAAGGAAAGCCAAGGAGATCGCATCGATTCATTTAGGAGAGGAAGAAAACAGTCTGACCCCGAATTATTACCATAATTTGGACCCGAAGCACAGGATCAAGGAGTACCAGGTCCGAGAGGTCTATTGGAGTTATTTCAGGATTGGGATAATGAGATTGATGAAGTTTTATTCGGTGCTGAATAAGAGAGTTCAGATCGCGCAGCGGAAAATAAAACAACCGTTAGAGAGCAAGGTAAAAGAGGACGCGATGGACAGACTGAAGGTGTATATAAGGAACTTGGAGGAGCAGATCGAGACTAATGTGGGTGATTTGCAAGAGATAAGAAAAGTATTCAGGCAGCATGGGATTCATGACCCTGATGCGAAAGACGAGGATGATTCTATATAAATTAGAGGTCAGAGTGAGTTTCTACTTGATATTTGCTTTTTCGTTATGTATAAATTTCATTTTTATTTTTGAGGGAATCTTTTTTGTTGAAAACACGATGTTAAATTGAAAGTTCAGAGTTTTCGAACTCTCAGCTCGTGAATCAGTTAACTGTATTAAACCAAATGTCTTTAGACTGGAGGGTGTTTGTCTGAGCCTTTTTCTTCACGAAATGACATTTCATGCGAAGACAAGGTCCTATATTAGAGGTAGATATCGAATTTAAAAACTTGATTCCCTATCACACTCTTTCCCATATTTTTGCTTTCTTTTCTATATCATTCTTATTTTAGGAAGTATGAAAATTTGAATTTATTCAATTGATAGATGAATCAGCACTGCCGAGCTGTTGATATCTCTTCATACTGCAATTTTGTAGCAATCGTGAAAAGAATTCAATAAATTTCTCAGATTATAAAAGAAAAAATTGGAACAAATAATTTGCTATTTATTTATAATATTCAAATCAAATATCTTTGAATGAAGATTGTGTAGTCTTGAAATCTAAAGGAATCCGAAAACTGTTTAAACTCAGTGTCGTTTCATGCATTTTATCGCTCTTCCCGACTGATCGTTTCGACAACTGAGAGCTCAGCCTCTTGTGATTTAGTTTCTTCTGCACCATATTTTTCAAAATGAGATTCTGATACATCGGATTCTTTGTTTTCAACTCCTTCGCTAGTTTTTCTCGACCACTTTCGCGAGTAACTGGCACGGGAGAACTAAATGGGTCATCACCTAACTCAAGGCAGCTCTCTCTATTATTACTCTCCTGCAACTGTAAAATATCGTCTCCTACCAATGTGTTTCCTGCTCCGCCTCGCGAACTAATCTCAGCTTCTCGAGAAAACTCTGCAAAATTGAAACTAAGTTTTCCATGTTTTTTCTTATGCTCGCTGATGGGACCAACAGAAGTTATCGGCCGAGACATCGGACTGTTAGCAAATCGTCTGGGAGAAAGGTAAAAGTTAGAATGGAGACTCGTGTTTGGCCGTTCTGTAAAAGGAATTGACGTTGGGGTTGTGTATGTAATATTATGAGCGATTTTTTCATCGCTTCCAACTACGAGGGTTTTCACTCGACTTAATCGAGATTTCAATGAGTTTCCTAGCTTATGCTCATGCTGGAGGTAGTTTAATTTACTGACTTCGCCAAATACGCCTTTCCTCAGATGCCTTTGCTTGTTTATTTGCCTCACGCGGCTTTCCTTATCTTCAGAAAACACAAATTTGAAGTTCTCGACTTGGTTCTGGTCGAGCATTTCAAGCGGCGCGTGAGCAAGAAAGTCCATGTGACATACATCTTGTTTACTGTCACGTAGACTCTCGAAAGTGTCTTCGGGCTCCCCTTCGACTCTTATTCGCTGTCGCTTGTCTATTGATTTTCGAGCAAATTTTTTCACGTGACATCTCTCGTGTGAATGTTTTTCTTGTTGAGTAATTATCATTAGTTCATCTTTGCAGTTACTTTTCTGGTTTGCTGGAGATTCGTGGTCATCATGAGTGGTTTGAGTCCTGGATTGAGGGCTTTTACTAGCGAAAAACAGAGATTTATTTTTTGTGATCCTGAAATTCATTGATTCTGCAGAAGGGGTCGTATCGATGCCAAGAGCAAAGCTCCTGACTTCTCCTTGAAGTTCGCTTTTCGGCGACTTGAAGGCTTTAGCCGCCATGACTGGAACGGAATTCAATGGTAGAACAGACAATTGCTCACTTTTTACCGCAACTGGCTCTTGAAATTGCTGATTGTCAGTCAAAATATTCGAAGAAGTTGTGGCTTCGTTCCTAAAGGACCGAAAGAGAGGTGACTTAGCACCTACTCGAGCCGTTTCAGGTCTAGTTGTATGGCTAGTACTGACAGGAAGTAAAGAGTAATCCGATTTATTGGTCGGAGAGCTTAATGTTGGATAGATTTTGGAATTTTCTTTGAGTAGGCTTTTAGCCTCTCGCATAACCCTTTGGTTGAAGGTATTAATTGTAGACTTATTAATTATACGAGCCATGCTGGCATGCTTCCCGAGAAATTGTTCTTCTTTATGAAGATTTTTGCGTTTGGATTCAAGTTCCGCCACCATTTGAGCATAAATTTCCTCTCGCTGCTTCCTCTTTATTTCATAATAAATTCTCGTTTGGTCTTCGAGCTCAGTGTGGATTTTCGTAAACGTGCTTTTGTAGATTGAAAGGACCGACAATCGACTTGAAGTGACCTAACCGAACCGATTAACTCTTGAATGATAAGAAAGAAATGCAAACCGTAACACGGTAATGATAGCACTCTTGATGTCTTTTCTGCTCAAGGATCTCCTCGCCAAGCAACGCGCCAGGCCCCACTGTGCAAATCGTTAGCCAATGAACATCCTCTTTCAGAATATCATCTGAATGAAAAGGGCTTTTGACTGAAATCACATGTTTTCTTTGCAATTTGCATTCGCCATACTCTATTAAATAGAGCTTTGGACGCTTGAGTATAACACCTTCTTCCATCAGTATCTGTCCCTCAGAGAAACCTTCGCCCTACAAATAATATTTCCATTAGCAAAGTACCGTCTAACGCAAATCTTACGAAAAAAGCATAGGTTATCTTATTTTTAATCTGCGACGATGAAACTGAAGAGAGGAACGAGAAACTCTTCATCAGAAACTCGGATTTCAATTCGCTTTTTTTCTTGATGAAATCGTTATACGTCTGAGCGTTAATTACTAAAAACTCGCAGTCTGTCTTGCACAGAATCGATGCCGAGCGTTTCTTTCCCGGTGACTTTAAAGCTTGAGAGTAAAAAATTCATAAATAAACTGAATCACGATAGGTTAATCATACCAGCGTCTCCAAACTCAGCTCCTTTTCCTAATATCCTCACTAGATGCCCGAACCTCCCAGCAAAGAACTTAAACTCAGCCAAATCATTAGGATCTCTTTCTTTTCCTTCTCCCTCGTCAGCGACTACATCCTCGTCATCGTCTTCCTCTTTGAGCTCATTTAACGATTTTTTCGATTTAATTTGCATGGTTTTTAGCTTATCCTTTATCAACCCTTTTGCCGAGTTCGTCAAGAGTCTTGTAGACTTGCCCAAAGTAAGGAGACTAGTCCCTTTAGTGTCCTTATTCATGATAAGTGTGTTTTTAAACGTGTTTCTTATATTATATTGAGTCTTATAGTCATCGACAATATCCTCAAGATCATTCTTTGGAGTCGTATCGAGCTGTGTGAGACTATTAATGCTGCCCAGACTTAATTGCGAAGGCAGTTTGCCCTGAGTCAGCCTCGTGGTTTTCTCGTAAACCTCTCGATCGCGGGCGTACACGTCGGAGTAGTTAGCATTTGTGAGAATACCGACCTCTCCAGAGAGAATTACATAGAACTTGTCGTTTGATGGATCATCTTGGCGGAAGACGAACTTTCCCACGCCAATGAACTCGTATTTGATATTAGCGCAGAGTTTGAGTAAAACTTCCGACTTTTGATTCGTATCAGCGTCGGCGAAGAGGTTTTTGAAGAATTTCAAGCCGCAGACTGCCTCGTAGATCCTCTAGAAACAAGGAGATATGTGTGAATACAAAGGAATGAAGGTAAAACACTATACAGTTAGGTCATCTAACTCCTTTTTCTCTTTTTTTAACGCTTCGACGAGCAATGCTTGATTGACGTCCTAGTTGGAAGGTTAAGGATGTGCTATGGTAATGGGTGTTGGTTACGATATGGAGATCGAGGGAGTTATCAGCCTCTTTTTCAGAGATGATGGAGTTAAGAGACATCAGGAGAGATAATATTTTATTAATTAAGCCTTTCTTTGTGATTCAGAGGAATATTGTGATAACGAGTTATCGATCTAATACATTCGAGGAACTTTGCTTTGCGAAAGGATACATTCGAAGGATGAGTCCTGAGAGTAATGATGAAGAGAAATTGAGATTTAACAAAAACTTCGTTTTTTTCTTCTCAATGAGAGGTCTGAATTATTAATGAAGTTGTTGAAAAAAAAAATTAGCAATGTAAAAAGTACAATGAACAAAATACATATATATCTCCTAATTTAATTATCATAATTTAGTTTAATTACTCCAAACATCTCCAAACATGGACCTTCTTACTCACTCGGTCAACTTACAAGTGAATACTTCCATTCATGCGTCCATAGATTCAACAACCTCCAACGATGATAATGTACTTAAGCTTACTCGACCAACCAGAACCCCCAACTCTCGACGCAGATATCGAATTCGTAAGCATAACCAGAATGACTTGGACAAAAGCGCTGATTCGACCATTCAAGAATGGCAGTTCCATGGATTATCAGAACAAAAAGCTCTCGACGATCTCAAAGAACTAAGTTTGACTGAACAGAGCAGAACCGAGCCTGACGATCTCATTGATAAAATTTTCAGTCCAAGAAATCACACTTTGCCTGAGGAAAGGCCTTATCACGCCACACACATTCAAACTGTCCAGAGGCCAAAGCCTGAGCAACCACATGCGATAGGGATCAAGTCATTTATTCCTCCAAACCAGATTTATAGACCGATAGTTCAGACGAAAAATATGCAGTTTAATGAATTTTATGGCTTAGAGGCCCCGAAAATGACCAAAATCCATTCAAGAAGAGCTCGTACACCATCCAATCCATCCCATCCTGTCCCTTCTCCACTAAGAACAATGGAAAAAAGGCATCAGACTCCTGAAAAAGATACTGGGGTTATCAGGATCATATCCGCCACCAAGCCTGAGGAAGCAGGCGCGAAACCAGCGATCGATAAGCTGAGAGCGAGGATTATGAGCAATTTAGCTGAGGAGATGAGAACAAGAAAATATCATCCAATTCCGAAGAGAGTGAATGGAGTTCCTGAGCTGAAAAGAAACACATTCATGTCAAATTCACCGAATAATCGTCATAGAAGCTTTAATCGAGCTTTTACATATCCTGCGAGTGAAGAAAATGCTTCGAAAAGAGCCATCCACGAGCATGGAGAAAATTTGAGCGTCCAACTCAAGCATTTTTTTATGACACATGAGAGCCCGAAAATTGGGTGTATCAACTTAAATAATTCGTTTACTATGAAATCAAAAAATGACCATCGAGCACTGAAGGCGGCTTTTCAAAGCCAAATTGAGAGGATGATTAAAGGATACAATTTAAATTTATAGATTCTTTTTTTTTTTTGGTGTGTGTTTGTTTTCATATCCAAACTAGCTGGTTTTCATTGAGGTACTGCGGTTACACTACTGAGTTATTCGCGTTTTATATTATATTTTTTGTTATTGCCTTGTATACGAGAGTGGATGCTTTTTATTACTGAGAATG
>ENA-UOTX01001330-UOTX01001330.1-compost-metagenome-genome-assembly--contig:-NODE-1330-length-19291-cov-15.751848_pt1 | contig 19291 bp, 15 predicted proteins | sample MGYA00238143_ERZ746982 | MGnify/ENA primary metagenome ERZ746982 (study PRJEB28758, sample SAMN06268862) | compost metagenome | isolation source: single cell | place: USA: California, Emeryville, Joint... | reverse complement strand
TTTCGTCCAACTTGTGTTACTTCCAATCGACGAATCTCCTTCATCACCAATCTGGTTTTTCGATAAATCTAATACTCGCAGGTTTTTCCAACTTGTGTTACTTGCGATCATCGCAGCACTTCGGTCATCAATTTTATTTTCCGACAAATCGAGTTTCACTAATTTCGTCCAACTTGTGTTACTTCCAATCGACGAATCTCCTTCATCACCAATCTGGTTTTTCGATAAATCTAATACTCGAAGGTTTTTCCAACTTGTATTGGTTGCGATCATTGAACCACCTCGGTCGCCAATTCTATTTTCCGATAAATAGAGTTCTTCAAGTTTCGTCCACGTTGTGTTTTCTCCAAGAATCTTCGCGCCTTTGTCTGTAATTTCATTCTCATTCAAGTTTACAATTCCTAGTCGGCCGAGTTCATATTTAGAAAAAATTTTCAAATCATCATCATCGACTTTATGTACAGAATAATTCAAGTCTAGTCTGACTAATTCCTCTTCTATTTTCTCTGATGTCATAGAAACTTGAGAGATTTCTAGTGAAGTGGGGATACTTCTCAAATCGTTTGCACACATTCCTATCCAATCTTTGATTTGCTTGAAACGAGTATTTGTGATCCAGGTTGCACGATTAATTTCACCTAAACCCATAACATGTATTCCAATCACATAATAGAGGTCATTTTCATCGTCGTGGTAAAATACTCCACTTCCACTTTGACCTGAACTCGTGAAGATATCATATTCAATAATGTTTGGGTTTTCTTCGTCAAAAATTGGGAATCCACTCATCCCAAATTGGAAATAGCATCCACCGTAAATCAATTTTTGGTACTCTTGATCTTGAACGTGGTAAGGATAACCAACAACTGAAATTTTCTTATTTTTGAGAACGTCTTTGCCAGCAATATCAAGACCGAAGTATCCTGTTTCTGCGCCAATAGGCCTGTCCAGGATCAACAGAGCAAAATCATCACTGGGCTCCTCCTCGCCACTGGTTTCTTGAAAAAGCTGAGGGACGAACATTTTCAATATGGCAGCAGACCCAAATGGGAGATTCTTTCCATTCATTCCTGGATAGAATTTGATCTTCTCCTCTGGATATACTTTCGAATGAGATTTGTCCCATATATTATGAGCAGCTGTGAGAACTAAGTTCTCGCCTATCAGAATGCCTGTACCAAAAATATGCTGGTCACCTTCAAGCTCAACCTTTAGAAAGCCATGAACGCTGTTGGGAAATTTATTAGTTGCGGTGCTAAGTTGTCTTTTATCTGTGTTGATATCAATTATTTTTGAAGTTTCAGAGAAGGAGAAGGATTCTCGAGATGGCTTAGCTCTGAAAGAAGCTATGCCACAATTTTGATTCTGGGCTACCTTCGTAGGTTTTTGACATTTTGTTTTTATCCTCGTGTTTGAATACTCAATTTCATCTATGCTAGAGGGTTGGTTTTTGATATATGTTTCTATTGATCCTCCTGCTTCATAGAGTAGATGGTCGCAACAGCCTGCAGAAAAAAAATCATAGAGTACCATAGCATACTCGTCCTGCCCGGGAGCTAGTCTTCTTTCTCTCCGTAGATCTCGCACTGTTGCTTTGCTTATGGGTTCTGAGGCAAATATAGCTTTAATGAACAAGACACCACCCTTTCTTATACCATGTTCTCGTAAAGTTTGGGTTACGTCAAGAGGTATTGTTTCAAACCTTAGATAAAATTCGATTTTGCTATTAGGGCGTAGGTGAAACGCCTCTTTCAAAACACTTTCCAACTCACTGAGTGTAATGTCTAGAGAAGAAACCCTCAACATTAACTCTTGTAAATGATAGCTGAAAATTATTGTTATCTCTTCATCTATAGGTTCCTCAACGATAGGAATATAGACTATACGAAAATAAAGGGTATCACCATTCTGTATCTGAGATTCCTGCATCGTTTTGCCTGAATCAAGGGTCTTCCATCCATCAAATACAGATTTAAAAAGCTCAATCTTTGAGTTCTTTCCTATTTGCTTCTGTTCACTCAGACTCTCTTCTAAATCCACTATTTTAACGTCTGGAGGCACCATCACGTTAAAGACTTCATTTGAGTCAGATCCGTTGCGAATTATTATGGTTATCTCCTTCTCACTTTGCATTATCTTTATCTGTTCTTTCTTTCTATGAATGAATTTGCAATTTATTTTTAAAATCCGTTCTTGCGAAATATTTTTCGTCAAAATTGAGTATCAATGCTACTCTTTTTGTTGTCAGTTCTTTCCCTTGAGGATTGCTAGATATGCCTTCGTAGCCTGGGAAGGCAGAGTATTTCTCAAATTACTGAATCACGAACAGTCGAGCCAAATGAATAGAGATTAAGCAATTCTCTCATCAGATAATCGAGTTTGGTTTCAATCATTACTAGAATTCTCTAAATTCTAAGCCAGATTTTTTATGAAAGGCTTGAGCTGACTAAAGCCTATTTCTGCAAGAGTTATTGTTTTTGATCTAATCTGAGTAAATTCCAAAAGATCTGGTTTGCGCATGAGCTCTTTCTCCATCTACTCTGATAATGAATGTCTATAGGTTATGCCACTAAATCTTGAAGAAAGAGAAAACTTGTAATCTCAACTTAATCAATGTTTTGATGAAGCTCAAAGCACATAAGCCAATCGAATGGAACTTCTCTCACAATGCTATTGTGGTAAATCTTATGGGAAGGTTTCAAAGCTGGGCAATCCAATTGACTATTTTAGTAAGTGATTCCATAATTGCTGATATAATGTTATCTTTGTCACAGAATACCGAACAAGTTCTCTTAAGACCCTAAATTACTCTCTAAAAACATTAGAGCCATAAAAAGACTTCAATTCTTGATTATGCCTTAAAATAGTATTATTTTAATTCGTAATTTAAGATGTGATGAGAGTCATCATTTTCACTATTTAACTATAGACAACCCTTACGCTTCCTTAGATAGAGCCAACTCTATTCCATACACATCAATAAACAAATTTCTGAAATTTGACTCGATAGAAGTTTATTGATCGAGATTACAATTGTAAATTCATCTTTTTAGCAACCTTTCCAAAGGGATGCAGATTATTTTCATTAGAACCCTTAACCAAAGAATATTAAATTAGTTGAAAAAGGAACTTCAAAATTTGAATGCCTTCTCCCACAAAATTAGTTTTAGAAGCAGTTTCTTACAAAGTTTGGTTATGAACTGAAAGAAAATTAGAATTCAATATTTGGCTCCTTTTTAAATAAAACCCATTTTATTGCAGAATTAAAGCTTGAGGACTGCATTCACGCAATGGATTTCTTGATACCTGAAGAGAGATCCGAGTCTACGGATCTCCTGAAATTCAAGCGACAGGAATTCGCTATAGAAATTCGCAAGAAGAAGACCGAAGAGATTATCAACCACAAGCGGACAAAACTTATAATGCTTAAGCCAACTCAAACCTCCGATGATCACAATGTACCCATTCACATTTTTCCCTCTTCTCAATCAAAAATTATAGACAATCAATTCTGCCAAAAAGCTTTCGGAGCAGTTTATCGATAGTGTCGCTTCCAGAAACATAGATTCCGCGAAACTCGCCGTAGAGAAAATCCGTATCTCGCTTTGCACGGCGGCGATCAACTCAGAACCATATATCCTCGAGTACATGGAGTCAGGGGTTGTCAAGGTGCTGATAATGCTGCTAGATCAGACTTACGAGTGCTATTCTCAGTTCCAAGAGGATGTTTCGTGGGCCCTTTGTAATATAATCTCGACTTCAGATCAATATGTGGTATATGCCGTGAAAAATGGAATCGTTGAAAAGCTGTTAGCTGCGGTTGAGTTTGCAAAGGACAATTTTTTGGAAAGAGTAATATTGCATGCAAAAAATTACGAGCTCAATTGATTTGTATGATAGTGTCTTTGGATAATCGCTAATCTCGTTTCAGAATCGATTGAGATCCGCAATGAGTTTCTCAGAAATGATTTGACGAAGAAACTGGTGAAGATCCTCGCTCAATGTCAACGCGATGAAGAAAAAGTCAAAACAGTGACCTGGCTGCTATCGAAACTAGCGCATGGAAAACCCTTTCCTCCGTTAGATATGGTGAGTACTGGCATTACTTCACAGGAGTTTTCTAATTGCATTCGTTTTAGTTTACGGACAGTCTAACCCTCCTCGGCGAACTGATGCTCAACACGTCAAATGATAAAATAATCGAAGACATCCTTTGGTGCTTCTACTATATTTCCGAGGGCGGTGAAACCGCGAGAATCTCGGCTGTTTGTGACCTCGGGGTCCTCCCAAAAACCATCAATCTCCTTTCGAAGACAAAAAACGAACGAATTGCAACACTGGCCTTCAGACTCTGCGGGAATATTGCGATGTGCGACTCTTATAACACAGAGGTATCCTGCTTCTCATTGTATTCATATTTTTAATACTTTTCCTCCGATAAGATACTATTTCACTATGGATTCTTGGATATTCTTACCAAACACCTCGAACATCGCAAGAAACATAAAAGAAAGGAAGCGTGTTGGGTTGTTGGCAACCTCGTTGCTGAGAAAAAACTAATCGGACATATTTTAGAAAGCAGTGTATTTACGAAAGTGTTTCATTTGATACAGATGGATCAGCCGGATATTCGCACAGATGCGACTTTTATTGTAAAAAACGCGTTGGATAACCTGAGTTATGAAGAGTTGGAGATTTTCGTGAAGAAAGGGATCATGGAAATGATAATAAGGAATATGGATATGCAATATCCCATCGATTTAATCGACATTTCACTCGACACACTCAGGAAAATACTTGAACGTGGAGCTGCTCAGGCAGAGCTCGAAGGACACCGTATTAATCTTTTTACACATCGGGTCTTCGAAACAAAAGGAAATGTAACTCTTGAAGAATTGCAAAAACATAAAAATCCGGACATATTCGCCAAGTTTTGTCGGTTGCTTGATGATTTTTTCGCTTATGATGTAGTCAAATGAACTTTTCTTAAAATTCATATTCCGAGAGGTGATAGCATTATGTTACATAGAAAGCGTAAATAATTTGTGTTTGAGAGAGTAAGCTACTTTCATTCATATACTCTATCTTTCAATAGAAATACAAAAAATAAACTTGACTTATTTTTCAATGAACTAGTTCCTCTTAGAAAATCGTTTGAGCAAGTGTTGGATGCTGTTGAGTGTTTTTTAAAGATTGTAAATTTCTTTTGGTTTTAGATTGGATGATTGCATTCGCGAGTTTAGCCGCATTTAGGCGAGTGTATCTAAAAGAATTTTATAAGGTTAGCTGGAATACTAAAATCCACGAAGATAGTGACGTAAGCCAATTCCGTGCTATTGTAGATGCTTTATAATGCAATCTTGATCAAAGTTGATAATGAGAATGCTAATTCACTATCAAGCTCTCGATCTAAATATCTTACAATCAATTCCTTGAAATTGACATTAGAGCTTAGATGAATTGACGAGTTAGCAAAAAGTGAGCCTGACAAAAACTTTTATTCAAAGGATTTTTAGCTATAATATGCGCACTAACAAATCCTGTTTAAGCCAAAATTCAAGTTGAAAGTAAAAAATTGCCAGTTGGCACGAGCAGTCCACGCAGAAGACACATAAGCCTAGCCATACTCTCAAATAATTTAGATAATTGTAAATTCAGTTATGCAATTTCATTCCAAAACAGCTATAAATCTTTCTACAACAACGTCCTTAAGCATTCGCGATTTTTTCCATCCTTTTGTCATGAAGCTTCGTAACTCCTTTTTGCGCCGCATGCATTCCAACTCCAGTCGCAATACCCACAACAGGACCGCCCACGACCCACCCGATGGCTGCGCTGGCCCATTTCACGATCGAAAGCTTAGTTCCTCTGCTCGATTTCGCCGCTTTTTTCAGCTCTTTCATCGCCTGCTCAGTCCGCACTTCAGTGCTCTCGGAACATGCTTGGATTTGATCAATGTAATACTCTTGCTCAGCAATATTCTCATTTGCAGTATTAACTAGCCCAATGGTTGCTTGTTTAATCGCTTTGACACCTCGTAAGATTTCCAATTCTTCTTTTTTCTCCTCATCAGGGTCGAAATTAATCACCTGCAGATTCATCGCGATATCTTCCTTAGCTTTCTGAGTTGGTTCGTCAAATTCGTCATCATCGTCGTGTAATGATGTTTTTGAAATTTCTTCGAAGCCTTTTATGAGTTCGTCATAGTGGGCTTTGAGCGATGTGTATTTTTTTGAAGGAGAAGCTCTTGCAGGCTTGATCCGTTCCTTATTGAGCTCGATAGTTTGTTTGATTCTGTTCTGGATTTCCTCTCGGTCATCTGGGTCTTCCTGGCTCTGATACTGGCAAATCAGACTCTGAAGTACCTTTATACATGTAGTAAGAGTTAGTATAGTTTGGTCCTCTTCCATTTTGTCTTGTTCTTAGTGACTCACGACTTTAATTATGTTGAAAACGCTTGCAAATTCGCAATTAATTTTCTCATTTGATATCATATAATCCTGAACAAACCTGCAATGGCTTGACTTGACAGTTGAAAAAGCCATCTTCTACAGATTCTTCACTCGGAAATCAGGGAATCAGCCGTGAATTTGCGCTATTCAATGTTTTCGATTTGTATTGACTTATTTAACAGCAATTATTCCTCTCTAAACAATAGAAAGTTGATTTTGTTTGCTCGGTCTATATAATCAAACTACATTTCCTCAAAAATTTGTGCTTCTTTAGCATCACTACTCACATTTACTTTCCTATTAACTTTTCTTTGGGTTTCGTTTGTAACAATGGATAGTTCATTAAATACTAGTTCCTTCAATATTTATGAAGAACAACGAAGAATGCAGTTCTCTTTTCTAACACTCAAAATACGACTTACTTTGAGCTTCTTCAAAATAAGCTTTTTAAGGTCTCCAGTCTGTGTCGATATCAGTGCATGAAATGTTTGTAGTTCCCATATGCTGCTTCATTACAGGCAAATCCCATCCTCCAAAAGGCTGATAAGAATCAAAGGAAGTCTGATTGTCATATCTAGGCCACCAGAGCTTATAGTTCGAGAATTGAGTGGTATTGCACATAATAGGGCTCCAGTATCTTGCGCTCGCGTAGAGTCCGATTTGCTCTGGCTTGAGGAACTTGGAGGCAGTGTCGATCATATCCTGCAAGAATTTAATATTCTCCTCGCAGGTGTCGAACCAATGTGGTTCATCCTCAATATCAAGCCAGAAGCTGTTGAATTGAACTCCATTGCTTTTCAGATAGTTCAGCGCGTAGCTAATTTGTTGGTCTGCTGTTTTTTCCTTGTCAGGGAAGAGATAGACGTCGATGTCGTTGATACCGGCTTTACGTGCGGCCAGCGTGTTGTGGACGATTTCATAATTGAAGTTCTTTTTGGAAGATTGGATCTCAATGATCATGAACTTGTATCCGGCTTTAACGATGTCTTCGAAGCAGTCGACATTCCCAACAAAGGCGCTGAGGTCAAATCCAAGCTCAGCGTTGACAACGGCTGCGGATAAAACCAAGGAGAGAATGATGCAGGCGGCTATTCTCATAATGCGATTTCTAAGTACCTCCTTTTAAAATTTTAATGAAATTGGAATTATTTTGGTTCAAGAATTGATTGAATATTCAAGTGAAAAAAAAAAAATGAGAGGAAACAAAGAGCTTGGCTTGAATGACATTAGAGAAGAATAATGGATGAATACCACATATAATAATTTTCCAATCATCATCGGGATGGGGATGGATATGGGAACGAGAGAAAGGATAGGAAAAATCTATGTGATCATAGGAGTCTAGTGTGAAGTTTCTTCATGGAAAGAAGAAATAGATGCTTTGAATTAATACAAATCAAGTATCAGGACCACTTGGAGTTTTAACTGTGATGTGTCCGAGGAGATCAGAGTAGACCAGTATTTGACTTCTTGAGAGTCTTTCATTGAACTTAAAAAAAATCGAGGTGGGGTTATCAAGATGAACTTCAATAACATTTGTGGTTTGAAGTAAATTTTCATTGAAATTGAGAACTGTTTCAAAGTTACCTCCTGCATTTTTCTAAATGGGATCTAGATTTGATTCAAAGTCGGATCCTTCATCGCGTGCTACTTGTAAAAAGGTTCAAGCTGGCTTTCTCACATTTTGCTCGTACTCCTTCAAGCAACTTGATTATTGCTACGATTGCAACAGCAAGTTCCAGTCTTAATGGTGAGCGGGCTGGATTCAAGGCTTTTCAACTTTATATTGCTTTGATAATCGCTCGTTGGTATTGACTCAGATCACGAGCAAGACGAACAACCCTTTAACCAACAGCAACTCCTCGAGCAAGTAGCTTAAGACCTAAGAGGAACCCTCTCTGGACTAAATGAGAACCTGCTCGACATTGGTACTCGCGTTCCCTATCTTGGTGATGACTTCACAGTTGCTGATTTCAACCATGCTGCGGATCCCAAAGACCATGACCTCCACAACGTCGATCTCAAAAATGATAATGTTCTATTTGCTTTCGTAGATGAAGACATCGATCAGCTTTAAGCTATTTGAAGACTAGGTGGTGCTCTTTACCAGCTTTTTGTTATCACCTCATTCGAAAATGCAAAAAATATATATCAACATTCAGACTATGAGAATTTGTATGCATGTAGTATGCACATCTGCCCCAAAAAATATCTTTGTAGATATGAAATCAATAGTCTGTAATCACAAAGATACTATCTTCCTCCAAGCCATTCATATCTTTGATCCTTAGCTTATATGATTTGAGTTAGCTATCGTTCTCCTTCTTTGCTTAGCGTTTATTTAGTAGAAGATATATTGATCAGACCAAAATGTTCTTCATTTATGTGAGCGAATTAAAATTAAAAAAGTAACTATCAAAAAAAAACATCCTTCATAAGTCTCTAATCAACAGCTTTTGTTTTTTCTTCCTTCTTACCTAATTAATGATCTTAACTACCATAGAAGAAGATTCATATCACTTCATTTTGAAGATCTTTTTCTCAATCGAAGCAAATCTTGATATGCAAGGCAACTCATCAAAGCAACAAAATCAAGATGCGATTGATTGGATTCAAAAAAAAAGTAAAATAGCATTTTCAATTAGCCAACTATAGTAATTTATTCACAGTCCTCGATCTATATTTTCCTACCAAGTGTTTGGCAAGCCTTTCTTAACCGATTGATCCAGTCTGGTGGACCACGTGAGGCAGCCCAATTGATCGCAAACTTCGGAATCGCTCCCTATCGCATTGAAATAAGCCTATTTCTACATATAAGAACGTTTACCTTGAAGTCTAACTGCGTGACCACATAAATTTCGCAATCCTTTGGGTTTTTATCATTTGGTTTTATCACATACCCAGCCACATACGTATGCGCTCGAACGACTCCTTTAAGTGGTGGCATTTTAGGGTGCTCGAAGCTTTCGAAACTGATAATATAATGGTCCTTCTCAGGAAAATCTTTCTTAAACGTCCTCAACGTTACCCAGTCACGATCAGAGACACCAATTGGCGCCTAATACCATTGTTAATTGTTACAACAAGCCAGAATTTATGGATGTTACGTTATATCTGTAGTAAAACACATCAGTGTTTTCATTTATCACATCGATGACCTTAGGGTCCGCGAGCACAGTGTCCCATTTTCTTCTTATCTGGTCGTCGTAAATCATTCTAAAAACTACTTCAGGAGTGCAATCGTCTATTATCGCCCATCCTCTGATAAGCACTGATTGATTTCCTGGCGGCTAAATGCAAATTCAGTCTCATTTGAAACAAAATCAATTACTTTTATCTTCCAGATCTTCAGTCTAGGTTTATCGTTCACTGTTTCCCATGGCATTTTAGTATCATAGCAAATCTCAAAGACTTTCTGATAGACGCCTATTGATAAAAGATTCATCAGTGATTTTTTTTTGAGGGTATGTTACCTGACTTATCTTCTTTAACTTGCTTCGCCTGCGACGAATCTTTTCGCGAGATGGCAAGGTTGATCTGAGACACTTGGCTCTTATGAGACACATGAGATTTTTTGCTCCTTTGAGAAACAATAGATTGGTCATGATTGCCTTCACTTGAACTCTTCTTTTCTTCTTCTGGCTGTGGTTCGTCTTTATCATCTGGCACTACAATGTCTATTATGGTATGTGGTTTCGGTTTTTCTCGCAATTCATTGTCAAACTTGGTAACCGTGCCGAGGTCTTGGCTTCTGCTTTGTGACTTATGGGAAGATTTCCTTGACTTGCGCAAGCTTTCGTAGGTGTAAGTGCATATTGACTGGGGATACAATTCATCGAGCTCTTTTAACGAAAGTTTTCCGAAATCTGGTCTCAAGCGCATCTCTGAAAAGATTTCAGGTCTCTCATCCAAGGCCTTTTCCTCTTCCTCGTCTTCTAAAACGCTGTGCTTTATCTCCTCCGAGTCCAAAGAATTTTCGATCGAGGCGTTCTGATTAAACTCCAAAGCCACGTGGCTTTTAGTAGGTTGGTTATTCTCTCCCAATATTCGGCTAAATGGAGTATCTTTAATTTCAATGGTTTTTGGATCTTTTCGTAACGGCATTTCGTCGAGTTCTTCAACCATTTCAGTGTTCTCTTTCATACTGCCTTTTAATTTCCTCTGGTCTTCAGGTCTTTTCTCTAGCATCAATATCTCTATAAATTAGTCCTTTTTTTAGATGATCACGTTAACATTAAAAAGAATTACCAATGTCTTCCTGTTTCATGCTGTCTGTGCTTCTAATGATTTCTACAATCGCATGTTTTTCATCTGAATAAGTTGTCTTATTATTTGACTCTGAGAGAAAAGAGTTACTTATGAGAATTTCCTTCAATTTGGCCTGCATATCAATGGTCTCAAGCAATTTTTCCTTCATTTTTTTCAATGCCTCAGGGGTTCTTCTTGGATCAGGATGGTTGTTCATTATATTGGCGATGGCAGGTCTATTTCCAGAGATGTTAGCAATTTGAATGAAGGTATAGGTGTGTACTGGTTAATGTACTCCTGGATCTTTTGGTATGTTACTATCTTTCTTATCTTCTTCAGCAGCTTTTGGCTTCCGGAAAATTCTAAAATTTTCACATAAGGAATGAAAAATTCATTCAATTTCCTCGCGATTCTAGCCAAATATCGTTGATAGTCTATCCAAATGAGAGGTAAATTACTCTTTTTCCTTCACCTCTTCAGGCGCTTGAAGCTGCTGGATATGATACTGGAATAGCTTGTACGATAGCAAGATACATTTCTGCTGGCTCACTTCTAAAAGGAACTTCCTCAGCTTAATAATCACATTTCTAATCTCCTTAGGCCGAGAGAACACAGAGAGATCTAATGCAATTGCAAATTCTTCAATGATCTACCCAATGGAGTTAATTTCCCTCAGCGACCAAGAATAGTACTTTTTCTATTGCCATTCGATAGAGGTTGAGGTTATGAGCCTGGTCAGATTTCTGTATCTCTCCCCACATCAGCAGACACTGCAATTTGATTCTGATAAAATCTTCTTGAGTGAGCTTCTTATTCTTTTTATAAGTTTTTGTCATCTTCTTGCCCGCATATCTCCCCACAGCAACTCCCAATACACCGCCTAGTATACCGACATTAGCTAAGAGTAATTACCTCACATTTCTTACCAGCCAAGGCCCCGATAAGTGTGAAGCTTAGCAAAAGAAACCCAGCTAAACCAAATAATGTAGCTCCGATAATACTACCTACGTTTCGTTTGTCTGTTGTTTGACTCATATTCTGTAAGAGGTAATGAAAATTGTTATCGATTGGGTGGGATAAGCAAGCGTTACGATAACCCGGCGCAGCTCATCGTCAAAATCGATGGTATTCTCGCTTGTTGGGTTATAGCAATTGGATTTAATGATTTTCTGTATAAAATCGTCATCCGTCCTAACGTCATGGTCGTATTCGAAGCCTGTATTGAATTTTTGGGCCTTCTGAGCCCTCTTCTTTGAGACATCCACGAAAAAGTTTTCATCAGACCCAGAACTGGCTAAAGAGCCTGCAAATGTTGTCGCTATCCAAAAAGTTATTGGTTGGAGAGTAGCAGAAGAGGGTTTACGCAGTGAGGATTTTTTGTTTTGGTCTTTGACGTCCATACTCTATTTAAGTCCCAAAATTTAGTGCCTAATAGCGATTAATTCCGACTCAATAAATAAATATTGTTTATTACCAGCGCGATCACTGAAAATTATTAAGTTATTAAATTGGAGTTTTAATATTGTGCTTTGCATTAATTTAATTTGGTTTTATCATCAAGATGGCTTCTAACAACCCATATCCCTAAAAAGAATCGATATTTGACTTCCGAAATTAGTTAAAGTCAGGATTTAGGACGTAATATGAGAAAATATTGATAATTGAGTCACAATTCGGTTCAAATTTTTGTGCGAAATGCCCGATTTGGAGTCGGTAAGCAACGTATTCAGGCAGTGCTACGCTTTCGATTAGGTTAAGAGTGCTTTTTTTTCTTTCATTACATTACAACGACAGGTTTTTGATATAATCATGCAGTTTAATAGTTAGTTTTGAGCTTAACGAGTATATAAAGCTGCCTATGGAATGTTATTTTCGGTGGACTGTTGCCTTCGTTGAGGGTAGGCACTGCTAGACTTAAAACCATGACGTAAAACTCTTGTTTCTACCAGAATCTGAGAGGACGTGATTCCCGACCAGTTGTCGTAAAACGACAAAATTAAATAATTAAATATCGCTATCTTTACCTTCGATAAGCTCCCTATTCCTGTTTTTTTAAAAAAGAAAACTCTCAATTTAGCTCTGTATTACGATTTCAGAGTTTACTAGTTCTCTCGACAATAGTGAGATGCCCTATTTTTTTTTGCAAAAATACTCTCTCTCCTCTTTCTCAACCTACCAACCTCCATTTGTTTTAGCAAATTTATGAAGCGCAAAGACATAACGCAAGCTCGTCTTCATACCCTCAAAGAGGAGTTATGTTTAGAACTTGGACGTTTCTATAAGCGGTTAACCTGGATTCTTGCATCTAGTTAGGCCAGATCCTTATCACAGAGCTACTCATTCGGATTCCTGAAAAGAGACCCCTTAGAATGATAGTATTGAATAAGCTAGAACCCAGTAAGCTCCGACTTACACTGTACTTGTTTTAAAAAAACATAGTCAAATGGTTTTTAACCTATGCAACCTCCCAAAAAGAATCATGTAGCATAAGAAAGTGTGCTTTTGTTGATTTGCTTCAAAATACGCCTCGAAAGGGAGTTATAACGATACTGCTGATGTCCACTTACCCTGAAAGAGGAGAGTAGCCAAGACTTAATCCTTATTTGAGTTTAATGGAGTCATATTAAGCCCATGCTCTTAACGTAATGAAAACAATATGTATATTCATTCATACATGTAAAACAACATCAAAGCCAAACATGCTCTTTAAACTCAACACAAAACAAATCATTAGCAACAAACTTTCGAAGGTTTTGAACCTTCATTCTTTAATTTGAGTTGACTGCCTTTCAATCCAAGCATCTTTGCTCGTGTTTTTTCCTTTTCAGCTAATTGCTCTTTGATCATCTTCGCCATGAAGTAAAAAGTGTCGTAAATATTTTTTCCTTCTTTGGCGCTTGTTTCATAAAAAGGAACTCCATATTCATCCGCAACTTTCTTCCCTTCCTCATAGCTCACTGATTTCTCAGCGATATCGCATTTGTTTCCTACCAACACCTTTACGACATCCTCTGGAGCATATGTTTTCGTTTGTTTCATCCAATTTTCGATATGAAGCAGAGACTCACGATCATCACAAGCATAAGCGAGAATAATGCCATGTGCTCCTTTGTAGTAGTTCTGCGTGATCGTTTTGAACCTTTCCTGTCCCGCAGTGTCCCAGATCTGCATTTTGATCTTCATATTATCGACTTCGAGTTTCTTTATCTTGAAATCGATGCCGATTGTAGGGAGATGGTTCGTGGAGAACCTCTCATCGCAGTATCGAAGCAGCATACAGGTTTTTCCGACTGCTGAGTCGCCGATAATTAGTACTTTGATGAGGTATTCGTAGCCTTGGGATTCGAGAGCCATAAGTAGTGAGGGTCGTTCGATTTGTCTATTTCCTTCTTAATTTATTTATACTGCGAAAGCGATTACGATATTAATCAATATTTATTCAATGAGTGATAATGTTGACTTGGAGACGTGGCAATTATGGGCACTTTCTTACAAAAGAAAAAAGCGCGGAACTACCAAGAATGGCTTTGGAACCCAATTGTTAATTGGTGTAAAGGAATGGAATTTATGCCAGTTTTCTAGAATTCATGATTTTGTGATGAGAGAATGAGGTGAATGCTTAAAGCTTTGGAGGATTTCAATCAATTTTTTTGGAATACTGTTTATAATCTGATGGTGGCGAAAGAAGAAAATGAAGTCAAGAGATTAGAATAATTCATCAACGAAACTGCAAAAACTCGTAGTACTTCTTCCAGAGATGAAAGAGGGAAATATGAGCATTGTCTGAGCTGAATCGGTTGGAATGTATGGAATGGAAATTGAGTCAGAGAAACCAATCTTGAAAATATTATTTGTGAAAATTCCGGTATTAAAGCAGCTCAGGCGCCGACCGAACGAAGCTTGTTTCTCTTTGAGAGGGAAATCATCGTGGCAAAAAGGAATTATCGATTCCCAAGAGCATTGTTAAGGCATCAAAAGGGTTGAGAAAACTACGTAAGGATTTCACTTTGGTAGCTTGAGATCTCTCTTATAACATTAGATGACTTACGTTTCAGCACATTTATTTAGCCTGAATCCGAAACTTGCTTCAAACAAAAAAAAAGAGAAAAAGAACTTGCCTTTATGCAAATTACTCGCACAAGAAAATAAATAAATCGAATTGTGCTCGTTTTTGAACAATCACATTGCCCTAGAATTCGCAGGTTGAAACCGAACAGACAAAACTTCTCCCCTAAAATTTCTAGTCAATACACTTTTTTCAAAGTCCTGACCTTTCCATTATCATGGCCAGGACTCCAACCTTACTACTAAATTCAATACTCCTCAGAGGTAGAAAAGGAAAAAATTCATGAAATTATTGCCATGCGGCATTATAGAGACTTGCTTCACTCTTTAAGCTTTTGGGTGCTTTGGCCTTCATGTGCGTCTTCTGAGAATTTATCTGAGGTGAAACCAGTGCAATTAATCTCAGTTTCATTTGGAAAAAAATAGAAACGCCCGATTCAGTAAATCAATTAATCAGTAATTCCAACTCCACAGCAAACAAAGAATCCCTCTATACGCCTCTAAACCTTTCTGTATTCAACCTATTATGGTCCCACTACCCTATCTTATCAATACTATGCCTCATTTATAACTTCTAATGCTCCTTTGAGTCTCCCAGAAATTCTAGCCACAATGCACCCTTCTGATTCTAAACAAATTTATGCGGTTAAGTTTAAGTGCGAAATGATTTTAATATTCAGATTTCAGAAAACAAACTATGCAAGTAAATCAAGGCACACAATTTGAGCCTTTTCAACGCACAGCACCCTCTTTAACCAGAAGACCTTCTATAGGAAAACCCGTTCATTCTGATACAAGTGAGCGGCTCAGTTCAGAAGCTAAAAGCTCAACTCGGGACACATCAATCAAACTAAATCCTCTCAAAGCATCTCCCAAGGGGCTTGGACAATTTAATACAATCTACAAGAGACAGATAAGCCGAGAGTCCAATCAGCAATCAGCTCCACAACTTGGAGCTTTGAAGTTACACCGGAACTCCCGATTATCACATGAAAAATTTAATCTCAATCCGCCCATCGAGAAACCCAAAGAAAACAACTCTCACGAAACAAAACCAATGTGGCGTATATCGACTATAAAGAATCCTCGACTGACAACTCAAACAGAATCGAGCCGAGAAGAAACAGAAGCTTCGAAAAAATTTCAGCTAAAGGACCTGCTTGCAGAAGCGTCTTCAAGCGATAAAGATACGCTGTGTTTTTATCTGCAGAACGTGCAGAACGGTCCCAGAGAGCGGCTGATGCAAGCGCCTGGAATGAGATTCGGAGGCACGTTGGCTCAGGTAGATGATAGATTCTACTTTTTTGGAGGTGAAGCAAGAAGAAAAGATTTACATGAACTGTTTTGCTTTGAGATTTCGACTGGAACCTGGAAGGCAGTCAATACAAGCAATGAAGGTCCTAGAAACAGAAGAACAGGACATAGTGCTTTTGGCTACAAGAACAAAATGCTTATTTTTGGCGGTCAGGAGCCTTCAGAAGATGCTAACGAGGCAGAATGGGAAAATTGTCTGAAAGACCTGTGGTCGTTTGATCCAGGCCAGCGAACGTGGGCTTATGTCCAAACAAATTCTCAAAATTTAGAGGCAAGGAGCTATCACGCTTCTTGCGTTCATGGGAGCAAGTTCGTTATCAATGGCGGTGTTAGCAAGTATGGGGAGTATCTCAGCGACACATGGATTCTAGATTTAGGTAACCTTTGTTACATATAAGGACCTCCATTAAGCTATTATATAAAGAAACCAAGCAGTGGCAGCTTGCAGAGATGAAAGATAGCAGCCTGAATGTGGGAGAGAGCACTGCTTATCACAAGATGTGTGCAGTGTTTTCTGACACCAAAAGTCCAAGCAAGGTAACAATCCCAATTACTTTCGCGCATGAAACAGCAATCCTAAATAGTTGGCCGTGGAAGGTTATTACTGCTTCGGAGGGATCGATCCACGCCGAACTGAGCTCCCAGACAGCGTGAAAGTGCTAGTCAAAGAGAATAAAACCTCTTTTTCATGGCGAACTTTAGATTGTAAGGGAAAAAAGCCAGCTGGCCGAATGTTCCATTCTCTTGAATATCACCCAGGGCTGCAGAGCCTTATTCTCTATGGCGGCAAAGATAAAAACGAAAATATCCTTGGTGGCATCTACGCGCTGAACCTGCAGAGTCTCAACTGGGTTTATGTAAAAATCGTTGGAGAGTCGATTCATCGGCCCAGAGCAGGACACGACTCGTTGATTTTTGGATCTCAGCTGTGGATTGCAGGTGGGTCCACTTCGGATAATACTCGACAGAGCTTCTTATCTCGGTTTGAGTTAGGTATTGATTTCGATTGGATACACCCCCCTCTAAACGTTAATTCTTAATAGATCAAGCCGAAGTTGAAAAACTTCAAAAGCCTGAGGATTTCGAGTCGATGGAACTCAGCCAGGGCGAGAGGATTACCGATTTTTGCAACGAAATCAACCGAATGTGGGATCTTATCGATGAAAAGGCTATCGATACTGAGGTTGAAGAAACGGGCTATTTGTACTCAATTCCCGAAGACGATACGAACTTGTTCCGCCTTGACAAAGACACGCAAGTCGCAAGTCCTATCCGAAAGCAAAACAGCTCAAATTCAACGTTAGCAGCCAATTTATGCCTTCGAACTCACAGCGCGAGCACTCAAATTCGAATTAGCCACTATAGAAGAAATTTAAAATCATCATCATATAATTCAAAATTACCAATTGTTAAAGAAATGGCAGAATTTTTCAAAAACAATGGCTCAGACGCAAATAAACACAAAATACACATAAACTGAAGATAATCAAGCCTCGGTCGGACTCACAGTGCCAAAACATAATTATGTTTCGGCTTAGAGCGCGTGTTTGCAATCAGAGGTTTTTTGCTCTTTTTTTCAAAGTCTTACACTGAACTTCTCAATGAATTGTACTGATTTATTTGAATAATATTAGAACTATGATTACTGTCCATCTTCATATGTCTTAACAATGAACTTGGGTTTGATTTTCTCATTGTCATTTAATATTCAATTATTTATTTATGTAAAAAAAAGCTTATGTCATGTAAATCCCACTTCTGTTCTCTGAAATCCTTCTGTTACTCCGTGGTTGGGATACTAATAGCCGAGAAATCTTATCATAATTAGTAAATTTCATTGTACACTGTTTTTATTTGATTTAACTCTTTGTGTTAATTTGATCAGTAGCAAAGTTCTTTCATTCAGTAAAGTATCATTCTTTAGGAAGTAATTCTGCTACAGCCCATTACAATTGCAAAAAGCATTAAAAGATCCCTTGATTCATGTCAAATCACAATACACCAGCTTCAGAAAAGGCTTCAAACAGCCCCGACTTCCGTGGTATGCTTTTGCCGCCACAGAAATTTAATTTGTTCTTAACATATTCGGTTTAGTGGATAAAGCAAAGGGTAACAACGATAAAGATGAGCACATCCTTGATCTTAGAAGAAAACTCAAAACTTTGAAAGAAGCGTTTTTAAAAGAACGCGAAGCAAGAGGTAGGGCTGAAAGACAGCTAGCTGAGCTTAAAGATCTCGTGATAAATCATGAGATTGATATCAATGAAAAGGTATTTAACTACAACCGCATAACATCATGTTTATTACAGGAAAGTCTGATTGAAAAGCTTCGGCACGAAAATTCGCAGTTGCATGAGTCGCTTAACTCGCTCAATTCGCTGAACCATCTTAATGAAGTATTTACAACATTTTTTGAGGCTAATTTGTTTTAGAGCAGAACCAGCATCGATTTGAGTGGGACACCCAAATCGGATGACTCCAAGGAGCGAGGGTCGATTGGCTCTACATTTACACATTCAATTGGAGAGATGTTTAAGTCGATCAAGGTAGTCAAAATAATGTCTGAACTGTTGTCTACATGATATTCAATAGGGTAATCAAGACGACTTGAAGAAGCTTCAAGTGGAATATAATTATTTGAGGAAACAATTCGATAATGTGAAAGAGCGAGCGATCCAAGCAGATGAGTAAACATTCATAATTCTGGTCTTGTGTTGAAGATGATGATTAGAGAAAAGGAGGATTTGAGGACGGAAATTGAAGCTTTAAAGACGAAGTTGGCTGAGACGGAAGAGCAATTGAAGGAAAAAACACAAGAGAACGAGACTTTACAGCTCTACATCAGTGATATACGTCAAGCGAATACAATACTGAATGAGCAGTATACTGAAAAGGAATCTGAGATCCAAGACTTGAAAAGCAGAAATGACTTGTTAAGCAAAGAGATAGATCAATCCAAGTCTTCCGTGGATCAAAAGGAATCTGAGATTCAGAACTTGAGAAACAGGATTGATTCGCTGAGTAATGAGAGAGATCAATACAAGAATTCCATTGAAGCAAAGGAAGCAGAAGTCCAATCCTTGAAAAGCATAAATGACTCGTTAAGCAAAGAGAGAGATCAATACACGTCTTCTGTTGAAGCAAAGGAAGCGGAAGTCCAATCCTTGAAAAGCATAAATGACTCGTTAAGCAAAGAGAGAGATCAATACAAG
>ENA-UOTX01001329-UOTX01001329.1-compost-metagenome-genome-assembly--contig:-NODE-1329-length-19294-cov-6.936879_pt1 | contig 19294 bp, 18 predicted proteins | sample MGYA00238143_ERZ746982 | MGnify/ENA primary metagenome ERZ746982 (study PRJEB28758, sample SAMN06268862) | compost metagenome | isolation source: single cell | place: USA: California, Emeryville, Joint... | reverse complement strand
CTCTGACTAGATTCCCCCAACCCCCTTTTTCAATCTTAAACAAACGAATAAATAAAATTTGTAAATTTGCATAAATGGGTCAAAATTAACTTAATTAATTAATATCATTATCTGACTCTTGAGAAAAATAAGAGCATTTATATATTTTACAAAGTTCTAAGATTAATCAGGAAGCACTAACTTCCCATTCACGTGGCGTTGGGCTCTTGCTATGAAAACATTTATGTTGCTTGTTGTTTGTTCTTATTAAGAAACAATGAATGTGGATTGGTGGTTTTTCTGTTCTCATTAGCACGATAACATTATTTCTTTTTAACTATTTTGACAGAAGAAGGAATTCGATAAGATTTCTGCAGCAAGCGCTCTGAGAGCGATAGTGAGTTTTCATCTGCAGTGCAAAAAGGATTTAGGTTGGAATAGCTAGAGATTAGCTACGAGTTCTAAAACGATTAATAAAGCGTTTCCTGCAATTTTCAACTGGGAGATAAATTGTTTCAAAGACCGATAAATTAGTTTACGCAGAGCCGTGTTGAATAAGAGTTTCTATTTTCGTTTTTCAACAATATCATCAGCTAATTTGTTTTTTGAATGCGAAATTTTCCAAAACAATGATGCTATCATATCTGACCATGATACATCTATTGTCCTATCCGTCAATGACAACGAGACAAGGTGATTTTGAGTTTGGAGTGCTTTAAACGCAATTTCCCATTGTTTTTGGAAATACTGCTAATAGGACGAGAAGTATCTCATTAAGTTCTTCTAGAGCGAAATCTATGTTTGAGAAAAGAGGAACCAACTTTCTCATGTTGAGACTAAGAAAATTAATGATTGGTCTGACTCATCTGGAATGAGATCGACAAACATGAAGCTTCTCAAAGTGAATTTTCATTTTCTTTTTCTTTCATAGGGAGAATTGCCAAGCTATCTCTGCAATAAATTCATCTTTTAAGTGAGTTGAGGAGCTTCCAAGTTTAAGACTGTTGTCACAAAACCCATTTAATGTTTCGATGAAATTGAGAGAACAAAGAAGTTTAATTACAGTTTGCCTCATTTGAACAAGACTCATCGTATTCAGTCTTACTGCGATGGCCCTTATGTGTTTCTGCTGGAAAAAAAGAATTCACCTGAACACTGAAATACTCGAAAGAATAATTTAGTTACACTTTGTGTGCTGCTGTGAGGTCGGAACAGATTTTGTCAGAATTAAAATCCGTTTGATCATCAGATCGCATCAAAATACAGAACTCTCACAGCTTCTGGTCTATGATCTCAACGTTCATTGGCTGCAGCTCATTTAAATAGTCAAACCTGGCTCATATCTATCAATCATAAAAAACAAAACCAAAGAAACAAGCAGGGAAATAAACAAAGCAACACACAACCGACTAACCTATTTATATCTAATATATAACTTAAAAATATGACCTCCTTAATAAACAAGTCAGAAAACACCTTCCTCTATAAAACCCAAGGCAAAATAAGACATTCCAAGCAGCAATCAAAACAACCAAGCTCTAAGCTTTCAAATTATTCTTACCCAGAAGGGAAACAAAAAGTCAGTTATGAATACAAAGCAAAGCCTCAATGCTTCAATCTGTCATATGATAGAGATTTGAATTTCAAAAAGAGAAATGGGTCGGATTATTCTACAATGCCATCATCCGAGGGTGACCAAGACGCAAAATTCTCGAGCTTTAAGGTAGTTCTGGATGGCAAGATGCTGCTCACCCCAAAAAACTCTGATTCAGAAACCCGCACCAGCCCGGTTACCTGTCAGGCCCGAGAATTTTATGCTTACGCCAAGGAGTATCAGGACCCTTCTCCAATCAAAATTTCCTTGCCAAGCTTCATCTGAGTAGAAGACTGAAGAACCAACCCTAATAATAAAGCCACCAATTTACCAATTGTAGAGGAGGAAACTCAAATTGGAAAACCAGCATAACAAATTTTGGATTAATCAAATCAATAAAATTAATAGTACATTTTTCTCTGTACAAATTCGATTTTTTGCTTAATGTAAAATTTAGTTTAGATGAAATAACCAAGTCCTAAGTTACAAATCAATAATTGGCAAAATTTTCATTCGCATTAGCAACGAAACAATCTCTTTCCCAATAGAAATTTCTTCATACAGATTCTTAATGAAACCGAAATAAGTTAAACCTATTGAAGCAGCAAAAAAAAACAAATTGCTAAAGAGACGGGGGTGATCGGAATGACGGCGAAATTGTGAGTGCGCAAAATATGGGGGAAAACTCTATAAATTATTTGATCCAACAAAATTGTAAAGTTTGTGTGTTATCATCGGTTACTCTTATTGTCCTCTTCTTCTAGTATCGTTGATATCCTTTCTTGCTTGGTTGCCTCTCTTGATCTGCTTTCGTTGGTTGTCATCCCTAGTTAAGTGTATCTTATCTTGAGCTTATTTTTTATTAACTCAGTCGTATCAGAGATAAATATTTTTAGCATCAGCGCTAAGAGTATTGGTAATGATAACAACAAACTTTTTCGATTTTTTTGAATCAAATAAATTAATAAAGAATAGCTTTTCGCCATCATGACAAATTTTATTCACCCTCAAATCAGCCACTTCCGCTCTCACACCAACATTTTTTGCTCTGATTTCAATCACTCTAGAATATATGTTTGTTAGTCCTCAGTTTTTATGACTTTTGAACCTTCTATATCCGAATTCTTAACGAAAAACGGTCTCTGCCATGAATGCGAACCTCTGAAACACGCAATCAACGCTTCAATCTTATTTCTCTTTATGAAATTATTCTCATTACAAGCTGCTTGTTGAGGTTCTTTGTTCCATTTCTCAGTGATGATCTTTTCGGACTATCCACAAACCCGATTTTTCTTGGAGGAATATAATCGGAGTCTTTTCGAATGTATTACTTTGTGGGTGACCTCGGAGTACTGCTATCACAAAAGTTATCTAATGTCGTTTTGATCAAATTTAAGAAAGAGAAGAACTTTACTTTTAGCAATGATAATTCGAAGGAGGCTTATCGCTTTCCACTCTTCTGTGGTATTTCTTATGAAATAACAGTCCCGCAATTCAAATATATGAAATGATAGCTCCATTGCAAAGTAGTATTTGAATTCGGGTCAGATTTCACCAGAACTATAGTATCCAATCAATTTTTTCTCTGAGCATACAGCCCAATTACAGGAGAATCTAGGGTTTCTGGTCTGTGATTTTGATTACAAAAGGCGAAGCTCGCTCATCTTCAATTAATAATCCTAAAGACAAATCAAACATGCAACAAAGCACATTCTACAACCAAAATTACCTGAAGACATCTACTTTACGTGATGATACGGCCTCCTACAAGCCAGAAAACAAAGATACCACCTTCCTTTCTCAAGCTCAAGGCAAAAAAAAGAACTCTAAACGGCCGTCAAAACCATCAAGCACCAGATTCTCAAATGTTACTTACCCAAGAGGCACACAGAAAGTCATTTATCTATCCAAAGCAAAGGTGGATAGTTCCAGACTCTCAGATAATGATATGAATTTCGACAGGAGTAATAACTCGGCTTATTCGACCATGGCAACATTGGAGAGTGATCAGGACGCAGAACTCTCAGGCTTCAAGGTTGTTCTGGATGGCAAGATGCTGCTCACACCAAAGGATTCTATTTTAGAGTTCAGCCAAGTTAACAGTCAGAAGATCCAGAGCAAAAAATTTTATGCTTGTGCTAAGGAGTTTCAGAACCCTTCAATAACCAAAATTTCCTTGCCAAACTTCATCCTAGAAGAAGACTCATATAATCAAGCTGGAAACTCATACTGGAAAAACATCATAAAAAATTTTGATTTACTAAATCAATAAATTGATAGTCTATTTTCGCCTTGCGAATTCGATTTTGTTTCCTGTATATACATTTTTTGAAAGTTAAGTTACTTATATATATTTTTTTTTAAAAAAAAAAACGCGCAGCGAGATCGCTCGAAAAGAAAAAGCTTTCCATCGCATTAGCAAATTCGCAACATCTGGACAGAAACTCCTTTTTTCAATTGTTAATGTAATCTAAATAAGTGAAACTCCTCTAGAGCAAAAAAAAAAAGGCTGCTAACGGCCAGAGACGTCTATTTTCTGCGGTGGGTCTAAATCCAGAATAAAAAGCGGTGGATTTCACTTTGCATACAAGGAACTTGTTTGATATCGCAATCTTTTTTATTAAACTTCCGAAAATATTCCGTTAAAACGTCAACAAAGAGAAAATGATAACTTATTGAAAACGCTATCATTCATGGTCAAATTCGAATTGGCAATTCCAATCCTATGTCCTTCTCTTTATCTTGATCTAGCAACCCCTTTTCCGATTCATCTGCTTCTTGAAAGCAACATTTTTCACTTTTTTTCTTAAAAAAAAAACTAACATAAATCATCATTCCAATTGGAATCACTGTTATTTCAGCTCGTCGATTTGTAGTTTATTTATTTAATTTTATTCCGTAACATTACACTAACAAATCACTTGCTATGGGAAACATTTGTGGATGTGGAACACAGAAGAAGAGAAAACCAGGAAAAGTCAGACTGACAACAGTCTCGACATCTGACATTTACCAGGCCTATGATTTCATCAAAGTTATTGGTAACTCAACCTCGTTTTTTTAAGGCTAACCTCACTAAATATAGGACATGGCAGTTTCGGAACTGTGAGAATAGCAACAATTCGAGGAACTAAGTCCCCTAAATACGCCGTGAAAACCATCCCAAAAAAGAAGATGGAAAAAGATTACATCATGGTTCAGAGAGAACTCGAACTCTTACGTGACTTGGACCATCCAAACGTCATTAAATTCTATGAATGCTATCAAGATAGCCTCTCCTTCCATTTCGTCATGGAATACTGCAGCGGAGGTGAACTCACCGACAGAGTAGCCAACAAATCGTCTATCACCGAGGCCGAAACCGCAAAGATCATGAGCAAGGCTTTCTCCGCTGTTAATTACATCCATGAGAAAGGAATTGTTCACCGTGACATCAAACCAGACAACTTCTTATACGCAAGCAAAGACCCTGACGCTGAAATTAAGCTCATTGACTTTGGACTTTCGAGGTACTTTGCTCCACACCAACTTTTGGAAAGTCAGGTCGGAACTCCATATTACATTGCTCCCGATGTCATCATGGGTGATTATGACTACCGCTGTGATTATTGGAGCTTGGGTGTGATGATGTTCGTGCTATTGGCAGGACGCGTTCCCTTCGACGGACCTAACACGCTCGAACTTGCAAAGGAGATTCTTACAGCCCAGCCAAACTTAAAAGCATACCCTTGGATGAAGATTTCTAAAGAAGCAAAGGATCTGGTTTCAAGACTTTTAGAAAAAGACGCTAACAAGCGAATTACTGCTAAAGAGGCGTTGCAACATCCTTGGATCAAGAGAGTTCAGTCAAAGCATACTCTGCAGAACGAAGAAGCGAGTCAAGTTATCGAAAACTTAAAGAGATTCAGTAGAAAGCAGAAATTCAAGAAAGAAGTCCTTGACATTCTAATCACACAGCTCAAGGAGACTGAGCTGAAAAAATTAAAACAGGCTTTCAAGTATTTCGATAAGAGAAACAACGGAAGAATTACGATTGCTGATCTGAAGCAAGTGGTCAAGGAGCAGAAGCTGAACATCTCACAGGAGCAATTGGAGGAGATAATTCAGTCGTTAGGCATGGAAGACACACGTACTATTGGATTTACTCAGTTTATGGTTGCAGCGATGGATTCTAAGCTCTATATGACCAAAGAAATGTTGGCTCAAGCTTTTGCTCATTTCGACACGGATGGCTCAGGGTACATCGACGCAAAGGACTTGAAAGAAGTGATGACGAGAGCAGCAAAGCAGATGTCGCATAGTGAAATTCAAGAAATGATTGTAGAAGCAGATACCTCAAAAGACGGAAGAATCAGCTTTGAAGAATTCTGCAATATGATGGGAGTTGAAGCGTTGGAGAGAGATCTGTCCGCTCAACGCAAAGAAATTGAACAGTCCTCCAAACTTATTCCAATTCGTAAATTCCATGAAAATCCTCACTTCTTCCAAAAAGATGCGCTTAGTCAGAGTATAGAGAAGCTTCGTAAAAGCTATTAGCAGCCATATTAGTCCAATATATATCAGAGCTATTAATTTCGATAATGTTTTTTGATAATTTTTGTTCAAAATTGGCTCTTTCTTAGTGCAAAGCAATAAAATTCATTTTCAACGTTAAACTCTATTGCGTAAACATTTTCCCAGCGATAGAAAAGCCATGTGTTTCACAAATATTACTCTCTCTCTAATTGCATGAATATAAAGAAAGTCTACTCCATGAAGTCAGATACTGTTTTTATTAGTTGGATTGTTATTAAAATTCAAAGACGACGATGACGAATTCTGGATCAAAACTATTTTTAACACTTGCGTCACCGTCGTCATCTTCATAGCTTCTTGAATGGACAAATATATGATAAGGTTATTTACACTCAACCGAATAAAAACAATTAAAGAATCACGACTCTCATGGAAAGACTAACCTTAGTCAATTCTCAGCTCTCAAAAAATAGCACTTTCAGGAAGGATGAGCCTCGAGTCGAGACCATGCTGGCTCAGCATTATCCCTACCATTCTGTCGTACAATTCAATCGTCCTCGATACATGAATACAATAAATGTCAATATGGTGACTTGGATCAACCGCTTCATTGACTACTGGAATTCTAACCCCAACGTTAAAGTAACCTCTGATCAGCCTTTCAATGTTAACTGCTTGCTAGGTGTGTATCTGGAAAGGGGATGGTGTTTCGTTCTGTGCTGGGGGAGATCTCGTTCTATGGAGAGAGCCGTGTGAGCGTAAGGACTATGAGTCCGTTGATCTCGTCCATACCGTCGTCTACCAAACCATCGCAAGAGTCAAAAACATGAATCCAATTCAAATTTCGATCTGGAATGGATTCGTGATGGGAGGAGGAGTCGGCTTCTCAATCAATTCGAAAATTAGAATCGCTACAGAAAGCACGGTCTTCGCAATGCCAGGTAATTTCTCCTTCTGTTCTGCCCCATTATTTTTTTATTTTTTTCATATTAATAGAGGCTGCTGTCGGATATTTCCCTGATTCCGGTTCAACAGTTTACTTCTCCAGGCTTAGGAACAACCTCGGCTTGTATTATGCTCTCACAGGAGCGAAAATAATGGGCGAACAGCTCTATTCGTTAGGGTTAGCAGATTATTTTGTGCCTCAGGATCGCCTCGAAGCACTTGAAAAGGCTCTGGCTGAGGTTATTGACGAAAACGTCACCCTCGAGAATTTGAAGCAGGTGGTCGAAAAATTTAACGACCCAACAAAGAAAGAGCCCGTAGAAAATGAAGACATCATAAATGAGGCTTTTGGAGGTAAAACGCTGCATGAGGTGTTCGAAAGACTGGAAAAGCTCTCAACAAGCTCTGAGTTTGCGCAGAAGACGTTGCAAAAGTTAAAGAGATATCCACCAAGGTGCCTCAGAGTGATTTTTGAGCAGTACAGCAGAGCCAAAACTATGGATATAAACCAGGGACTTGACATGGATTATAGATTAACAAGGTAACATTTGATTGATTTGAGCAATGAGTAATGATGAATGGGATAGGCTAATGCATGACCATGATTTCTCTGAAGCGGTGGCAATGATATTTTTAAAGTCAGGCAAAAAGCCTCAGTGGACTGATAAATCAATCGATATTCCTGATGATGTTATCAAGAAATATTTTGAGCCGATAGCTGACGGATTTAGAAAAATTGATTTTGCGAAATATAAATAAGAATTGATAGTTCATAACGTAAAGTCATTATCATTTAATAAGAAAGTAATAGTTATTGCTTGAAAAATAGAGGAAATCCTTATATCTCTTTTGAAAAGATTCAAATATATCTTATAATATTCTACTCAATAAAACTTAATTGAGGCTGGCTTTATGGGACTGATCTGAGTCTATACTGAAAAAGAGTGAATTCAAAAAGTAGATCTGATTTGTTATATGGATATGACGGAAATTGAGTTTGGAGGGCCTTTGCAGAGTAGAAGAAGAGTTCCGTTAGAAAATAATGATACTTTTGTTATTTGCAGAAGAGACGGATATTTTTTATTCAAAAATCAAATCGTTAATCTTATAAGAGTAATAAATTATCTTTCTTATTTGTTCTACTTCTTAAGGTTCATATTGCATTTTACTTCGCTCTGGTAGGTTCAGTTATTATTCAATTACAAGTTCTCAACTTAGTGTGATTCTATACGGACTCCAATCAAAAAACCAGAGCAATATAACCTAATCTGTTTCAATGTAACAGGTAACTTTCAAATGATTATTTCAGATCTTCAAATTTGGCTGCGGCTTTGTTCACTTGTCTTTATTTCACACTCGAAATGTATGTTGAATGAGATCTCTACCTCGCTCTCCCGCGAATGCAGCTTTGAATTCAAATTCAAATTCAAATATGCTCCATTGAGAAAAAAAGTTCGTCCAAACTTGTTCAGTTCGACTCTAATTGCTATTTACTTCTTGACTTAGAGTGGAATGTGAGCTATTCACATCTAATTTAACAAACCCAACGGTAATTTTTCAGTTTGAATGCTAGTTTTAAAGTAGTCGAATAACTCCTATTATAATTATACTACTATTTATACCAGAAGTCCGGCTCATTTCCCAACAATAAATAATAATTTAAATAAAAAAATTCAAACACAAACAGCCTTACCCAACCAAGTCGATATGATCAGAACTCCCCACGAGCAATATCTGCCAAAGCAACCTCTTTTTAATAAAACCATCAACAGGAAGGCTATGATCCAAGAGATTACGAATAAAATTACTTATCAAACTATAAGAGCCTCAGGAAAAAACGCAGGCAAAAGAGAACATCGCCTTAAATTCGTCAATAAGCACATCAATTGTCAACGAAAGAGGATCGGCGTCTATGATTCTTGCATTAAAGGCTACACCCAAGAAGAGCTTGCAAATTATTTAGAAACTCTGAATGAACTTCTTCATGTTCCTATGGCAGAATTGGCAGTCATGTGCCAAGTGAACGATCAGCTTCCTTCAAATAATCAGTATCGTCTTGCTGCTCAGGTTGCTGATGGAATAACTCTTGGAAAAATTCCAAGATGTCCTAAATGCGAGCACGGCAGACTTTCTTTCAACGCTGATTCTGGGGTGTACACATGCCTGGGATATGTCAAAGGAAAAGAATTCGTGGAGTGCAAGAAGAAGTTTGAGAAAAAGGAAATCACGAGAACCGAATGGCTCTGATTTAACAATTAACTACTAAGGAGTAGCTCTTACAATCCCTTTATAAAACACTATCTAAAACATATCATAATGGTTTCTATTAGCTTTTAATTGGAACCTTATACTGCATATATAAATCAACTGTGTTAAATGAGCTAAGCTATCAAAATTCCTGATAATTTAAAATTTGAAATTTCTTTCTTTCTGAGCTTAAGCCTATTCTTCTTTTGAAGGACGTACTGTTAGTTTTACGCCAATCGCAAAGCTCTCCTTGGTAGCAGCCAAACAAGCATAAGAGGAGTTCAGTGAAAAAAATATTTTTCAACCCAAAATGGAGTCGATAAATACAATAACGATAAAATATGAAAATAAAAGGGAATTTAAAACACAAAACTTCAAATTTGGTAAATAAATACGTGAAAAAAAGCTTAATACAGCCCATACCTCAATATGTATCGAGAAAATATGACTGAATTATCTTAATGTTTAATTATTTACTTCCTTGGTCTGATGATGATACACAATATTTTTACTTAATAACGCTTGAGAGAAGCTTGGCGACGCATTTTCTGGAGAATTCTGATGTATTCCTGAATACCAGTAACTTTTTTATCAGCATTATCAACCATATCACCCGAAATTCTGAGACCGTTCAATGACTGTCGACTTGGTGCATCAAGATTAGGCTGACTCCCTCCATTGGTAATTGTTTTAATCCTAAAAGCGGCAACTTCTGGCTTTAACCATCCATCTGTATGAAGATTTAACACCTTCGGTTGTAAAAAATTCCCTTTCACAGATGATGCCTTTGGAGTGCCACTATATAGGTCATTCTGCTTTGCCTTTGCTTGAGATTCTTCAATCCTATTATTCAAATTATGGCGCTGAGTTTCACTAGTCAATTTACATGAACTTAGATCTGAATACTTCATCTTGGCTTTTCTGCGTTTGATACAGCCTCATCTCCCATTTTTTCACGATAAATTGAGTGTTTTCTCGAATATTCTTCTCTTGCTTTGGGGGCTGAGTTATCGCGTTTGAAGTCTCTTGCATATTTTTCGCAGAGACGACTTGGATTAGAGGTGTAGACTGAATTGAGGAATGAGGGTTTTCATTTTCTAGAAGGTTTGGAGAACTTGATTTGTTAATAATTCTTTGCTGGTGGCTAACTGATAATTTTCGCTGATTAACGGCTTGCTCAGGCACAAGTAAACTGGCATTCATTTGCTTAAAGTTGTTAAACCCCAATTGATTCTCAGGAGAGAGGGCTCTTCCTCTTAGGTTGCCTAGTTATTGATTAATTCTTAGTAAATGGCAAAGCATCACCAAGATACCTCTTGATATTGTTGGACGAGTGTTAGGCCCAATTAACAAGGATTCAAGTGTAGTAAATTGCTTTAAATCATAAGAGGTCTTCTCTTGAAGGCTTTTATTTAACTGAGGCTCTTGACCCAAGGCTCGTTTAGGAATAGAGTCATTCTGTTCAATGGACAGTTGCTCTGTTTCGATAATCAATCCCATTTCTTTCTTTTCGGGCGATAACGGAGACACCTCATCTTTAATCATATACTCTTCCGCTGACACTAAGGCTTTATCAGCCTCTTTTTTCTTAGCCATATTGTCTACATCTAACTCAGTAGCAGATTTATTTTCACTTTCAAATATCTTATGATCTGAAAAAATCGTCGATTGAGTCTTCGCCATGCCTGACACTACACTCATTTTCTGCTTTGAGGGTACTTCTAATATGTTTTTTCTATTTTGGATACGGTTAGCGCCAACTTCTGCAAATTTTCCATTCTTCCCAAACGAAAAACCAGCAGTCGCAGTACTACTGGAATCGGAAAGTGGAAATCCGTTGAACCTAAAAGGAGGCAGTGTCGTGGTTTCTTTCTTCGTGTTTCTTTTAATTGCTTTTCAATTAGGTTAGCTTTAATGTGTTATAATTTGCATTGTTACATGTTCCAGTAAAGGATTCATATAATCGCTGAGCCTCCTGTATCATTTCTTCATAGGGCTCATTCTTCTCTGCTTCCTTTTCAAATTTTAGAATTAAGAAACCAAAGCATATTATCTTCGATACCGATAAAGGATACAATTTGATATACTTTCCACAGTTCTGTGACTCCCATTTATCTCTCTCCAATTGCGCTTCTTGACTCAGCTTCAGTCTCTCTTCTGGCGCAAGCCTCGGCTTTCGTTTCACTTTGGAAGTTAATTTAGACCCCTCCGTTTGTAGTTTCTTTTGATATTTCAACCGATGCTTTATCGAAACATCCATCAGCCTCAGTGCATCAGATATAACTGCTTGCTTCACCGCAAGGTCCAAAGGCGTATCTGTAGCAAAGCTCGGAGTATGGTTCACTTCGATCAACCAAGGCTTCAGATTGTGATCTAATAGCACGTCAAAACTACCACATTTTACATTTACGAACTCCTTAGAAAAAAGCTTCTCTTACCCTAAGATTTCAAAACACATGTTATTGTAGGGATCCTCTGGCTGGCACGACCGATATTGGTTCGCTAACACCGGCTGAACGCTGCAAAATGTTTTCACAATCATCTTCTTGATTTCTGATTTCAAAGCGGCCGTGTCATGTCCGAGCTCCTCCAAAGTCTATTATTAATGTATATGCATCAGATCTCATACATAGAAGTTAATTACCTTCCAAAGCGATGTAAGCGTCCTCTTATGCCCCACGCTACCATCGCTTTCTTTTTCATTAAAAATGAAATTTGGATTCTCTTTATTGATGGCGTAGTTAGTGAGATGCATGCATAAATTATCAAGGTTGTCGCCTTTAGGATTGGAATATTCAACGGTCGCAAACCTCACGAGCCCTTCCTCGTGCACATAGATCCTTAACGGCTCGCACCCGGCCAGCAGTACATAAATTCTCAAATCAAATTTCAATCCATCTATCAGAAAAGGCTTCAATAAATATCGCTGTGCGACCAAACACTCATTTTGGTTGATATCCTCCCAAGTACGAGTGAGGAAGATCCCACGTCCCTGACAGTTAGCGGCTGGTTTAATAATGAAAGTTTTGTTTCCTTTCTTGGAAAATTGAGCCCTAAAATCATTAAACTCTGCTGGAAGAATCCAAGTCTGTGGGAAGAAGTCATAATACGACGGAAAAGCCTTTCTCATGCGCATTAGATTCCTCCCGAGGTGATTTTTTTGAGCTAATGAATACATCCCTGGAAAATGATTGATTTTTTGGTATGGCTTCATTCTTGCAAGCTGCTCTGGCTGAACGGAGTTGTCAGTCCAAAATAAATCCCAATTTCCTTCGGGTTCAGCAGAAAGTTTCCAGCCCATAACTGTCTTACCGACGTTTCGTACGATTGAATATTTTGTATCTAATAAAGTTCACACAAAACTGCAATAATTTGCTCATACCTGAAACATTCATCACCAATTTGATTGGTCTGAAAGATTGTCCGGTCTGGGTGGGTCTAGACTTTGGGAGTTGATTGACAGATTTGAGATTTTTTGATAATTTTGGAGCTCGCTCAGAATCTGTAGATTCAGCGCTTTCTGGCCTTAGACTAAGCTTTTGTTCGTAGTCAGGAGCGCAGTCGTTCTCTTTTGGTGCGGGAAGAAATTGGTCCTCGATGTTTACTGAGTCAGAGTCTTGAGTGTCGTTCATGGCTGTAGTTAAATCAAATATCTACCGTTTTTTGATTGTATTTTAATAAGTTGTCAATCGAATGTTGTGAGAATATTTTAACTCACGCATTTAATTATTTCTAACTCTTTCTTTCCTTTGGACCTTTTTGAAAACAAGACCAGATTTTCCATTTAAAAACTGAAATATTGAAGATTAGCAACCAGTTCGGTCGATCAATCAGAGGAGAATAAAAGTTTATCAGGAGATTGCTTTGAACCTGATGATAGAATAACCTCAATGCTATATAGAAAAGAAAACTAGGAATATTATTTGGAAATCCGATAGAGACATGGATGAAGATGAAAAATAATAGCAATAAAGTGTAACAGGATAAACACAAAACACTCTAATCCACTCTATTTCCATGCAGATCGACATAATAAGTAACTGGATGTATATCAAGATCACAAATACCCCAAGACGCATCTTCGGCACTATCGTCAAGATCAGATGTAAATTCGAGATTAAGCATGTAAGCGCTGTGATTAAATCCAAATTGAACGTGAACAGATGAGTCCCAAGTCGGGGCTTGGCAGCTCTGTTCCTCTGATGATACATAGTTATGCGCAAAGACAAGGTTGTCATCGGCGTAGATCCAAATCGCTTCGCCATTCCACGACTCAAAGAATGCAAGTTTAAAACTGATGATAATCCCATGATGAAGATAAGGAACTCTAAGAGCCGTTTTGAGACCTCCATTTGGACCGAAGCCTCCGACATAAACCCTTTCATCTGAGCATTTTACTGTCTGATAGGACGGTGTATATATCCAGTCTAAACTGTGAGCTGGAGCCTCACAGCTGAATGTTGTATCAAAAGAAACCGCATGGAATTCGTTTCCGCCGGCATCTACTGGATTGAATGTGAACACTACGCTTACATCACAAATTCCCCACGACTGTGTGCCAGCGTCTTCCTCTAAATCTGATAAAAAGACCAGCATCAGTCCAGCACCGCTTGTGTTCACACCGAACCGGACGTCGAAGTAGTTATCTCCGTATGCTTCAGACCCGCAAGTGCTCTCTGCCGTTTTATTATAAGTATACTTCTTCGAATAAATGGTTTCATTATCGGCGAGAGCATAAAACGTGTTGTCTTGCCAAGAATCAAAGAGCGCAAGCTTGAAACTAACTACAGCGCCTCTATGCCCTCCTAAGGTATAAACCGTTGTGTTAACTACTCCGCCTTTTCCAAACCCACCGACATAAGTATTACCATTGGAGCAAGTAGTAGTGGCGAAGCCTGGCACAAAGGTCCAAGCAGGGTCAAATGCCGGCGATGCGCAGGCAAAAGTCAAGTCTTTAGCGAGTAAAAGAACATGTCCTTCGGAGTCCACAGGTTCACGGTAGCTCGTGACGTTAAGAAAGCACACTCCCCATGAAGCATTTTCAGTTTCCACATCAGAAGTAAAGAATAATTCAATCATGTCCTCTGTATGATTGAGTCCGAACTTAACAATTGTGTATTCGTCTCCCCATGAATATTGACAGGTGTTTGACTCGGAGTCTTGGTAATGATGTTTTAGAGAGTAAACAAGCTGCCCGTCGGCGTAGGCTTTGAAGGTGTTATCTTCCCATGCGTCTATGAGAGCCAAATAAAAATGCACAGCGACACCTTTATGTTCAAATCTAAGAGTGAGTTTCGCCCCAAGAGACCCACCTGGTCCAAACCCGCCAATGTAGTTGTAGCTGTTACATTTGAATGTAGAGTACTGTGGAATGTACACCCAAAAAACGTTTTCCAATTGACTGAAACAGTTGAAAATAGTATCTGAAGGGAATCCGCCCCACTCATAGCCGGGTTGAACAACGAAATTATCAGATGGTTGGATGTAAAAGTCGCAAATGCCCCAACCAGCTTCACTTTCCGAATCACTGGAGGTTAAATTGAATTTCAGCCAAACAGATGACCCAGTATAGTTCAGACCTGTTTTTACGTACTCATAAATCGCCGTCATCGACTTATCGCAGTGTTCAGTAACCATTTGATTAGTGTTTTGGCTCATTGAGTACTGATATACCGGGATTTCATTGATATAGAAATTGAAGACTTCATCTTTCCAATTGCCAAATAACACAAGATGGAACCTGATTATGATTCCTTGGTGGGGACTTGGAATATTAAGTTCTGTTTCAATGTTATCTCCGAGGCCATACGCGCCGACATATGTTTTCTGTCCACATTTCAAAGTTTGGTAAGCTGGAATATATGTCCACTGTTCTTCGAGAGAAGGAGAATAGCAGCGAAAACTCAAAGGCTTGATTGTTTTGAGCTCATTTCCTTCGCTGTCTACCTCGGAATCTTTCAGATCAATAGTAAGACTGCAGATACCCCAAGCTGCATGGCTAGAATCTTCGGAAAGATCTGACGTGAAGACCAAGTCGAGGGAATCATCGGAATGATTAAATCCGAAGGTGACGAACATGAATGAATCTTCCCAGGATTGGCCGCAGTAGTTTCCAGCAGATTCGGTATTTGGATGTCTTATTGAATAGACAGTCTTTCCGTTTGCTTTAACGATAAATGTTTCGTGCTCCCATAAATCCATGAAAAGCAGCCAGAAACCTAAGACCACGCCTCTGTGGGACGAGCTGGTGTTTTGTGTAGTTTGAATTGAACCGTTTGAGCCAAAACCACCAACATAAGTCCTATCTGAGCAATTCACAAGAGAATAGTCAGGATGATAGGTTGAATTGCCGTCTTTTGTAGGATTGTAGCATGGGAACAATTCAGGCTTCTGTGGGAATGGGGTTCCGACTACTGGATAACTCGCTAATGGCAGCAGAGAGTTCCTCTCGGTCGTAGTTTTAAGTTTGGTTCGTAAACCATTAGAAACAGCTTTTCAAAATTACACGATTAGTATTGAACTAATTGGATGATGAGGTTACCTAGGAGCAAGATAAAGGAGAAAAATATGAGGGCTGGTTTGTTCATTTCTTTGATTTAGTAAAAGAAATTATGGAAAAGTCTTCAATATAGAGTGAATAAATTCTTCTATCGTTATTTCGACGAAAACGGTTTTTGAAAACCCACGCAAGCAATAACAGCTAAAATTTCAGATTTTTCACCGGAAAAAAAAAGGAACAGATATTTAGTACCGCAAGTGCGTTAGAATTTAAATACAGTCTTGAGGAAGGCTTTGGGAGTTTGGTCATCAAGCAAAGTCTTGGAGAATATACAAGAGTAATTAATAACGACAAAATAAAGGTGTGTATGGAAACTAAGTAAGTAATCAATAGAACTTTCAAAAATCGGTGGGATCGTGAGCTACATTGAGTCAATTCCTTTCTCAATGAAGCTTTCCTTGATCTTACACAATGATTTAGGACCAGCCTCAATTCGAAATCGATTTTGACATCTGTCATGAAGCGCTGGATGTAAAACTAAACTGAGGATATAACAAACATAAACTCTCTTTAATAGAGAAGCAGAAGTATCAGATTTTCGAGTTTCTAAACTCTATACCTCCGATATAAAAGTTGTTTAGTGTAATCATTACTGTCGAAAATGCTGGGAGATTAATGTGTTCTAGCGTTATGAGGGACCTTTCAGGGTTGATATCTGAGTTTTCTCATCGCAATGTCCGATGAATTAGATGTTACTTGATAATATTTTCAGAAACTTTAGAACATTTTGCCAGAAATGAATTACTTAAAAGAGTTATCTGTTTGAAATATAGCAAATGACTATCTCATATTGAGCAAACAAGGCTTTTTACTGAATGCTGAAACAAACTTCACAATGCTTAAACAAGAAAGAAAGAAAAATACACAATAATTCAAGGAGTAAAATAAGATAAATCAAAAAGATAAATCAATTGAAATTCCCTGAAATACCGCTAGTGTCCAGAGTTGCATCCCATTTTACACCATAAGCCTCTAATTTTTATATTGATATCCTCAACTGACCATTTTTTCTACTACCAATCAACTTTGGCAAAATTTTTCATCACAAAAACTCCAGGTCGTAACATGTAGTAAACACATTAATGTGTTCACTCAAATAGAATCATAGTTGGAACTGCATATGGAGACGGGTAAATTAGATGGCTATACTATATATCTTCTAAATATTCTTTTTTTTCATCGGATACCCTTTCGAGTAGTCTTATTTTTCTTGTGTCCTTGCTTGCCAGCGTTATCTCCATTAATTTACCAATACGACTCCGACTTGATTTCTCTTCACACCGTCTCAGGCTCATCACCTGCAGACTTTTTAATTAGCATTTATTATAATCAATTCCAATTTTATCTCGCTTTGCATTAAACTAAAAGCGATCATCAAAAACCCATGGGTGCGTCGTGTGTCAAGTCTAAAACCACTAACGAATCCGGTCCTTTTGAGCAGAGTACTTATTTTTTCCGAATCGACCTTTCTCAATTTACGCAAAATTCACTAGGAACATTCAGCAAGCTCGAATTCACAACTGAAGATCTTGTTATTGAGCGAAAAGATCCCCTTGAGCTGAACTACCAACTCATGGACCCGCCACTAGGCAGAGGTAGCGTTTTCATGGTTTCTATTATACACAAATTTCCACCATAGGTAGCTACGGAGAAGTTTTCAAAGCAATACATCGCCAAACTGGAATGCTCAGAGCCATCAAAATTATCCGAAAAAACATGCTCGAACTCTCTGAAAGAGAAACCGTGAAGCTCATGAACGAAGTGAACGTCCTGAAAAAGCTCGTATTTTGCTCTTCATTTTCATGGTCTCATTGGCAAAGAATCATCCTCATATTATCAGACTGTACGAATTTTATCAAGATGACAAAAACTTCTACCTCGTAACAGACCTCTGTACTGGAGGAGAACTCTTTGACAAGATCACTCAGAAGAAGTCTTTCAGCGAAAAAGAAGCAGCATCGATTATGAAGCAAATTTTATCAGCGGTCACCTACTGCCATTCTCATAATGTCGTGCATAGGTCTGAGCTTTCATGAGTATATTAGCTTAAATTGTTCACTTTTTTAGAGATCTGAAGCCTGAAAACGTACTTTTCACGAGTACTGCTTCAACCTCGAGCCTCAGAATCATCGATTTTGGTACATCTAAGATATTCAAACCGAAGGAGAAGCTGCATGAAGGTTACGGCTCGGTAATTTTCCTTTCAATTCGCTTAAAGGTCTTACTGATGCTTAAATAAAGCCTTATTACGTTGCTCCTGAGGTTATTGCTGGAGACTACACAGAAAAATGTGACGTTTGGTCCTGCGGTGTGATTCTGTTCATGTTGTTGAGCGGGCGAGCGCCTTTCAACGGACCTACTGACAATGCGATTCTTCAAAAGGTTGTGAAAGGAGTCTACGAAATGAATCCTCGACACTGGGGACATATTAGCAAGGAAGCAAGAGACCTTGTTACTAAAATGTTAGAGATGGATATTGAAAAGAGGTTGACAGCAGCTGAAACGCTAAAGCATCCATGGTTTGAAGCGATGGCTAAGCTAAAAGACGAGGATATTAAGCCTCAAGCTTTCAACGAGGCTCTCCAAAGTTTGAAATCGTACCGAGTAAGAAATCGCGATCCTCAACGAAACTTTATTATTGGTGTTGGCATTAGGCTGGAAGAAAGCTGCAGCAAGCATTATGGCTCTTCTTTGTGCAACAATTCTCTCGTAAGGAGGAACATGAAAGATTACTCAAGATCTTTGAGAAATTCGATCAGGATGGTGATGGAAAGATTACTTTAGAGGAGCTGAGAGAAGGTAAATGATTGTGTTGAATCTAAGGGATTAACATACAAAATTTTGGTAGGTTTCAGAGAAGTTACAGGATCGACGTTGACTGAAAGAGAAGCCAATGAACTAGCGGTTGAACTTTGTGGGAAGAGGTCTCAATCTATTGATTATACAAGTAATTGTCCCAAAATGAACGAAAATTTAAGATATTGCGATTTCATTATAGGATTTGCTGTAGCAACAGCCAATAAAAGAAGGCTCATTACAAAAAGGAAGTTGGAGCAGGCGTTCAACTTATTTGATCAGGTAAATATTTCGCTTGGGAGCTAATTTAATCAGTTTTTCATTCTATTAGGACGGAGATGGAGAGATCTCAATTGAAGATTTCAAGAGAGGATTCTCACTAGGAAACGTCCATGACGAGACCTGGAAAAAAATGATTAAAGACTTTGATAAAACCGGTGATGGAAAGGTAAAATCAAATTATTTGCAAATGTATGAGCTTATATTCATTCGATAGATTTCATTTAGAGAGTTTAAACTTATGATGCAAGGATTGATGGGAGATGATCCTAAATTGAAGGAATCCAGTTATCAATTGCCTTCAACACCACAAGTAGATCCCAGCTTGCTAACTGGCTCGACACTACTTGCGGAGAGTCTCGACGCTAGGAACTAATTAT
>ENA-UOTX01001328-UOTX01001328.1-compost-metagenome-genome-assembly--contig:-NODE-1328-length-19304-cov-4.679409_pt1 | contig 19304 bp, 16 predicted proteins | sample MGYA00238143_ERZ746982 | MGnify/ENA primary metagenome ERZ746982 (study PRJEB28758, sample SAMN06268862) | compost metagenome | isolation source: single cell | place: USA: California, Emeryville, Joint... | reverse complement strand
TGTTTTCGTTCCACATCCCATTCGATAAGACATCTTCGAAGAAGTAGCGAGTAAGAGGATACTGCTTCTCATCAAAGATAACGAATTCAAACTGATCCATAGCGACATTAAATTTGACTAAGTTTGAATAACAGCAGCATTAGAAAGAGAGTCATAATAGAAAAAATCATTTACTTTTTTTGATTGACCGGATAAACAGTTCGAGACTCGTGCGAGTTCCTAGGATGCTGCTTTGGGCAAATTGAAGCAGAGGGTCTCTCTCGTTCTCTTGAATCGAAAACTTCAATTTCGATAATCTGAGATCCATTTGTCTAGACTCTTCCTCATGTAATTGGCTGTCAGTGAGGCTTTTCATTACATAAGTCGCCAGCATTTCAAACTGGTTGGAAATTTGTCGAAAACCATCGCCGGTGTTTGCCGATTTTAGCATCAAGTACATGCTTGACGCATTCGTTGAAATCGTGATTGTATCAGAAATTAATGTTGCAGCGAAGAATCGAAGCCCAAGATCGATCTCTGCCATTTTAAAGATAACAGTTAGATCTTGTAAAGCGAGGTCAAGGTGAATTTTATTCTTCAGCCAAATTTCTACGAGGAAGTTTAATGCGAGATTTATTTCTTTTACATCATTATAACTTTGCAGCATCGGAACCAGCAGGCCTTCCACATCATACACGCATATATTATTCAACGTGCCCTTTATAGCCTCGACGCTGTACCTTGTTGTGGTTTTGCTCAGAGTGGAATTAAAAAATTTCATTCTGATCTCTGCTTCTAACGCGGGAGTCTTATCAGAGGATTCTCTCTCTATAGCACCAGAAGCTAAAAGTGTCGTTACACTGTCCTTTAGACCTCTTTCCATAAATATATCTCCGATTTGGACCGATATTCCGTAGTCCTCGCCTGCTCTGGTGCATAAAATCGAGCATGTCCTGAGCAGGAGCTGGTACTCACCAGGATTCAAACGTTTTTCTTCGATTATTTCTTCATTTATTACTGAGGCGTTAGCAGGCAATCGAGATAATTGCATAAGATAATTCCATTGCATTCCACGCTCATTTCCAGTTGGGAGATAGTTCCATTGAAAGAAAAGTAAGGCTTTTCAAATACGACTCGGAGTTGCAAGGTAGAAGGATCGTCTTGCTTTCTAAAATATTTAATGCCAGTCTTCGAATTTCTCAAAACGATGTTCCATTGCGATTCTGGTGGAGATGAAACAGATGTACTCTGATCGCTATTTGACTGCGATTCTTTCATAGCATCGCTAATCAAATGTCCGAATTCCTCGATCTCTTTGGTATTTTGAAGGAACTTTAAGAAGAGCTTTGGAGCAAATATTTCAAGCTTCTTTGGCGATTGTCCCTTCAGCAGCAATTTTACAATTTCAGTTATGTTTTCCAGCGATAACTTTTCAACGAGCGTGAAAAATTTCGCTGAAGTTTCAGGTGGCAGAGCAAATTGCAAGTTCTCCATTGTAAATGCTTGGAAGTAGTCTCCATAATGGAATTTCTGATAGATTAACTCTAATATCTCTCGGAATTGCGAGAGCTCCATTTCACTTGCCGGACCAAATGACATTGCTGGACTTTTTGAGTCTTTTTCCCATTCAGTGAGATCAGCTACCGATTCAGCTATCAACTTCAAAAAATCTTGAGAAATTTCAGTGTCGACATCCGATATCTGCTTCCCATGCAAATAATGATGCTGCCCTAATCTATTTAGCTTTGATCTTGTTCTTATATATTCGAATTCCAATGTAATTGGATTAAAGATTGACCCAGGCACTAAGTGATCTAGCGACTCATAAATCCCAGAGTACGCGACCTTTTTCGCTATTTCCTTCAGTCTTTTGAGTCTCTCCTTCTCGTCCATTAGGCTATAAGGTTCAAATTCCAAAAAGCATTGTGAATAAACCACCAAGTCTTGAATTGTGATTGTTTTCGAGAGCTGCAAAGTATGAGATTCAGCGATGCCTGAGACCTGTCCATGAAGATTTGATGGCTTGAAATGAAATTTTGTGACGACCATGCCGACCGATCTCTTTTTATCTTTTTCAAAGCGTACATGAACGCTTTCAACTTCGACCTATTCGAGGCTGAGTATCAGGGAAACCAGTAGGGGAAAAAAAATGGTATTACATCAAGCATTTTGAGAAATTTGTCTGATAAAGTCGCCGTGGCTAGGTGATTTTGATAAGCTTCCTTTTCATCATCGAATTTGTCTTTGAACTTTTGAATAAGAGTATTTAATAGGACAATCCTTGTCTGTAGGAGGTCAGGCTTCGAGAGTTTAGGGACTGCGTAGATATAAACGCCTTTGATGTGGATTTTGATGGAGCCTTCAAAGTTGTTGGGAAGTTCAATAATGACATTTTCGATAATGGTGGATTCCAATTGCAATGAAAGGGAATTATCGGCAAGAAATTTGCTTGAGAGTGCTAAATTGTTAAGCTTTAAAATGCCGTTGGTGAAGACGGTGTTTTCGCTCGAGAGGTTGAACCATTTAATGAGCTTAGAGCTGATGTACCGCTCTAATAAGAGTCTGATCATTTTTGTTGGATCTTAGAATTACCTTAGGATACCTTATGAGAATAAAATATTGTGTTTAAACTCAGAAAGTATATTATTTGCGGAAGTAGATCCCAAACCGCGGATTCAGGCTGATTTCCCTAATTAAAAATCATTTGTTTGAACCGCAAAACAAAACCGAAGCAATGGACCCTGAAGTATATCCAAAGTAGCTGATAAGTGTTCTGTAATTAAATTAGCTGTTTCTTCAAAACACTTCAATCACTCTAATTACAATTTGAAAGGTTTTTTTATAAATATTTTCTCCCAGCAATCAAGCAACCGAGCGGATAACTATAGATCAAATACTCGATTAGCAAAGTGACTTTTCATCACAAAACATCTGAAAGGTCTGAAACAAAAAATATTGTGTGAACTGCTAGAGATCCTAATAGGTCTGAGCGAAGAGATGGCTAGCTCTTAGAACATCAATTCACCCGATAATTTACAGATTTTGAGAGATAGAGAGAATTAGAACGCAGATAGCATAAAATTAAACTCAAAAAAATGATATTCTACGTTTAAACTCATTTAAATTGAGGATTTTGCTCATCAAGTTTAATCAAAAAACCGGTTCCAACAGTTCATTTATTTTCATGATAAGAGAAGTAGATTCAAAAAAAACTGCAAGAGTGGACAGTAAGACCTCGATAATAAAGTAACTAGCAGGAATTGATTACATTCAGTTAATAATTTTGGAGATTTAAATTAAAACATGTAATATTGGGTTTTCTGAGAGTAGAAAATTGTAATAGATCTACCTCCTATCAATATGTGAGAAATTCATTGGAAACATAAATTAGAGTAAAAGAATTCATCAAAACCTAATCATAGAAGTCAAATCACCCTTGTACTTTCAACGATCGAAACTGTCGGGAATTTCTGCTCATCTCCATTCTCAAAATTCTCACTGGTTAGATTAATTTTATTTATTGCATACCTTTTTAATTAAAGCAACTTCCAAAGAACTAAGCCCTTCAAATTTCGCAACTCAGAAATTCCATAGCTTAGTTAACTCTCTATTAGGAAGCATCCCTTAAATGTATTTGTCCTTTGTTTTCCATCCATACTTATCTCAGAAGGCAGGGTATTTTTAAAAATGTTAATATGGAATAAGTTATAAACCCTATATATCATACTCTATAAATTTTAATACTGCTAATAACTGCAAACTACTCATATGGCTGATAGAGATTTCTCTGAATCCAGCGATGACGAGAGCGAGAAGGAAGATTTCGGTGATTTCACAGAGGACGAAGCCGACAGAAACGTAGATAACGAGTTTGATGATGACCAAAGTTCATTGAAAGGCGAAGACTCTGACTCAAAAACCCCACCGAAATCCGCCAGGAAAGACGCCAAGAACAATAAAAAGAGTACGAAGGTTACAAAAAAGGTCGTAACCCGAAAACAAAAGATCATTATGAACGTATATGGTAAAAACCGGTCCTTTTTATTGTATTTTGATCATCAATAGATACTCAATACGATGTAATCAAGTACGTCGGGAAAAAGCTTTTCAAATGGAAGCTATCATACGATCCAGAGGTAGAGTGGGATATCACCTGGACCGACAACGCAGTTCAGCCAGAAACTCTTGCAAGAATGCAGCCTTTCCAAAAAATAAACCATTTTCCCGGAATGTACTCAATCGCGAGGAAAAACAACCTAGGACGCAACCTCATGCGCATGCGAAAAGCATTCCCTGACTCATTTAAGTTTTTCCCTCCAACCTGGCTGCTCCCTTCAGAATTCGGCGACTTTAGGGCTCAATTTACAAAAAACGGAAAAAAAACCTTCATTATCAAGCCAGCGGCCAGCTGTCAAGGCCGTGGCATCTTCTTAACACGAACTTGGGAGAATGTGAGCATGGACGAACAGTTAGTTGCTCAGCGCTACCTTGAAAAACCTTACTTGATCGATGGATTGAAATTTGATCTCAGACTTTACGTTCTACTGGCCGGCTGCGACCCACTTAAGATTTTCCTTTACCACGATGGACTCGCGAGGTTTGCGACGGAGGAATATATTGCACCTTCGGCAGATAATATTGAAAACGTTTGCATGCACCTTACGAACTACGCGATTAATAAAGAGAATCCGAATTTCATTTTTAATGATGACGCGGAGGAAGCGGACGTTGGACACAAGCGTAGTGTCGTTTCGGTTTTTAAAGTAAGCGATTATTTTGGAAAAAACTTGACAAATGACTCTTGTTTATGACACTAGTTGCTGGAAGAGCAGGGACATGATGTCAATAAACTTTGGGCTGAGATTAAAAAACTCATCATAAAGACATTTTGCAGCATTCAGCCAATACTTAGCCATTACTATAGATCATCGCATCCGGATGAACCCTACAATAACATGTGTTTCGAGGTGTTAGGGTATGCGACTGGAAATAGAGAGTGGTCTAATAATTTGATTTCTGTAGTTTCGATGTTATGCTTGACCATAAGCTGAAACCTTGGCTGATTGAAGTCAACCATACCCCAAGTTTCACGACGGATACGCCATTTGACAGAAAGATTAAGAAAAACGTGGTTAGAGACACGCTGAAGCTCATGAATATTTCTTTAAAAAGTCGGTTGAAATATAAGGAAAAACGTCGGGTGGAAATGCAGGCAAGGATGCTGACGGGGAAAAAAGTCAAGATGACACCTGAAGAGAAAGCGAAACTGTTTGCGGATGCGCAGAAAGAGCGTGATTTATGGGAGCAGAAGCATCCGGGTGGATTTACGAAAATTTACCCTTTTGATGTAAGCAATTGTTCCCAAAAAAACTGAATAAAGAAATCGATTTTGGTGATAGAATCCTGAAGATTCTCCAGAACCGTACGAAGCATTTATTAAAGAGGCTAATAAATGGTGGGAAGAGTGGACTGGCACATGTAATATTTAATATTTTGCTGTGAAGCGATTTTATTTAATTTATGACGAATAGCGATTAGAAGAAATACGAAAAAAACGACAGATAAAAAAGAGCCTCCTCCTTTCGTTTTCAGTCTTCCAGGGACTAACTACGGCCGAAGAGGAAAAGAGCCACCTCAGGACACGCGTTTTCAAAAGCCAAAACCTGTGCAGAGGCAAATCTCACAAAGTCAGGATCCAAAACCGGCAACTAGTGACGCCAATTCCGTGCCTCGCAATTCTTCGCAGTAGCTATTGACATCAGCACTTGATTTGCTAATTGCTCATTATAAAATAGAAAAACACTAACCCAAGGAAAGCCTGATGAAAAGAATATCGATGTCATGGCATCGCAGCCTGATCTCTGCCTTGAAAGTCAAGTAGTTTCATTATTATTACGTATTAGTTGCCTCATCCTAACTCCTAAGGAGGTGCAAAAAGAGAATTTTTATGATCCAAGAGAAGAGCAGCTCATCGCTGAGGACGGTATAAATGAAGATGGCCAATTAATGGAAACAGCGAGGGCCAATGAACAAGAAAACCTATTCAAAATATCGTCATATAACCCTCCGACTCATCTCAATGAACTGGAAGAGAATTATAAAATCATTCGAGAGAAAGAAATGCTGAGTCGTGAAACTTCACCGAAAAGATTCGATAACCAGAAATTAAGCAATGGAAAGATAATGCCCTATGCAATAAGGAAAAATAGCCATCCTAACACGCAATTGTCCAGTCTTCCACCAATAAATCAAGGGAAAAATGAGCCTCCAAAAGGTAATTTTACTCAAAGCCTCTGTCTAATAGCTATGTTTTATAGATCAGGGCAACTTGGACCGTGTGAAAAGAACAGCAGCTTCAGTAGAAGCTTCATTGAGAGAGGTATTTTCCAGGGAAAGTAATTACAACCCGATCGGGTTCATGGTCGAAGGTGGTGGTATTTCAGGAGCAGTGAAGGCCTATCCACCAAATAAGACAGGGACGGTCGCAGTCAACCAAATTGGCTTCCGACCAGCCATCATTGAGGAAGTCAAACGCAGTCCCGTTGTTGTAATGAGAGAAACACGCTTTCAGCCCAAAAAATCCAGTTCTCCAGCGTAAGCATTAACATTTTCATTTCATATGATCTAATTGCTCTTCATCCAGAAGAGGGAGAAATTATGGAGCGTTCCTGCAGCCAAAATTGCTCGAGTTCAACAATTTTGGACTAGTCAAATCTGATAACGATATGCGGTCTAAGGTTAACAGCCGGCAGAACCTTAGACAGGTGATGGTGAAGGGAAATAGCATTAGCCAGGGAAATTCTATTCCGGTGAATACGTTTACAGGAGATAATATGTTTTTCCAGCCATACCCAAATCTGAATCAAATGCAGGAAGGCTCCTTTAATTTTCAGCGTTTTGCTAGCCATGTAGCTTCGAGATATAACTCAGGGGTTGGTAAATTGTAGATAGCTTAGCAATACTTATGTGATTTGAATAATATAAAAACTATTGGTTTTTTGCATTCAGTTGAGGCTTACTTATTAGGAGGTAAATTTATTCATAAATTTCAGCGGTTATTTTTGAATATTTTATTCCAGTTACGGAAATTATGTTTTTTGCTTCCTTGCTTTATCATCTGCCACGCCATCGCGAAGATATATTCAGTATTATTTCATGAAACAATAATCTGTTTGGACAAACAAAACCCGTGTATATGTGGAACTATGTGCACTTGATGCAGGGGAAAAAAATATATTCCGCTAATAATATGTATAATCATCACTAACAACCAGGAATATATATATAATCAGCTAAAAGTATCCTTAGCTTCATCGGCGATATCATTCAACTTATTCTCCACCATTTTCACTTCTCCTCTCCAGCGCATTAACTTCAGTACTCTTAGTCCTTTGTAATTGACTGACTGACTGGATCCATGGATTTAGCATCAACATGTTTGTTTTGTTTCATTTCAGCATTGTTTTTTTCTTTAGCCTCAGTATTCTGTTCATCTTTCGCAGGCGCTCCGTCTCTTATCTGCAGGACATGCGCAGTGCCATCCATAGTACAAGCCACAAGCAACTCACCGCAAATCTCGAACCAGCCCACAGCGTCACTGAGTTCATGCATCGCTAAAGGCTTGATTTCGAGAGGCTCAGGGAGTTTCCTTAGACTTAGACTCATCGGACCACTTTTCACAGCTGGAATATTATTTACACCTTGAAAAATCTTCTTATCAAGCTCAAAAAAAGACAATCTTCCGTCCATTGAACCTCCGATAAGCCTAACAAATCCTATTTCCCTTTCACCTTCTTGCTTAGCTTCTTCCAATGAAGCTTTTTGGCTCAACGCAATATTTTGAAACAATGCCCTTGAAACAAAAGATCTATGTCCTACACATTTCACCACAGCGAGGTTTTCAACACTGAGTACAGTAATACAATCATCATGACCAGCCAGAGCTAAAAACTCATACCCTGCGCTGAAAGAGAACGAACTATATCCTCCATAAAAACTCTTACATGAGAACTGAGGCTCCATCCTCTCGTAATCAAATACAACGAAATACCCTTCGCTATTAACAAGTGCCATAATCGCATTACTCTTTGCTTGAGAATACTTCAAAAAGCTCGACCGAAACCGCTGATGCTCGACGACAGCAGCGTGTGTGATGGTCCGACAATTGAATTTGTAATAGCCGTTAGGATTACTCCTCAGAGTCGACAACAGGTACAAATTTGAATGTTCTGGGTTAGTATCGCTTAAGTAAGCTCCTTTGGTGATCCCATTGCGACTTTTTTTGTACCGGTATTTTTCCCGGTTGGTAAAGACTGTCTTTGTTGTGGCCTTCATGCATTTTTGAAGGAACAAAGGGTTTCGGTCTTCGTATTTGATATTGTATTTAAAGAGTGATGAATCCTTAAAGCCGACGATTATTTCATCTTCATTCGGTGTTGTGATTATTTGCCGAACGGGCTGTTTGTAGATGGTTTCTTGCTCATCGAGATCGAAGTTAAGCGCGTTCATCAGCTTGCTTTCAGTGTAAGCGATCACCAATCCAGATTCGTAGCCGATAATTAGAATCGGCGGCTTAGAGGCTGAGAATTCGTCTCGGGTAAATTTGAAAGTTGAGACATTTTCTCGATCGATCCTTTCGCTAATGAAGATTTTTTGGTGATCTTTGTAAGTTGCCTTATCAAACTCGACTACAGTGACGTTAGCAGAAGTTTGCACTGCCAAGAATTTCCTCCCTCTAGCTCCGTTGGTTACTGAAAGCTGAGAGTAGTAAGGGTGCAGGATGCTCATATTAGTATTGAGCGTTGTGAGACTCAAAAATTCTGAACCAACGCCTGAGAAGTTGTTTCCCGGGATCTAGTGAGAACTCATGTGAAAAATTGAGTGGGATGAAGAGTTACCCTAAATACTGCGGCTTCCTTCTCCATGGATGTATTCGTGTTTGATAATTTTTATTGCGGGGGTAGTTAAATAGAATTTTGATATCAATTTTGGTTTTTTTTGAATTGCATGTAACCTTCTGATAGCATTCTATGAGTAATATGAATAACAAAAAATTTTATTTAGGAAGATAAGGTAATTGGATTCAACGATTGGTGTTTTGAGTATATTCCAGCTGTGTTGATGAGATTTAGACAGATTTTCTTAAATGGAATTCTGATATACAGGGATATATAAGCCTTGACTATCATTATATAATTACGCTATCAGATAGAGATGAATTCACAATCAATATCATTTCCAAATTTTGAAAACACCAAAAAAACACCACTCAACTGGCCTAGCGAAACCTCTTTTCGCATTCTTTTAGCTGAGTGATGAAGTCCTGGCAGAAACTGATTGAATCGATGTTGGTTTTGAGACACTTTTTGAATAGAGTAAATTAGAGATACTGATCACCCAGAACATAATGGATTTACGTTGACTAATTTATCGTTTTCTGGTTGACAGTAGTAGGTTTTTGAACTCGATTGGGATTGGGTTTCTGGTGGCGCTTCCTTCTGTTCTTCTTGTGAGCCTAGCACATGAAATAGATAAAGGGTTACCTCAGAAAAATTACCTCTAGTAGCATTTCTTACAATGTTATGGCCGATTTCTGAACCAGCTCCGAGAACTATACCGTTGATGAACATGCTAGTAAAGTTATTAAATCCTCTTCTCGTAGAGGGCTGCTGAGTGGCAGTTGTAGTGGGTGGAACTCGTAGACTTCGTCGATTTTTTCGGTGCTTGTGAAAAGGTAGTAGTGCCTCTCTTACTTCTAAGTGGACTTCTACTGCGACTTCCTAGCAACATCGATTCAGGAAAAGGAAGATTAATTTAAAGGATACCCCCTGATCTTCCTCCTCTTGGCATCTAATATTAATAAGTTGCTGCTTTTGTTGTGAGTTTGTAAATGGCTTTTTTTATTATTAGCTTGGTCTATTCGCGCTTATAAAGTGTAAGTAAGTTCATATTCAAAGATTGCCGTATTGCATTATCATATCGTGTTTAAATTTTAAAAAACTAATCAGAGGTGACTTTTCAACGATTGCCCTTAGGCGATATCGAGCAAGATAACGTTGAAGAGTGCTGTAAATATGGTGTCATTTTGAGACAAAATTATGATTTTTAACTGTGAAGAGTAGATTAAGCTGGAAAGCTTCCTTTCGACATAGCGATAAAGAGAAAATACGATCACATATCAAAATTCCAATTACTTAATTGAGATCTCCACTTCGTGTGATATATGATGAAGATATAGCTTATTACGCGAACTTTCTAGTGAAAAATAAGTATATTTGTTTCAGAAATCTATCTTCAGAAAGAGGATTGACAATGTAAAACGATAAAATGAAATTTATATCGTTCTTCACAGACGAAAGCTTTTGATAGTTGCTAGTCTAACAATTTCCAACTGTCACTCAAAATTGTTTCCTGACCCCGGATTAATTTACTTTTCAAGTTTGAGAAGACATGATTTTCTCCTTCATGGATAAAACGGTCTCTTTCTTATTATCCAAATTTTCTTTGTTCCCGACCTACATGAATCCCTTTCTTCCTTTTTTTAGCACTTAATAATCAATCTAATGGCATCATTTTGAGTAGAAATTAAATTACACTTGAGATGAAGTTTAGATAGTTTGATACTATCTTAATAGCTGGTTGATTGTTGTTCAACTATGTAACACATCCAACAAAGATGAATAAGTAACAGGTAAATATTTCTTGTTGTAAAAGTGTTGCTCTGACATATTGCTAGATAGCTATATACTAATGTTAAAGCTGTTTCTTAAATGGATATTGAATATATATACAAAGTTTGTTTGTCAACAATCATTTATTTCGAGGTGAATAGAAAATACATTCAATCTCAAACTTTTGAAAAATATCACTCAACTACTATAGTTAAACTTCTTTTCACATTCTTTGAGCTGGGTGATAAAGTCTTGGCAGAAACTGATCGAGTCAGAATTTGTTTTAAGGCACTATATTAGGATAAAGTTAGGACCATTGCTTATCATAGAAGGACTTACGCTGACAAATTTATCGTTTTCTGATTGACAATAATATGTTTTTGGAGTTGATTGAGTTGTTGTCTCTGGAATCGCCTGCTGCTGTTGTTCTCCTCTCGAGCCTAATGCAATGAGTTAAACAGTTATTACTACAGGAAAAATACCTCCTCCAGTGATTCCTCTCACAACTTGATGGCCGATTTCTGAGCCAGCACCGAGGCCTATGCCCGCCATAAACATGCTGCCAAAGCCACTAAGGAATCCTCCTCCTGTAGTTGGCTGTTGCATGGTGGTGGGAGCGGATTTTTTGGGTGCTTGCGCATAAGAAGCTGTGCTTCTAGTGCTTCTTGGTGGACTTCGGCTTGCTATAAGTACGCGTTAAAGCAAAGCAGAATAAATTGAAAGAGTACCTCCTGATCTTCCTCCTCTTGGCATTGGAACTACTTAAGATGTGTCTAGCTTGGTTTGAGTTGTTGATATGAATTTTTTGATTATACTTCTACGATTTTTCACACGTATATAAAGCCGCCAGGCCCGTGTCAAAGTGATAATATCGTATTCCATTTAAAATCTAATTTGCGGTGACTTTTTGATATCGTATTTTTTTTAGGCGATTTCTGGAAAGGGAACTAACAACTTTTTCTTCCAAAATACTATCTGAAAATTTTAGCAGAAAGGGGACTGGTGATATGATAAACGCTGCTTTTATTGCATTCTCTCATTGTTTGCCCTACTAATGTTGAGTGAATGTCGATGATGCTAATAGATTTCTCAATTGTCGGTTTGTTGTGAGGGGGTTAAATCAAGTTAGATTTCAGGAGCTTGGTTTCATAAGAAGCATTGACACATGCATCGAGACCTCCATTAGAGAGAAAAGGAAATCGATATGAGAGATAAATTTAAATTTCATATGGTTAATACGATCAAAGAATCACCCTTTGAGAATTTCTTAATTGACAGAAGCCTCATCAAAGATTTTGTTGAAAACATGCTGCAGTATGTGAACACCAAATTTCGTAATTGACGCCACACCTATCTTCTTAAATTGCGAGACTTGCCAGCTTTCAGTCAAATTGCATGATGAAAGTCTGAAAATCATGGTATTAATCATTATTCCACTCGATACAGACAGATAGATTTCGATACCTCCTTTCAAAAATTTGCAGCAACTCATCAATATATTATTATTTTTTTCATATTTCTGTAATTCGGGCAAGTACGAACGAAATCTATCTCCATTAACATTATATTTGTGTTTAGCCATTCGATTGGATGATCTGCTATTCTTATATACCTGGAAAGGGTGCAAGAACGATCTCTAGTCTCAAGAGGTTTACATTGAAATGAGAAATTGGTCAACTCAATTCACAAATATTTACCGATAATATTAATTTCCCAAGCACTCAGAAGAAAAAAAAAAACTTTTGTATAATGAAACCTCTCACGAATTAAAGCAAAATTAATCCAGAAACGCATTTTTCTCAATACTGATCAGGGTTATTGTTTCGATAGTGTAATTAAATACGAAACGATATTTGAAGAGTACTTTACCTCGATTACTAAAAACTATTTCAGTACATGGGTCAAGCCTGTTTTAATGTCGGTTTATCCGAATACAAAACTTCCAAGCCAAGCCTTCAGGAGCTCACTAAACCAAAGCCTCAACACCACCAGTTTCAGCAGAAGATTGAGTCCGAAGACCTGGCTAGCTTCCTCAAAACCCCTCACGAACGCATCGTAAATAAAAAAAACATACGAAACAGATACAAAATCGACCCCAAAGTCATCGGTAACCTTGCTTTTTTTCCATTCTCTAATCTCGCTCTCGATAGGTCATGGCCATTTTGGAAACGTGCGCGTTGCTAAAATGATCGACAACTCTCTCGGAGATCGAGTATTCGCCGTAAAAACGATTTCAAAACGCAAAATTAAGAAAGAGCTGTTTCTTCTGGAGCGAGAACTGGCGATCCTCAGAAGTCTTGACCACCCTAACATCGTCCGAGTCTATGAGCATTATCAAGACGATCGCTACTTCCACATCGTCATGGAGTATTGCAGTGGAGGTGAACTATTCGACCGCATCTTTTCTAAAGGGTATCTCGACGAAAGGGAGTGCGCCATTATCATGGAGAAGGCCTTCTCTGCTGTAAAGTACCTCCACGAGAACGGCATCGTCCACCGAGACATCAAACCTGAGAATTTCCTATTCGCTGACAATTTCCCTGACGCGGAGCTAAAACTCATTGATTTTGGTCTCGCTCGAAAGTATGAGCCAACGCAAACTCTCCAGACACGAGCAGGTACGCCATTGTACATCGCGCCGGAGGTATTGCACAAAAATTACGATTATCGTTGCGATTACTGGAGTCTTGGAGTAATGATGTACGTGATCTTAAGTGGTTGTCCTCCTTTCCCAGGCGAGTCCAACGAGGACCTTTTCATAAACATTTTGAAAGGAAGATACGATTTTGATGGTCCTCAATGGGAAAAGGTGTCTCCTAAAGCAAAAGATCTGATTTCCAAGCTTATGGTGGTTGATCCTGAAAAGCGTATCAGCGCTCGAGAAGCGCTAAAACACCCTTGGATAAAGGAGATGAAGAAAAGCAAGGTTGACTATGAGTCAACGAAAACGATTATAAACAACCTTAGACAATTTACAAAAGTCGGACGGTTTAAGAAAGAGGCTTTGAACGTGATAGTGTCGTATTTAGAGGAGCAAGAGATCAAAAAGCTTCGAGATGCGTTCAGGTATTGCGACGAGGACAACACAGGGATGATTACGATCACGCAGCTTCAAAAGGTGATGAAAGATATCGGTCTCACGGTTTCTGAGAACGAAATGAGCAAAATTATTGAGAAGATTCAGATTGAACCTTCCGACAAAATAAATTACACGCCATTTATCGCCGCGGCAATGAACTCGAAACATTATATTGATGAAGAAATGCTTTGGTTGGCATTCAAGCACTTTGATGTTGATAATTCTGGGTTTATCACGTTTGATGATATCAAAGAATTTATGCAGAAGACAGGGAAGGTGATTTCCGATGAGGTGATTAAGCAAATGATCAAGGACAATGATTTCACAAGAGATGGGAAGATATCGTTCGTGGATTTCTGTATGGTGATGAAACCTGAGGCGCTCGAGAACGATGAAATTGAAGTAGACAGGGCCAAAACCTCAACGCAGGTGTTATAGTAGTTAACTACATGAATTTCAAAACAATCTATTTCATGTTTTGATGATAGTTCAAAAATGTGTTTTTGAGTCAATATCCGTTTATTTCATTAGAGAATGATTTGAGATGAATAAGCTACTTTTTTTGATTGTAAAGCAAAAATTGCTACAGAAGAGGTGGTTTTTACTATTGGTTGCAAAACTCAGTTAAGGCTTTCATTTATTATTCAATGCATACGCTCGAAAATGGGTTATCAAATGAAATATATAAGCCTGATCTTGATTTGAAAATAGTTTGGCTCAAGAGGATACTACACCAAGTGTATTTAATAATCCAAAATCGATGCCAAAGAAAAAAAATAGATAAAAATTCTACGTCTTTACAGTTTCAAACCTTCATCATTTAGATGAGTTATTCAATCAATCACTCTTTTTAACAATTTCTCTCTCTCGCTCGAGAATTTATTTAATATCTGAAAATCATTCAAACTTAGTGTTAGTTTTTCGTTTTTTCCAACTCTAATTGTTAAATATATGATAACTCTTCTTTTTTAAGCAAGAGTTGAGGAGAACGATCGGCATTTCCTCACCCTCCCCTCATAAAAGATCTATCTAAGACATGATTGCAATAGGTTTAATTCCAAGCTAATACCCTATTATCGACGACTCAGACTTGCCAGAATCAGTCCGGAAAAATACTGTAGCAACTATTTTCCAATCTGTCTTTCTATTTTCTGGCTCATTTGCAAATCTTTTAATTCACTGGCTCCAATTAAATTAAATCACTTATGGAAGTAATAATTTGTCGAGACGTGAACCAAAGGACAAACGATCCCGATGACTCTATATACCCAGAAACAGGCCATTCAAGCTTTAATCACGACCAACAAAATGCATCTCTAACGAAACCTAAGGAAAACAACTCAAGCATCGGCGGCAATTTCGATGAAATTCCTTCTGAAGATCTTAACATCCAAATCTTTCAACTCGTTAGATCGATTTTACCTCGCATATCTCTACTCATTTCAGACCAAAGTGCTCCTACAGGTCCTGCCAATCGCAGAAGCGATCCGAGAGACAGAGTCCCAGCGGCAGAATCCCAAAGCCAGGGCACCAGTTTTTCAAGGAAGGACCGCTTTACATCCCATCAGAATATATTAGGGGAGTTTCCACAAAAAATCATAAAAAGGAGTAAAAATCTAACACAAATGTATCCAAGTTCTCAAGTCAGCGAGAAATATACAGGCTATGTTCGTTCAAAAACTGCTACTATTGACAGGGATTGTGAACTCAAAGAAGAGCAAATGGCAAAATATCAAATTTCAACAGCTCTTCACAGTAAAGATGAAAAGACACTGCCCTTTCCAAAAAAGAAATGGGTTTTCTGCAGAATTTGCCGAATAGGTTCACAAGAAATTTTGACACCAGAGATTAATTTCAAATTGATAGGCTTTTCTGAAAACACGATAATGAAAGCGTTTAAGTATTTGGACACACTAGACTTAAACGCGCCCAAGGAAATTCTCCTGCAAAAAGTTCTTGAGTACTTGGAGTCTGAGTTTACAGCTACCGAGAGAACAATCGCTATTAAAGCTATTAAAACGAAGCCAAGCATAGACATTCAATCTTTCAAAAAGGGTAAATACTCTATTTTTTAAAAGAATCAAAGACTCATTTTAGAACATTCGATGGAAACCAATGTGATATTTGAGATGGACAGCGAAAACCACGAAGATAACACCTCTCAGCCACGCGGAGGCCCAATCTGCAAAATTTGTTTCCACAAGGTGAAGTCTTCACAAATGTGCACTTTTTTGTCTTGCCAACACGAATACTGCCTTGCTTGCACAAGAGAATACCTAGAAGATCGTATCCTGTCATTCAAGGTCCTAAATATGAAATGTCCTCATGAAGGCTGCGATTACATGTTCGAAGACGAGCATTTGAAAAGTATCATGGATAGTAGTCTGTTCAACAAATATCTTCGCTTCAAAAATTCTGCTAGACTCAACCAAAATCCTCATCTCCGATGGTGCATTCGTGCTGGGTGTGAGAAATATATGATTGGAGAACCAGATTCTTCCTTCCTGAAATGTGAATGCGGCCAGGAGATCTGCTTTGATTGTTGCAACGAGTATCATCCAGAGAAAACCTGTGAAGAGATGATAGACTTAATTTATAAGGAATATGCAAAGCAAGTTGACATTCAATTATGCAGAAGTTGCAAAAGTCGAGTTGAGAAGGACGATGGATGCAACCATATCAGATGCAGTGTATGTGGCAATGAATGGTGCTGGCTCTGTGGGGCGAAGTACACGAAACACCATTATTCATTTCTGAATCCGTTTGGCTGCTCTGGGCTTCAAGCAGGGACGCATACGAAGACTCGATGGCCACTATGGAAGCGGATGACTTGGAAATCATTTCAGATTTTCACTATCCTCCTATTGATTTTGCTTTTGCCGTTGATTGGGGCGGGGGCACTGGTGTTAGCTCCGTGGATGTTGTATCGGCAAAGAGAATTGAGAAAAAAAAAGGGGAAAATACCAAAATGCAAGAGTTTTTTGTTTATCGTGTTTGGGGTTTTAGGGTTGCCATTAACTATTATTTTTTGTATAGTTTATCTCTTATTTATATTGATTCGATTTCGTTCAAATGGGTCTCTGGTTTCTGAGCGATCATTTTCTGAAAGGAATCTGACGAATGGGCATCTTGTCAGCAAGCTGACTGACAGAGCATCACATCGAAAGGCTATTACGAACGCGACGACCAGAGACCCACGGCAATATGATGACGAGAGGAGTGATGAGTCTATTCCCTCGGAAAACAGATTCCAAGTGGTGAATATCGATTAGTTTTGGAAACTCGCGACGAAATCAATGAAATTCTGTGCAATTAATTGCATAGAACTATTTATACATTATCTTCTTTTGGTCTTAACAGAGTATATTTTCATAAATTCTTGTGAATATCTCATTGTATATCCAACAAATCATGATATAAACTCTGTAGTTAAATATGATTATCATAGCAGGAAATCTAAATCCAAGATAAAGTTTCTCAGTTTCGGCTGCTGTGACTTCCGTAAGAGTGCATAATGGATCGGTTACTGGACATGGAGGAGGTTTGACTAGACAATCTTCTTTAAACTCTTTTTCCTTTCCGTAGATTTTCTGCTCACTGTCTCTTATCATCATCGGTCCATTCGTAATTTGGTTTGAGATCTCTCCTAATACTTTTCGTTCAGGGACAGCTTCGTTTGGCTTTGAAATCTTTTTTGACAGCATGTTCAGCGAAGGAGCCTGCTGCTTAGTCACTGGATGCTCATTCTCGTCATTGTCGCCCTGTAGATTCGTGAATAAAAAATTAAAATCGTTTTGGCGGAAGGAAAGAAAGAAAATTTTCTCTGTTGAAAAGGTAAAAGATTGAGATTAGAGAAGAGAGAAAGAAGAAAAGAGGTGTTTAGGAGTTTTACTTTGATTTTTTCTGGGCATGTGTTTTTGACTTTTGTGAAAGTGAAAGTAATTATTTTGGACGATTGGATTTTCTGGTATTTGCAGGTTGGGTTCTTGAGAGCCAGGCTGCTGGAGAATCGATTTGAATCACTTCGGATCATTTGATGGATGGGTATCTTCCGGATGGGATTATTACTGCTTCGAGTTCAACAGACCGAGCCAGAGATTTTAAAATTTTGACGGAAGATTTATAAAATTTTGAAATCAATTGCCATCTCAAAAGTTTAAATACTATTCATTAATTTGGATTTTCCTTTGGATTCTTGAATATTGCAGTAGTGACCTGAATCCGAGCTCAGAAAAAATCGTTTCACAAGCAATCAACATTGTAGAGTTATCTATGATCACGATGCTATATCGCACAAAAATATTTTGCCGGGTATTGGAAAAGTTTAAAGTACATCAATCAAACAAGCTGAGAGAGCAATTCTTTGAATCCTAATTTTTGAGGCTTTCTCTAACTTTTTACGAAGCTCTCAGAGAATTTGTTTAATGATAGGGCGAGATTTAACTTCTAACTGAAAGTTATTTTTTGTGAAGTATATTATCAGTGTTTGCGAATTCTAGTATCTGAGTTGTTCGCTGTGACGCTCAAGAATAATTTCATGAAAAATATCACCTGCTACTCCCTTAGAAAATTGCTATCTAGCTAAAGTACAAACTTATTGGATAAAGTATATTGGAGAAATGAAGCGTATAAAATATATCTATTGATAGGTCGAACTATCATTGCTAATTCCTCTTCTTTATTTAACTGAGTATGAGAATAGAATTTTTCGCATATCTTGTTCAAAGAGTCAAAAATTTTATTGCATTGTAGACGAACTTTCAAAAAGGACTTTCGGAGCTTTTATCAAGAAATTGTGGTTTGAAATTTTGAGCAAGTTTACAATACTCCTCATTTTAGTATGGCTCTATTGCCTCGAACTGTAACTATTCATTGTTAGTATCAATATTTCTAACTAAATAGTAGGATGTAATTCTCGTGCATTTGTTTACTAATGTATTACCTCTATCTCTCATCCTCCAACAGTATTTTCATCAGCCCCATAAAGCAAGGACAGATCCTCTGTACTTTTCAAGTAAATTACTTCTAATCTTCAATGAGTTAGTAAAATGCTTTCGAACCCAAAATAACTGAAGCAAGTATTTCTTGGATAAAAACTGCCCCTTAAAAATTTTGAAAGCACTATAATTTACTAATTTGAGTTTCTCATTCTTGAGCAATTAGTTTCCAAAAGTTTCTAATTTTAATAAATTTTTCATCAATTGCTCCAAATAAAACCAAGCTGAATTTTGTTATGATGACTTGACCTCACTACAAGCGCATCCCTGGCAAATTAGCATTGCAGTTTGTCTTGAATACATACAGATTGGTTTCTTAGGGCTGACGATGAAGAATTTCTACTTTAGGTTGAAATGAGGTCTGCAATTATCTATAAGATATAAACAATGATAATTCGATATTTTCCAGTGAAGAAAGCAACTTACACAAAATTTGAAAACACATATTTACAATATGATGTAATTGGTAGTTTGAGGATCACTAACAATTTAATAGAATTCAACGTAAAAATTAACAAAGAATATGGGTTGAGAGAAATATTTCATTTTTTAAAAAAAAGGGGAAACTGATAATTATCA
>ENA-UOTX01001326-UOTX01001326.1-compost-metagenome-genome-assembly--contig:-NODE-1326-length-19305-cov-14.674433_pt1 | contig 19305 bp, 12 predicted proteins | sample MGYA00238143_ERZ746982 | MGnify/ENA primary metagenome ERZ746982 (study PRJEB28758, sample SAMN06268862) | compost metagenome | isolation source: single cell | place: USA: California, Emeryville, Joint... | reverse complement strand
AGCAGGACTTTCGAAACCTCAATATGTTGAAGATGCTGCCAAGGCAGTCGAAATCTCCAAAAAGTTCACCAAGGAGATCGAAGAGAGAATCAACAAGCTGTTCCCAGTTCCAGATGGTGGATTCAATTGGAAGAAGAGAGTCATCAACACGAACAGAAGACTGGCTCAGTATTAAGCTTCAAAGAATTTTACTGCCTCTGCATTGAAATGATTGATTATGGATTAAGTTCTCGTAGACTACATAAATCTTGATTGCTTCGAAACATCAAAGTCTATATATTTGAACTTCTTTTGACTGGGTAGAAAACTGTGATACATTGAAATTCCTTGCTGAAAAAAATAAAAATAAAAATTAGAATCTGATGGACCGAAGCTCCTTCCAGAAAATGAAGAAAAAGAGAACAGTTTTTGCAAGCTGGTTAAAATGATGAAGTAGTGTTTAGTCTTGACTAGAGGTGTTCATTCGACAATTAGTAAGCCAATGTAGCTGGATAATGGAATTATTGAACAGAGTAAAGAGGGACTTCACAGAAATTGAGAGCAGTTATTGGATAATTATTACTTCTGATACATGAATCACACTGTTTGTTATAAAAAAGTAGCTGTGACTAAATTATAAATAGATACGTATCAAAAAAATTAGGAAATCTTGAAACAAGCAATGGAGGCACCAAAGCCGACAATGGAATACAGAAAGCTCGGAAAATCTGGGCTTGAGGTCTCAGTGATTGCTTATGGAGACATGATGGCCAGAGACACCGAAGAGAACCAGAAAAAGACCAATGAGATCATCAACAAATGTTTCGAGGTTGGCATCAATTACTTCGACACTGCCGAAGGATATGGAAATGGGCAACATGAGATCTTGCTTGGAAGAGCCCTGAAACAATGTGGAAAGAAGAGAGAAGACTACGTTGTCTCTACCAAAATCTACTTCGGAACTGATAAGATCCCGAATTCCCAAGGAAACGCTAGAAAGCATATCATTGAAGGGCTAAACGCTTCACTCAAGAGACTTCAGCTAGACTACGTTGATATCGTCTTCTCCCATAGACATGATGATGATGTCCCAGTTGAAGAAGTCGTCTTTGCTTTTGCTCAACTCATCAAAGAAGGGAAGGCTTTCTATTGGGCTACTTCTGAATGGACTCCTGATCAAATTATCGAAGCAATGTGGGTGGCTGATAAGTATGGGCTTCCTGCTCCAGTTGCTGAACAGAATCAATATAATCTTCTTCATAGAAAAAATCAAGAGGTGACACTTGGGTATCTGTTTGACAAATTTGGTTATGGAACAACCATCTGGTCACCAGTTGCTGGAGGTTTGCTCACAAATAAGTACACTGAGGATGTTGACACGAAGGGTACAAGATTTGAGAGCGCCTTTGTTTCCAGAAGCTTCCATCACGCTGCTTACTTTGCACCTGAGAAAGCGAAAGAATCTCAAAAGAAATGGAAAGAGCTCCTCGAAATCGCAAAGGAACTCGGCACTGACAACATTAGTGTCCTTGCAACCGCATGGTGTATTAGAAACAAAGAAGTCTCTACTGTCATAGCAGGACTTTCGAAACCTCAATATGTTGAAGATGCTGCCAAGGCAGTCGAAATCTCCAAAAAGTTCACCAAGGAGACTGAAGAGAGAATCAACAAGCTGTTCCCAGTCCCAGATGGTGGATTCAATTGGAAGAAGAGAGTCATCAACACGAACAGAAGACTCACTCAATATTAAACCTTAAATAATTTTACCACTTCTGCATTTAAGTTTAATGGATTAACATGATTTCAACCACAGGGCCAAAATATTTCGACAACTAAGGAGAAATTAAGGGAGCATAAGCCATTGTTTCATTATTAAATTTCATAATCTATTTTGGATCAATATAATTGCTTATCATCAAGGCTCATATTCCATCGGTATGCGCAAATTGTGGCCTATTAAGATTCTTCTTTGAAAAAATACAAATCTGGCTAGCTTAAGCTTCTTGCAGAAAATGAAACAAAAGAAAATAGGGTTCTAGTAGGTTCAAGTAATGAAGTTTAGTCTTGACTCATTAGTTAAATATGGCTGAATAATGATTCTCTTTAACAGGCTCAAGAAAAACTTCACAGAAAAGCTTTTCCTGTTGTTAAATTATAATTATTTCTTATACAAGAATCAAATTGTTTGCTATAAAAAATCGCTGCTATTAATTATCTAAATTATAAATTGATACGTATCCAAAGAATTTAGTAAAATTTTGGCTCTAGCAATGGAAGCACCAAAACCGACAATGGAGTATAGAAAGCTCGGAAAATCTGGGCTTGAGGTTTCAGTGGTTGCTTATGGAGATATGTTGGCCCAAGAGACCGAAGAGAATCAGAAAAAGACCAATGAAATCATCAACAAATGCTTCGAGGTTGGTATCAACTACTTCGACACTGCTGAAGGATACGGAGATGGTCAGCATGAGACCATGCTTGGGAAAGCCTTAAAACAAAGCGGCAAGAAGCGAGAAGATTATGTCGTTTCAACCAAAATTTTCTTCGGAGCTGATAAGACAACACCAAATGCCCAAGGAAACGCTAGAAAGCATATCATTGAAGGGCTAAACGCTTCACTCAAGAGACTTCAGCTAGACTACGTTGATATCGTCTTCTCCCATAGACATGATGATGATGTCCCAGTTGAAGAAGTCGTCTTTGCTTTTGCTCAACTCATCAAAGAAGGGAAGGCTTTCTATTGGGCAACTTCTGAGTGGACTCCAGAGCAAATCATTGAGGCGATGTGGGTGGCTGATAAGTATGGACTTCCTGCTCCAGTTGCCGAGCAGGATCAATACAACCTTCTCCATAGACGAAACCAAGAGGTGACATATGGATACCTGTTCGACAAATTTGGCTATGGAACAACTATCTGGTCACCAGTTGCTGGAGGACTGCTGACAAATAAATATACTGAAGACTTCGATGTAAAAGGCACCAGGCACGAGATACCTTTATTCGCAAATATGTTTCACTATCATGAGTACTTCGCACCAGAGAAAGCAAAGGAATCTCAAAAGAAATGGAAAGAACTCCTCGAAATTGCAAAGGAACTTGGAACTGACAGCATTAGCGTCCTTGCAATTGCATGGTGTGTCAGAAACAAAGAAGTTTCAACTGTCATCGCAGGACTTTCGAAACCTCAGTACGTTGAAGACGCTGCCAAGGCTGTCGAAATCTCCAAAAAGTTCACAAAGGAGATCGAAGGGAGAATCAACAAGCTGTTCCCAGTCCCAGATGGTGGATTCAATTGGAAGGAGAGAGTCATCAACACGAACAGAAGACTAGCTCAATATTAAAATCTATATATCAAATAATTTTGTGAATGCATTTAAGGAAGTTAAGATAATGCACCATTCTCATGAGTTTAACAGATTGATTATCGATTAAGTGAGTATTGATACCAGCAATATTAGCAGTTAAACATTGATCCATCCACCAGCGAGATTTGTAAAACTAGTGTCAAAATGATGTTGTTTTAGTCTTAATTCCCTTCGTGGCGGATGCGGTAGCTGACAGGTCTAAAGTTAAATGTAGATTTTTTTTTATTAATTACTCAATTAAATGAGCCATGAGTCTTGACTACGCTTCTGGAGCTGTTTAAACTCATTTGAGTTCTCAATATTAGTCCATGCCTTTGATACCCAGCCCACGAAACGAACTCAGATCTAATATCAACTTCTTCATCGATAGATTGGCCTTCATTTCTCAGCAACACGGTATTAGAATCATTTCAACAAAATTCTATAGCCGATACAAGAATCACAGCTCGCATTATTTAAACTCGTGTATCTTTAATAAAATATCAAAATCATCGATATCCAAAAATTAGAAAAACCGGCCAAAGCAATGGAAGCACCGAAGACCACTACCATGGAATACAGAAAACTTGGCAACACCGGACTTGAAGTCTCAGTTATCGCTTATGGCGACATGATTGCCAGAGACGACGAAGAAACTCAGAAAAAAACCAATGAAATCGTCAATAAATGCTTCGAGGTCGGCATCAACTACTTCGATACCGCTGAGTCTTATGGAAACGGCCAGCATGAAATCTTACTCGGGAGAGCCTTGAAGCAATGCGGCAAGAAGAGAGAAGATTACGTCGTTTCGACCAAAATCTTCTTCGGAACTGACAGGAAAACACCAAACTGCCAAGGAAACACCCGCAAGCACTTAATCGAAGGCTTGAACGCTTCTCTCAAGAGACTTCAACTCGACTACGTCGACGTCGTGTTCGCTCACAGACACGATGAAGACGTCCCAATTGAAGAAACCGTGCTTGGTTTCGCTCAGCTTATCAAGGACGGAAAGGCTTTTTATTGGGGTACTTCTGAATGGACCGCTGCTCAAATCATTGAAGCTATGTGGGTCGCCGATAAGTTCGGAGTTCCTGGCCCAGTCGCCGGCCAGAACCAATATAATCTCCTCCACAGAAAAGACCAAGAGGCTACCTATGGATATCTCTTTGATAAGTTTGGCTATGGAACAACTATTTGGTCTCCTGTGGCCGGAGGCCTTTTAACTAATAAATTCACTGAAGATATTGACTTGAAGGGTACCAGATTCGAGATTCCTATCTTTGCGAAGGCGTGGAACTTCTACGACTACTTTACTCCTGAGAGAGCAAAAGAATCACAGAAGAAATGGAAAGAACTCCTCGAAATTGCAAAGGAACTTGGCACTGATAATTTGAGCATCCTTGCGATCGCATGGTGTGTGAAAAATAAAGAAGTGTCAACAGTTATTGCGGGACTGGCTAAGATTCAGTACGTAGAGGACGCTGTTACGGCTGTCGCTATCGCGAAGAAGTTTACGAAGGAGACTGAAGAGAGAATCAACAAACTGTTCCCTGCGCCAGATGCAGGATTCAATTGGAAAACGAGACAAATGAACACAAACAGAAGACTTCTATCGTATTAACTCTATAAGATCAGAGACATTGAGTCCTCTATAATTCGGATAAGCCAAGCATGTGCGCGAATTCATATCCAATTTGAATTGATATTGAAAAAGATTATATGTATTTGATTCACAGATGCTAAATGAAAGATAGAATACCAAAATGTTAAGACAAATTATTACATCTAGATCAAAGTAAGCAGCGGTAAAGTTTATCAAATAGAGTTGGGTACACGTATTGCCCTTAGCGTTATTCTAATGAGCTTGGAAAATTGATATTTGGATAATTTTATTACTTCATTCTGATGAAAACTACACAGAAAAAAAGCACCGCAAAATGTAACATCATCGCCATTTTTCATTAAAATAAAACTGATTCCTCTGCTCCCAGCTAACGGTCACGATGAGAAGAGCAAGAAAGCTGAAGAGCTTAAGGAGAAAACGCAAAACGAATTCAATGTATTGATTATTCACTGATTCATCTTTACCAATGACTCTTTTGCAGTTAGGTACTGTCTTTGAGTCCTCCTCAGTGTAATCTAAACGCCCATAGAGAATGCGGATGATCTTCCGGATTTATATCCGGGCACATTTGATCTTTCAGACGAAGAAATGCAAGTTGCTTCCAATTGTAACCGCTTTTTCAGTTTCTTCAGCTAATTCGATAGCGGAGGGTAAAACTAGCAAGACGGCGATGAAAATTGGCACTTTCGACCAGTTTCCTTCAAAAGACTCTTCAGCAGAACGCATGTGTGATCCCATCACCATTTCGTTGACAATCGGTTGCCTTGTCTTATTTGTAGCAACTATCGCACTGTTCATCAAATCTATGTGAGGCGTCATAACATTTTTCTTCTTCTTTCGGTTTCGATTTTCAATTCAACCCATTTTGTGTCGAAAATATTATATTCATCTGTGTCCTTAGAATTGCAGTACAATACATAAATCTTTTACAGAGAGAATGTCATACAGGACATTTTCAAGAAAGCAAATCAATGGCACTTAGTCGCCAATGACAAAAATTCCAAACATCTTGTGTGAAATATCTATATAATGATATTGATTTATTGAAATCTCAAGGCTCTTGGCAGGCCAGTCTTTGTCTTATACTGGTATGCACAAAGTAATTGGGAAAAATTGTTATAAAAAGTTCTTGGATATCAAGCATCATCAAATTGGATCTTATATTATTTTCGATTCGCTCGTATTCGCCGGGATGAAGAATTTAAAAATTGAGTCTTAGATTGAAATAGTTAAATTAATTTATTACAACGCTTATAAATCAACTCAAGCCCTCCTACCATATTTCCCCTGAGAGCGAGGGAGGATATACTTTGTGAAATTCTGATATTTATTCACTTTATTTTACAATACTTCACGTGCCAGCAGCTGATTATGCTATCTAATACAGATTTAGAGAGAGTGAGAGATTTCAGAGGATGCAATGCAATGGTTTACTCCCTTCACAGCTCATCAGATCAGGGGATGATATTGAGCTGATATACTTCTAAATCTCAGTTTGAAAGGCCTCTGTGTATTCAAAGTTAATTTCTCAATGAGTCCGATATGAAACTATTTCAATGGTCTCTCGATTAAGCAATATTTTAACTTCTATAAGCTAATTAAGCATTTAATAAATGATTTTTTGAAAAAATATTTCTCATCAGGAGGAAACGGAAGAGCCAACTGAACAAATTGAGCACTTAGTTCATTCCTTGAGTAGTAATTCATATTCAGCCACTCGAACTGGCGCTCGGGGAATCGATAACATGACTGAAACTCGTTGTAGTCATTTCAAAACGCTGAATCATGCCAACGATGCTTTTCTGAGATAATATTCCTACCCATACATACCCATCTATTTTGATAAGGCACTCTATATTTCAACGAAACAGTGACCACGCTGATAAATTTACGATGCCCTTACCAACAACTAATTTTCTGGCAGGCTGATAAACAAGTACTCTACCTCGCTTTGTCAGCGAGTCCAGTCATTTACAGTTCTTAATCCTGAAATACGCTGTCTCTTTCCTCCCTTACTTCCAACTATCTCTTGAAACCATGTGCCGATACTTTAAGTGCGTTCGTTTTTGGCAGCTCATAAATCACTCTCAAATAGAAGCTGCTCAAGAACACATTAAAATCCACAAATTTAAAAGTTACTGAATTTAACTTTCCGTTTTTTAACCAATTCACTCTCATTAGTACCAAGGTTTCCTCCTCTTTTTTTACATTAAAACTCCTTTTTTCCATTCTTTTGTCCTGTACCATCAATCCTTATCTACTATACCTACCCAGAGAAACCACACTAGCACCCGCAGCAACCATGAGAGTTTTTTTTTCTTAATCGCCATGATTTTTGGCGTGTATCTTGACGGATATGTGGTGATAGAGGCTTTCCGGTTGGGTTTTAGAGTTGAAAAGTGGGTGTTTTTTGTTGGAATTTTTATAACTTTTGGAATCTTTCGCAAACACCCAGTATTTCAAAAATTTCGTGATTACTCATCAAGTGTTTGATTCTAAATTATTTTCCTGCATCATTCCTGATCAAACTGTATACACTCAGAAAATTCTTTCTAATAAAGCATTTGAAATCTTAAATCGCATAATTTTTTTCTTATTTGCAATTTTCACACATGAACGACAAACCCGAGGCCTCAGCACTCAACACAGACCAAGATACTCCAACCATGACCCGGAGAGCTACAAGGACCCCTGCTCTTCACGAAATTGAAGCCCGACTCAAGGAGCTTAAAGTCATGGCTTCCAAGAGTAAGAACACACCCTACTAAACGCTTTACTTATAATGAACTAGAAACACTTCAAAAAACAAAAAGCGATAGCAATTTTACCTGCCATTCGTGCCATTATTCCTTCGAAAGCAAATATACTCTTCGCTGCGGCTTTAGTGAGTGTCAGGAAACCTTTTGCCTGCTCTGTGCCGTCGAAGTTTTCAAAAAAGACCCTGTTTTTGTCTATCTCGCGTTTAAGGAAGGAAAATGGAATTGCTTCATTTGCTTAGGCCTTTGCCTCTGTGAAAAGTACTAAAACCATTCTTTCTCGATAAATAACTCGCTGACAGATGTGAGCAAGAGAGCGATGCAGCCAGCGATGAGAAACCTGTGAAAAAACCAGAAGAGCGTGCTCGAGAAGCACCGAAAGCTTCTATCTCTCGCCAAAATAAAAGTTCGCAATTCATTCTCGAAAATTTTTTATTAACGCCTCTTTAGGAAGATCAGCTGGAGCGAACAGTGCCAGTAGCAAATCCGAGGCTACGGTAGAGAGCCCAGAGAGTGCGGGGCTCGTGGGGAACTTGAAGTTAGTGAAGAATAAGGTGGTTCCTAAGCCGAACTACCCATTGAGGAAGATAAAGATGAAAACTGCGATTCAAGAGCAATTGGCGAAATTGTCCGATAAGCCGCTGAAGAAGAGAGAGAATTTCTCTGAGGAGGACACATCTGATGAAGAGAGGTCGGAAGATACTGGTGAAGGATCTTCGGCATTCGAAAGCATGGGATTCAGTAAATTTTTGAATCGGAAAAAACGGCTCTGGAAGCTCTCAGTACCGGTGAATAATCAGCTTAGCTAAAATTATGGCCGATTGATTTTTTACTGTGTAGTCGTTAGAGCACTCAGTGTTAGAGAATATGAGTTAATTAGGAATCGATATTTATATTATTGTTAGATGTTTGAGAGACCTGTTTAAATCCACTTCACAATCACTCTAATTCCTTTAAGGACTGAAGTATTACCAAGGAGAATTTCTGTCTCAAGTTGCTTCTAATCAAATCTCAGAAATATATATCCAAGTCAGCTAGTGAATGAATTAGTTGCATTATCAGTAAAACGGTATGAGCGAAAATTTGGTTATTTATACTGCAATTATTATTAATAGCCTCTTCCTGATGAAATCTAAAACCAAAATCCCAGCAGTTGAATCATTCAGATTGCCAGGTAAACTCTCCTTTGTAAATCTGCATCGATGGCATGCATGATGCTAGCGCCTCCAAAATTTGGACTTCATTGATTGCTTTACATGTGTGGATATCAGAGAAAACGCTAGAATATAATACAATGGACAAACAGCTCAGCAACATTAACAAGTTGAAAACTGGAAACACACCTATTTTAATATTTTGACACTAATTAATATTCGCTCAACTCGACATATCTCTCGCCTATGTACTTTCTGTTCATCTTTTCCTTCGCCTTCTGCGCCATGGCTTCGTTTTCAAATGTAACTACAGCCCTTCCGGAGAACCTTCCCGTTGAATTAGCCACAAACTGAATATCGGACTCGTCAATATTGTACTGATAGAAAAACTCTTGTATTTCGCTCTTCTTAATTGAAAAAGGCAATCCCACCACTAACAAAGTCGAGCTCCTCTTTCCCGACGGTACATCAGGCAATCGATCTCTTACACGTGTGCTTCCATTTCCCCTCGCATTTTGAGACTCATAGCGCTCTAATTCCTTGGAACTACTAAGAAAAATCTCAATGTATCTTGAGCCAATTTTCTGCTTATTAAGCCCCAGAGCTTTATCAATTTGACTCCGATCTTCAAAAACCACGAAGGCTTCTCCACTGGGCCTTCCGCCCTGCATCGTCCGCTTGATTCCATCTTTTCTAATATTAAACCCGCTGAAGAACTCCTTAATATCCTGATCTGTGCACGAGAACGGCAACCCTCTTAGTTTAAGGACTCCACACGTCTCATCCAACAATTCCGTCGGTTTTTTTATAACCAGCGGTGAAGTCTTTTTTGTATCATTCTTTGATTGAAGCGCAACGAGGTAATCCGCTTCATTTGCTTTATAAATGTCGATGAAACGTTTGCCCAGTTCACTTTTATGCAATGCGCAAGCCTTTTTGAGGTCGTGTACATGATGTAACCTCACATACGCCTCGCCCGTAAACTTCCCAATGTAATCATAACAAAGCGCGACGTCTTCTTTATTCACTCTGACACCTCGTAAAAAATCAATAATCTCGGGCTCTCGCACGTGATATGGCAATCCTCTCATCCGAATATAGTGCAAGCCTTCATCATCTCTCAGATTTTCTGTTGATTCCATTTCTGGCTGGAGAGGTGCATCATATTCCTTCAAATCGCCAGCCTTTGTGGAAGATATTGTTTTAATTGGCTGCGCCTCGAAATGAATTAAAATCGGGTTTGTAAAGTAGTAGCCAATGTCGACGAGTTGAGAGGCTAGATAAGTGATATATCTGCATTGAGTTTGGCAGTATGTCAAACCCTGAAGGTTAGTATTAATGTAGAATTTCCTGTCGTCTATCGCGGGAAAAAACTTCTGGTGGTCGTGTTCTACGTTGAAGTAGTGAAAAAAACAGTGCTGAAGTCTCACATTGGATTCGAAAGCGTCCGCAGGAAGCGCACGAGTGAGTAATTCGTCATCGAGGCACACAAAACAAAAAGAGAGGTTTTGCTTGATGAAGTTCATATAGAGGTAGTCGTTGAGCAGATTAATCGCATCGGCTAAGCTGATCCCTTCGCTGTTAATGTGATTTATGTCGATTCTGAGCTTGTTGACGGTTTCTTCAGAAAGTCTGATAGAGTTTAAAGGCCGGATATAGTAGTGTCGTTCATCGACAACGGTCTGGTCGCTGAGATTGTATGCGCACCAAGAGAGTTCTATTATTTTTCCTGGTGTGTCAGGTTGAATAGGGTGATTTTTTGATTCTTCACCTTGATAATTCTCGAAGGCAGGTTCTGGATTTGAAATGGATACATGAATAGGGATTAAAAAATCAAAGGGCTGCTGAAGCTGCATGCACACTAGCTTTAGGTTTTTCACAAATTTATATCTGCTAGCAATCCAAATAAATGCATTTAATTAGAAAACTTTGCACTTTTGGCCGCGGCTCAACAGGGAGTCTATGAGAAGATTTGTCTTGAATTCTGAGTTGAATTGCTATAAAACGCGCAATTATCCATGCCAAGTGAAAACAAATTTTGAATCGAAACCAACTCACTTTGGATGAGGGTTCTCGAGACAGTTTCTTTGAAAAATAACTGTTAATATACATCAACTACGAGATTTGGATTTGTTATCTCGAAATTTCAACACAACTTCTAAAAGAAACATTGACCTTGAATTTGTGTCGCTAACTCCAGAGAAAAGATTTCTCCAAAAATCTATTTCATATCCTCTACAATTCACAGAAAAAGCGAGTCAATACTCAGATTTCAAACCTTAGAAACATACTCCTGGAAGATTATATCATCTATAAGTTAGCTTGTTACAAAACACTACTATTCTTTAGCAATATTAGCCGAAATTTTTGAAAGTTTCTTAACTATACAAACCAGAGCATAATAAGGTACGCAACATCTCACCACTCTCTACAACAAGTCCAAATCCACGAGCATAACATTGTGTTAATGTACAATGATAACTAAAATAAAATTGTTTCAGTAATACAACAGGAAATTGTTACTGACTGCAAGAATAATTTTTTCGATTAATTCCACAGAAAATTTTACCTCGGCTCACCAGCGTCATTTTATCTAAATTCCATTGCACTGAAAAATAGAATAGCAATATAATTCCTCTCCTCCATCCCGCCTCTTCTTCACCGTCTTTTAAGCATGAATTATTCTCTTTTCCTAGCTTTATCGATGAACATAGTCCTACAAAACAGAAATTTGTGTTTCCGAATAAAAAGAAAAGAGAATAGAAGTTTCGGTAAATTCCCTACATTTTTTCACTTGCTAAATAGTAGCTGAATATATTTTTTATAAAACACAACCTTCATTGTCTGATATCGGCTGTCATAATACATAATATACATTTTAGAGCGTTGCTATAACAAATTAATCGCGCGCTACAAAACCTGAGCTCAGCACACACAATCAAAATTCAGAAAGTTTTTAACAGGGAAAATGTCTAATTCCTACATTGGAATGACTTTCTCGGTAACCCAAACACGTTATTATTCAATTCTAACTCCATTGCAATAGATTGAATCGACTACTACCATTACTACCGACATACTTTGTGGTTTTATTCCCACAATCTCCCTCTGCTACTATGGAAAAAGATCCTATGACTACCTTAAATCCTATGATTATGAATTCTCACACTCTTCTTCCCTCTTTGGACACGTGCTGAGAATCCTTGTCCACATAGCCGCTATCTCTCTGCCGTGCAGTACGTTTATTTTTTTGATTATCATTAATTGGACTATTCAGTTTCGATTGCGTTTTACGTCTCGCAGCTCCAATCCAGCGATCGCATGGGATTGCTATCCACTCCGTTTTTAATCGTAAACCTCTGTTATGAGCTTCAAAACTCATCGTTTTCAAAGTTTTTAAGCCTAAGTGCTGTGAATTGGATGATCGGTTTCGTCTTGTACACAATGGAATACCGTAGGCTCGGTCAAGCTTCTGATTTCCTGAAGAAATTCTGGGCGGTGTCCCTTGTCGCTCAGTCCGCAGGTCTTGGTATCAATGAATGGCTTGTGGTAATAGCCTTTTAAAAATTTGTTGGCTAAGGATGATTTTAGCTTTTCAAACATGAGCTCACGGCGCTTGAGGTGGTTCATTTCATATTCGTGGTCGCCATTGCCACACTTGGTAAGCTCTGAAGAATCTGCTTTTAGTTATGTCATTTTAAAAGTTATTCACGGTGTGATTGCTCAAGCTCATGAGTCCGAAGATATTTCTCCATCGAGACTCCCGATCTTGTATTTCCCATACAAAGACATCAAAGTAAGAGCCAAGAGCGTCAGGCCAACGAACCTCGGAATAGAGGACGTAAGAAGATATGTATTTGATATTTTCTGACTTGATTGCAGGAGCATAATGCAAACTCATCAAATTTAATGAGTAAATTCGTGAACTTCTCTCAGAGACAAAGAAGCCGAACACAAGGCGAAGTGGCTTCAGAATGCAGTATGCATAAACGACCTTTCCTCTCGATTAATGAGTGTTACAATAAAAGACCTGACGAGCTTAGCAAAGCCTTTGATTGAGACACCAGAAACGAAGAGCATGGATAGTGTCATCTCAATGCCAACAGAACACTCTGAGTCACAACAGACAGCAGCAAAGAACAACTCTCCTCTCTTTGAGGATATCCATATCCAGAATTATATCAACATTGAAAAGGACGATAAATCTACCATTGTAATACCTCTAAGCCTTGATTTAAGCTTAATTTTTCTCGAATGATCAGGTTTATTTGATCAAGTATAGGAAAGATGGCAAGGAGATGGAGACTCGTCGAAGTTACTCTGAATTCTTCAAGCTTTACTATAAGACCCGAAGACATCACCCAGATGCTGTCCTACCTCTTTTCCCCGAGAAGAAGAACAAAAAGTATCATTAGTGTGTTAAAATTCCCATGCTTACCTTTCGCTTTCTTTCAGCGAATCCACTCAAACATCCACTCTTGAAGAGAGAAAAAGCCAATTTACCTTACTTCTTCAGAAGATCTCTGAAGAAAGGCTTCACACGAGTCATCTTGAGAGTTTCTTGCAGTCTGACACGCTTCATCCAACCACCGTCAGGAGAAAAGTATTTTCATTTCACAACTCTCATCATTCTAAAACTCCCAAAAAAGTCGAAGTCTCGTCATCACCAACCTCAAACCCACACTGAGAACGCCTCTGGCAGTCAACCGATTTTCGAAGCGACTGACGAGTCTGAGACCGGTTCTGTCATCCAACACGATTCTCGTACCACCAGTCTTGCCGACCTCGACTCAGTGCTACCATCAGAAATCTCCTCTCAGAGGTCTCAAGAATTAGCACTCCACCAAGAAAGGCCTGCATCATTAGAAATTACCGAAGAATCGAAAGAAATATCAAGCCCAGTCCTAACTCGGTAAGCGACTCCTTTGCATGCGAGATTATTAATATCTCTTCAGGATCGCTGGAGAAAATGTGATTTCTGATTTCACAAGCCTCAAAGTTAGTCAAGAGCTGCCTAAGAAAGAGCAAAATTATAAGGTTGAATTTGTTAGTGCCTGGAACGATCAGAGAAAAGGAACCCCTGCTACAGTAAATAATCCTCAATATCATCGGCATCCTGACAGTATGGTATAGTACTATGAGTATCAAATCAAAGACCAGCTCCGAGAGAAAATCTTTGCTACCTCAAAACGTTACTCTGACTTCAAAGTGCTACATTCTAAGGTATATTGAATACTCTCTATTCAAAAAAAAAAACTCATTGGTCATTAAAAAAATAGTTGAAAGAATATGCAAAGAAAAATAAGTTTAGCATGCCAATTGACTTACCCAACCGTGGACCATGCGGGCCCATGGTCCGGAAGACTGACCCTGCGCTTATCAAATACAGGAAAGCAGCTCTTCCAAAATATCTACAAACCCTGCTAAACCATAAGGGCTTCCGGGATTGTGGAGTTCTCTTCGAATTTCTGGGAATAAACTGACCAAGAAATCGAGTTTTAGTAGCAGAGATTGTTGCGGCTGGAGAAAGCATTGTAAATAATAATTCCTTTCTCAGACGCGAGAAAGACGCACGAATACCTTAAATATTATATATAGTTCGCAGAGTTTTTTTCGTTAATATTTATTCGCACGAAAATTTTATAGACTTTTAACAGAATTTCCCACATAGGTTATTTTTATCGTCAACGAGAAAAGTCAACTCATCGTCTCCTCCTACCGAAATTTCCTATTTAATATTTTTGCAATATTTGCAATATAACAACTTGTTTGAGATATTAGCAGGATATTGACTCATAAATAAAGGATTTATTTAGCAGAGACAACTCTGAATTAATTAGAATTCTTTAAAAAGAATATAAGAATCTTAAAAAAGGAGGTCACATGGGAAAGAACTACATCAATCGTGAGTTTCTCTAATGCTGGCGGCGTCTCATGAATATTTTTGGTGAATAGGCTCAACTACATTCAATACTCCAAGAAGACCTTTTGAAAAGGAAAGATTGGATGAAGAGTAAAATTTTTTGGGAATCCGCATGATGCGAACGTAATGCTTTGAATAGACTCAAGCTCATCGGTAAATACGGTCTGAAGAACAAGAGAGAAGTCTGGAGAGTCAGACTTACTCTGGCCAAGATCAGAAAGACTGCCAGAGAGCTCCTCACCCTCGATGAAAAGGACCCAAAGAGAGTTTTCGAAGGTAGCGCCCTTATGAAGAAGCTTTATAAGATGGGTGTCTTGAATGAATCTGAAAACAAATTGGATTACGTCTTGGGTCTCACCATTAACAGATTCTTGGAAAGAAGACTCCAAACTGTTGTCTTGAAGAGCAACTTCGCTCAATCTATCCACCATGCCAGAGTTGTCATCAGACACAGACACATCAGGTATATTGGCTAATAGCAGCACGAAGGTTAATAAAATTTCTTCGTTTCTCTCAGAGTTGGCAGACAATTGGTTGACTCCCCATCATTCATGGTCAGAATCGCCAGTGAAAAGGCCATTGATCGTGCATTCAACTCTTCACTCGTTGAGGGCAACAAGCCAGGAAGAACCGCCAGAAAGCACGCCAAGGCAAAGAAGGGAAAGGTAATAATGATTGATTTTGATGATTTGCTTATCCTCTGTTGTAGGGTGGTGAAGACGACGAATAAGCCGAATGAATTTCAAACGATCCTCTTTCACCAGAGGAGCGCTGAGCGTTTGAGTCTTATCTGCATTCCTTTATTGAGCGTTTTAAAACAAGTGAATTGTATCCAACTCTTGTGTACTGTATGCGTTCACTTTCATACCAGTTTGCATAAATTCCTCATCGATTGGGTTCTAAAATAAAAAAATCACGCATTGCGAAAATCCCTTTGAGTTAATAGTAAAGTGTGTGTTGAGGTGATCTAAAGAGAGGTGAGTTAATCTAAAGACAGAGCGAAATTTGTGTGATTTGACTGAAGGTCAGAATAGATTAAATTTGATAAATATCATTGAGCACTCAATTAAAAAGAGGCACAGACCAAGGATATTCAGTTTGTTAGATGCCTTATTTTCTAGAATCAGAATTTTGCTTAAGCAGTTTCGGCATCTTAATGCATTTTTTGTGATTAAAGTTATAAACTAATTGATTTTGGTCGTCTTCTGTGGTCGATCTGGCGGAACGAGGGCTCTTTAGCGGGTTAAAACTCCTCAGGCTGTTATCTGAGGCTCGGGGATCTATTTCATTTTGTGTATTAGCTCCAAAATATGCATTTTGGGAATTTTTGATGAATTTCTTTGAGCTGTAATATTCCGTCTTCCGGCTTGATTGAGGCTTTCGCGGACTCAAATTCACAAAATATCCATCTTCTCGGCTTCCTAGATGATGAGGAGCGAGTGTGGTATATGCTGATCCGATATTTGGATCTGAAGCTCTATCACTATAGAACCCCTTGAGATCTTTTGATCTGGTTTGTAGAGACTGGTCTTGCTGTATACTCTTTAAATTTAGCTTGATATTAACGCTATTGAAAGCAGTGGGATGATGAATGGGAGCTTCTTGAATCTGTGAACTTGCGAAACCTTGATTTTGGGAAAGAGAGAGACTCAAATGGATTTCAGATCCTTTGGCTGACTTGTGGCTTTTCAACGATCGAGGTTTTTCGAAAGTGAGATCGTTTTGGATAGATGGAGATCTTGCGTATATTAATTGGTTAGAATCATTGCTGTAGTCTGTATTGGGAAAAACGAATTGCTTGACTCGATTCTTTGAAGAGTTTTCAGGTATTTTATTTGAACTTGTGGATTTGACTGATCCCACTGAGTTTGCCGGAGACAGAAGTAATGCGTGAGTGTAGCGATAGATTGGAGATGTTTGTTTGTTTTGATTCATCGCTTCCTTATTGTATTCTTCTCGCTTTGCCTCTACCAGGCTTTTTCGATTTCTGATGACGTGTAGAGATTCTTTTGAAGGGGAATGTAATTTATTGCTTGTTGAGGTCTTCAATGAGAGTTTACGTGGGGATACAAGGCTATCTCGTGAAGAATCCTTGCTGCGTGCGGTGTCTGGTTGCATCGTTTTGTAGGGTTTTCTTGGCTTCCGCTGAGAAGAGCTAGGGCTAGCGAATGTCGCCAGCCCGTAGACATTGTTTGGACCTGTGAGACTTTCCTTCTCGCCATTCGAAGTTTTCTTTGTAAAATCCAATGAAAATCGGATTTGCTTCGAAACTGTTTCGTGTTGAGCAGTGTTGTCGCTGCTTCCAGTAACCTCAGTAACAAGGTAGCTACTCCTACCAACTAATGGCTCGCCTTTTGGTCTAGTTCTTCCTTCTAACGAAGGTGAATTTGGTTTCGGTTGAGGAAATCCCTGAGCAAGGGTGTTTTGAGGGCTAGGTTGGCTTTGGCATCCTTCATTCAAGTCTTGCTTGTTTGGGTCGTTTTGGGTTCCCATCTTCTGGTTTATCTTGCTCCATGAAGTTAAAGAAGAGATTCCCTTATACTTTAACTTTGCTTTATGAAGTGGCAATTCCTCTTTTTTAAACAGGTTACCTTCCGTCTCTTGCTTCTGCTCTAAAGTTTTTTGATTAAATTTCAGCGAACTCGGCTTTATGAAAACCGGTTTAGCAAATTGTTTGTGCCTAGGAGGCAGGAAAATATTGTCTTTATTTCGGGCCCTCAGCGGCACTTCAGATAACAATTCCTGCTCTTTTTCGTTCATCTCCTTTTGCTCCTGTATTCCTTCATCCTCGCTTTCTTTACCATTCGATTCGTTATGTGGGAGCCCTTCCATAGCAGTCTCCTTGAGTGCCTCAAGTTTCAGTGAAAGACGAGCGTGGTCTAATTTGGTATTGCGAGATTCAATTACAGTCTCTTGATTCTCCATCGCATCAGCCTGATTTCCCTCAGCTCTCCCTTTTATAGAAACCGGGCTCTGCTCCTCCGTTGTCAACTGCTGTATCATCATAAAATCGCTTTCATCTCCCTCATCTCCTTTCACATTGACTTGATCTATCCGTCCCAACGAAGAACTCAAAGTTACAGATTCTTCAAATTTTCTCGACTCTGGCATTATTCTCCCTTGACTCACACCCTCCAGCTCTTCTGTCAAGAATTTCTTCAGTTCTTCTGGCTGTTGTTCAAAGTCATCTGCCACTAATATCTTACTCTCAACTTTCACAAGAAACACAGAAGAGTCTCCAGGGTTATAGATATCATAAAATTTTGTTTCATAGCTTCCGTGCTCTCCTACCATCTCTTGTTTATCAATACGAACAGCGCTCTCTTTCCCGCGCACTGCCTCTTGTTCCATCCCCTCCGTCTCTTCATCCATAGAAATCAATTCTCTTTCTTTTCTTTTCAACCAAGGACTTTGCCCACATGCAGTCTGGGGCATATCTTTGTTAGAGGGAAGCTTACTCACATATAGTTTATGGAGCAGCAGATTCCTCTTCAAGATAATCTTATTCTGATCATGGACGCTGAGATTGGGTTTAGGGCTCTCGCTTTCTTGAGAATAATGCTCGCTTAACGCCTCAAGTTTCCCTTTGAATTCCGCTGTTGTATAATAGCGCTTTAAGCACTCTTTTTCTTCATCATAGTACTGAAAATCTTTAAAAAGTATCGTCTGAGGAGTCACGACACCAAGAAGGATTTCATTTATCGGCTTCGCGAAGTAAAAGTTAAAAGCTTCAAAATATTTCTCCCAGATCATCGCGTCAGTTTTCCCTTGTAATTCATCATCTGTATAACGAAACCTTTTGGATTTTTTGTTTTCTGAATGAGTTATTAGCGCTTATTTCAAAGACTCATCTAAATATTACTTAAATTGCTGGTGATTGATCCGGTTTCTAACGAAAGCTTTTGCAACCCTGGAAGATGCTTTGGTTCTTGTGTCTCAGTCATGGTTGGTTTGATTAAGGTTTCTCAGATAATATTTTCATTAGATTTCTTTGGTTAAAATTTATCTGGTTTAATTATTGAGTCATGCCAAAATTATCGAGGAAAATTCGAATTAGAATTCAGGCGCGAGTGATAGAAGATTATCGATCTATAAAACTATTCATTTTCTTTTGGTAAAGCTTGCTTGGCGCATGCTTAGTTGAAGAATGCTAGCATTTCTTTGTTGTTGGGAACAATGGAAGAACAAATTTCAAGATTTTTTTATTGGGAATCAAAAGGTTTATTACGATGCAGACATCAAATCCGAAAAAAGCTTAATGCTTTAGAAAATAGCAACGCTAGAAATTCTCAATCAGTTTCGAAATTGGGAATTCCCGAAGAAAAATATTGCTGATTTATGAGCTTTAGTTCTTCATTTGGAGGCCAGATTCTGGGAGCCAGGCTTCAATGATGTTCTTCAATTCAGCATCGTTGGCCTTGCTGAGTTCTCCAGTACTAAATTGAAATGAGTCAATTGACTGTTATTTATAGAAATATAGCTTACGTTTTAATGTCGTCAAGGATCTTAGGGTGGTTAGCTCTCA
>ENA-UOTX01001325-UOTX01001325.1-compost-metagenome-genome-assembly--contig:-NODE-1325-length-19320-cov-58.428883_pt1 | contig 19320 bp, 8 predicted proteins | sample MGYA00238143_ERZ746982 | MGnify/ENA primary metagenome ERZ746982 (study PRJEB28758, sample SAMN06268862) | compost metagenome | isolation source: single cell | place: USA: California, Emeryville, Joint... | reverse complement strand
CATGGTATGGTATGTATGATAATACTTGTAGTTACTTGCGTTGTAAAAGGATATATTCAGTAAGCTGGTGTTCTCAGGCACCGGCCTTTTGAAAAGCAGATTAGAGGCAAATTCCCTTATTGGGTTTGCTGAGCTAGTGCTTTTCAAATAATAAATTCTTTGATCCAAAAATTAAGACACCACTTCTGCCACTAGATGTTATGAAGCTTGATCGAAATCTCTTTATTAGTTTTGTTTCTCTTGCTTTGACTTCAATAATTCATATGCGATTTGACTTTCGCGCCTAAATATCGATCTAAATTTTACAATACAACAAAGTTTGCTTTTTGAATTCATGCTACTTGTGACTAACCATTTACTTTCACTATTTCATTAGTTTCTAGGTATTCCTCATTCGTCTTTTTTCTGGAGCATGGCTCGAATTATTGCGTGAGGTGAAAAGATTTCGATGGATAATAATACATAATAATTGTTTTCCAGCACAGCTGTATGAGGCTAATGAGATATAATACGGTGACAAGATGAATAAGACGTTAATAGAATGATATTAACGATTTTTTTCAAGTTGCGACAAGTATAAATAATTCAACCAAGCGAAGATTCACAATAGATTGATAGAAATTATTCAATCTTTTGAATTGAATATCATTTAGCGGGTATTGGTAAATCCAAAATGGTTGAATCTCACCCCAAAATCGAAAACGAAAGAGACAGGCAAGCATTCATTTCTCTAATTCCATTTATTCTCTCATTTCAGAATCAAGCAGCTCATCGTCAGAGTCGGAGATCAAGGACAAGAACATTTCAAGAGAGATATCTCAAAATTATATAGCGTCGCTTTGAAATTTGCCGAGAGCGGAGAAGACAATAAGGCCTACCTCGTCGACCTCACCTTAGAATGGTACAGGATCATATTATTTCCAGCGTCTTATGTACAAAAACCCCAGCGCAAGTTTGATCAATCATAAAGCCGGTGTCTACGCTACGTACATTGCTTTAGTCAGTGCAAAGAATCCAAGTCTCGGTGAGACCATCGTTGAAAGGCTATTTGAAAATCTTCAAAAGCATTTGGATAGAGGTAGCACCAAATAACCTCAGGTTGGCTTAACGTTACATGTGCAGGAGATATTATGGTTCCTAAATCTCTTCTTATGGTGACTGGAGAGCTTATGAACTTGGGCGTTATCAATAGCTTCAATTTCATCAAAATTTTGCTCGAGATCATCAATGAAGCTGAGAAGACTCTCAGTACCTCAATCGATTACTACTTATATCTCGGAATCTCAGTCCTTCCTTATGTGGTAGCAAGACACTTCGTTGCAAAATTGCTAAGAATTTGCTTTCAAAGGTTGAAGGATTGATGAAGAAGAGTCAAATTGAATTCAAAAACCTGATTCAGCTCATCAAGACGCTCATGAATAAACGCAACGTTTCTTACGCTACCGTCATGAACCCTTACAAAGACAGAAAACCTATTGTAATTTACCTCAAATATATGAGCAGCAAAAAAATGTGTATTTTCGTGGCTAGGACCGATTGTCAGAGTTCTGGAATGCCATTCTTGAATTTATTGAATCTGATAGCCGTGCACCAATTACAATCATCCCAAGACCGTATAAGGAATTCGAGGAAGAGCTTGCATCAATCACTCAACTCAAAAAGAGCTCAGGTCAAAAACTTTATTTCAACAGCAAGGTAAAACAGGCCATAAAATTCTCGAATAAATCGCGTTTTTCCTGTGCAAAGGTTGTTGAAAATTGCGTGTACCAATCCCTTTGTGCCTTCCAAGTCTTTGATGAGGATGTGCTAGCAACTGAGATAAAATCTCGATTAGACCGCCTGATTCTGAGAGAAAGGATACTCGATGACGTATTGTAAGCGAATTGGCAATTTCTATGATAGTCTAACTTGTTTTATCGAAGCCTTTTCCGTTATAACAAAGCATTGCTGCTGCAAATCCTCTTCATGCAAAACAACGATTTTCGCTGCCCAAATCTGATAGCTGACGCCGTCATCAGCGAGGCCTTCCGACTTCCAAACTCAGATAGCAAATTGATCTTCTATTCTTCCGTTCTCATCGGATTGGGAACAGATGCAACGTTTAACTCTGCCGTATGGATAATATAGTACACAGTGAAAATAACCTCAGCATATCTCTCTAGATCAAGCAAGCTGTTTCCGTGTTATATGAAGGAATTGAGAACTTCGATATCGAGCTCGTTGATAGATTCGCCTTGTGGCTTTCTCACTATATTGCTAATTACAAGTATGAATGGGACTGGGCTCAATGGTAAATCAACTTCTGCTGCCAATACAACAACTGAATTAATCAACCTGCGACAGGGTCCAAGTTAAAGATTTCGATGACGATCAAATGAAAAAAGTTTTTGTCAAGTCACTGCTGACAAAATTAGTAAATTTAGCTTTCCGCGGTCGTATTGCCGAAGCCATCCCAGCTGAGTTACACGAGCTACTTCCCCCTGAGTCTACAGTTTTTTACAAGTGATCAATATAACACGAGACACATAACTAACGCTGACACAATCAATAGATATGATAACCCAAAGGAAGCCAATTTCTCTGATGCTGAGATCATCAAAGACAAACTTAACCTGAAAGCTTCCTCTGAGGAGATGATTAAGTTCGTCCAGAGTGATACTAGCAACCTTGAAGCATCTGGTAAACCAACTTCAACGCCAATTCGCTAAAATAATCATTTCTTTACAGGTGAAGTGCTTGGTGAAATCTTTTTTGACTCCCTTCTGCAAAGAGGATCGTAAAACTTTCTGTTTGCGCATTAAACTGAATTAATTGATAATAGGAAAGCGTTGAGTCATTTTCATACTTTGATCGAGCGTTACCTCGCTTTCTTGCAACATCTCTTCAAAAAAGATAGTGATCAGTATGTAATGCTGGACTCAATTAAACGATGCTGGGAAAGCTCTCAATTCCATCAAATTACTCTGATAGACGCGCTACTTTCCTATAAACTGCTCAATTACGGAATGGTTATCAATTGGGTGTTTTTGGAAATCGAAAGAGGAGTTGAACAGTCTGATTACTGCAAGAAATACTGGGAAATCTTGTTCAATACCATCGCAAAAGTCCTGAGCCGCGCTGATAATGCTAAGACAGAGCTGAGAAAGGTAGCAACAGGTTTGAAGGCGAAATTTATCATTTTAAATAGGCTAAAATACATAATTTGACTGACGAGATAGCTAAGCTTCAGATGAGGCTTGAAGATGCTACTGAAGAGGTCCAGTCGATGTTCGACCTCGTATTCAAGGTAAATCTAACCAATCTGATTGACTTTCTGAAAAACATTTTATCATAGAAATTCCATAGAGTGATTTCGGAGTACCATACCAAAGATAAATTCAAGTACCAAATGACCTACGAGCGATTCGTGCAAGTTGCGAGAAAATACAGAAGCGATATAGAGCCTCTGATGGGCAGACTGGAGGAAGATTTCACAAAGTTTAATATTCCTGAGTTAAACAACGCTATTGCTGCTCTTAAGGAGCTGAAATAAGCGCAAGTTTTGACTAAAATTGAAACAAACAACTATTTGACCATAATGAATGCTCCAACTGAGCTGTGAGGAGTTGTAAAAGCCTCTTTTTGTGTCTTTATGAGTGTAAAATTAATCATCGCTATACATACGTCTATAAATTCTGTTGAGAGAAATCAGAGACTAAATCATAAAATCCAAACGAAATGTTTATTCACTCAGTTAGACATAATATTACCTATCTGCAATATATCCCCTGATTGGGTTGCTATGTATAACATAAAGCTTTTTGATACAAGATATATCAGCTGTTAAACAGAAAATTCAATATAAAACTGTTTGAAAAAATTTGTAAATTAATGATTTTCAGAAACAATCAAGGTGTATAATATTATTTTATAAATAAATGACATTGATTTAGCTATTTGCAGGACTACTCTCATCATCAGCCCAATATTTTGGAAGGGTGGATCGAATATGTACAGATCTCGTCGGCTTATGTGACACTAAATGTGATGTTCCATGGATTGTTTCCATGTGATGCCTTTGAATCCTTATCATTGTGGACAACTGCGCAAGCTGATTAGAAATGCTTGCGAGCGTATCCACCTGCTCTTTGACACTCAATGGCCACTGCTTTTCGATGACAGCCTCACTACCTGCAGCCTCAGTGAAATTGAAAACATTTTCGGTTTTCTGGTTTGAATCCATATTAGCTCTCGAGGTTACTTTGTTGTTTCCTGATAGAGAGGAATACTTTATTTTTTTAATTGGATCTTTGGGTGAAGATCCAATAAAATCTAAGGACTGCTTGGAGTGTTTGAAAGCTTCAGGGTCTAAGCTGCCTGTTCGAGTATGTAATTTTCTGGTATGTGTACTAAAAGGCGGATTGAATTTAAAGGCTGGCTTGGAGAATTTAGAATTGGGACTCAAAATGTTGTCAATGGTTGTACAATAGGGCGACGAATCCCGAGGTGTCGAAAGGTTCGTTGGAGTAAATTGAAGTTTTTCTAGTTTTTGAATAGTTTCTGAGCCCTGCATATTAGCTATTTTTGGTGAGACGTCGGGCATGTTTTCTAATTTCTTTTTTGGCGAGGTTAGAGACAGTTTCAGATTGTCTGAATGTTTTGCAAGATTAGGAGAGCTAGGATTTCTCCTAAGGACGCTTTTAAATTCAGCCAGATTGACATAATAGTCCCTTGCACGCTTTTTATCTAATGGGTCAACTTTCTTTCTTCTCACTTCTCTTCTCATTGCCAGCAGATTTCGTAGTCTTTTCCCCATTTCAGGATGATGCGAACAGAGTCTCGCCAGTAACTAATCAAACGAACAAAAGTTAACACAATATCAAACATAAATAGTATTCTTACCGCGGGGTCTAAGCTTAACACAACAGTCCCTTCATATTTAGCCATTGCGGTATACCGCCGCTCCTTTTCCTCATAAAACCACTCATCTCCGAAGAAATCTCCTAGGAGTATTGTATCAATCAGGTTTGTATATCCATATAAATAAGAGGCTGCTCGAGCGACAGTATCACGTTTCGTTCTACTTTGTAATAACTAAAACGCGTTTGTTATAAGAATAAAAAAGCAGTTTTGGAAAGCTACATGTATTTCTCCTGAAGCCACGCAATACAACTTCTCGCCTTTGTCGCCTTCATTGAATATCGTTTCATTGCACCCATATGTGTGTTCCACAAAATACATCGCGATTTTATTCAAAGGCACCTCATCCGAAGTCAAGAAGCTTTTCTGAAGTAGTTTGTATCTGTTTTTATAGAGAGTTTTGACCTCTTGAACGGCCTTTTGATAATCAGATACGCTTATTGCGATCACCACTGAGGGCTCTTTTGCCAAGATAGTGTGCTCGCTGATTTGTGATGATGCGCTGATAGAACCTTCAAAGATGTGGAAGCCTGGACGGACTTCATCTACTTCTTTTATCGTGTAAATATTGCCCTTTACATGAAATTTTCCTGCGTTTTCTTTTGCGAGGGAGCCCAGCGAATGCACATTCAGCTTGTTAAGCGTACTCAGCTTTTTAAGCGTGCTGAACGTCACTTTCAGATGTTTTTGCTTTGGTTGGCCTTCCTCAATAAAGTTTTCTTCTGTTGTGGTTGCATGTTGAGTTTTTCTCCACTTTTCAAGTTCGTTTTGAATTTCCTGAGGAGTTTTTTTGGCAAACAAGCCTAGTTTTCCTTTCAATATGATGTATATATATTCGATTTTCTTCCCTGTGACTGAGTGAGGAGATATTTTAGAATCAAACTGTACCTCTTTCGGTTAGGAGCTCCTGGGAATTAAAGGAGATCGGAGTCATGTATTTCGAACATTTCTCCATTAAAAGATGAGTCTCTTGTTCCTTGATTTCGGCGTATTTGTAGGGCATTTTGCTAAAAAACTCAAATTTATGCAAGATTGAAAGTAGCGCACTAGTTTCGTCTTTATTGCGCTCATCGAATGGCTTGTTTAAGATGCCTAAACAAGTCTAGAGGTAACGCGAATATAGTTTTGATCATCTTCACTAAGGTTACCTCGATTTCAGCTGCTTCAAACGTGATTTCCCTTATCTCCGTTTTCTTTTGCATTAAATCATTAAGATTTATGATATGCAATTGAGCTTTATTTAATAGATAAAGCGTTATATTGACAATTCCAAGGATTATGAGCCAAACCAAACAGTCTTTCTATAAATTTGAATAATTCTCACTTTTAACTCTCAGATGATGGCCGGAAATAGAATTCTTCAATGACGACAATAAGTTAACTACAAATAGTGTCTTTTTCCTTCTACCTCTCTCGCAGCTCGCATCAATTGGAATAAACAATCTTAAGACCATTATTGCTTGAAACTATAGGTTCATGAGACAAGAAGCTTAAAGAATTAATATTTTTGATCGCTCTAATCAACCAGCAAAAACATCATTACTACGATATTCTTAATCCAAGAAATGTAGCGAAGAATTAGCTCATAGTAGTATTATCAGACACTTTCTTTTGACCGAAAAGAATGAATGTCGAGGCCGGAGATCGATCAAACAATTTTCGGAGTGTGGGTTCATGCATTCTTTCTTGAGGTTGTTGGAGATTGTTGGCTGGTATTTTAATGCATTTATATTATAAAGTATTTAGTTAGGATTCATCACAGATAAAAAGTGTCACCGCAAGGCAACCAAATGCAACCCTATATCCGCAAAATGGAAATGGAAGCACGACCAGTAGGCCCAACTACTAACTTACACCTCCCTAACTGTTTAATTTATAGCTCAGTCGTTCTTCAAGCCTTAAAGTTGTTAAATCTGACTCCAATCAAAACAAAATTCAGAAAATCTTTCGCCTTTCATTCACAAACTTCAAGTTAAAAAAGCAGATCGAATCTGACATACTTGCTGGCGTGGTATCCCACTCATTCTTATAAATCACTTACACTATGTTGCAGCTGCAAATAAATGCAAGAGATAAGCCTGATAGAGATCCTCAGCAGACTCATCATGAACCCAATGTTATCAGAATGGAGAAGTTTTTCCAGCCAAATCGCAAAGATCTCAGGAGGTTTACCACTATCATCAGCAACCAGCAGCCAATTCGAGTATCACGATTGCAACCAGGAGAATCCAATGCGCAATATGACCCTGACTCTCAGCAAAAACTACTCAAAAAGTTTATAACTAAACGTCCTTTAACTCAATCCAGTTATCAGCGCAGCACAGGTCGATTGCCGTCTGCGGACATGGTGAGAGCTCCGTCTCGTGCAGGAAATTTGAGAGAGTTCCAACAGGTCATCCAGCATCCAGCATCAAATAATAAAAGCAGCGAAAAGCTTAATACTCTGCAAAGTGATGGAAAAATCGTGCCTGGAGGTCATTTCTATGTCGATTTGCCTGGATTGGAAGGGTTTGAATCACCGCAGGTTGTAAACGACACCAATAACAATAAAAATCAAAGTAAAAGGAGCTCGATTTCGGACTCAGCTACCAAAGGAGGACGCATTAATTATAGTACGAGCGTCAGTTCGCATAATACGCACCAAGAATCTGGACACATAGATGACGATAAGAGAATATCGTGGAATATTCAAGAAAAACGGCAAAGCCGAGATGAGATCAGCAGAGAGAACAGTTTATATAATAAGCAGTTCAAAACAATCGAAAAACTGCAAGGTGCGAAATACAAGGCGCAGCAAATCAATGAGCAAGTCATTAAACAAACTCAATTTATAAAAAATGACGAAGAAGAAGAGGCGAACTTTAAGGAGTTATGTGATGCGTTAAATTCGCATTGGTGAAAGCAGCTTTTCTCATGAAATTTTGGCTGTTTTATTTTTTTGTTTGAGAAATTTTTTGTTATCTGTTTTTTCCGCTTAAACAGGAATTTTTGGTTTCCTCAATATTCTTTAGTTCATTTGACTAGTTTCGATTTTACAGTTTTTGTAATTCATTTTTATCTGACAACCACATTGATGCTCATTTTTGATTGTAATTTACGTATCAATTGCCTGCCTTAATTGTCATCTAAGGGAATTATTCTTGATTACACTGCGGAGAGATCGGCGCCACCAAAAATTGCACATAATAATCACCAAGAAGTCATTTAACAATTCTTTCTTTTCTGAAATTGGTCTCTAATACGCGGATTTTAATCATCAATAAATTCCAATAACTAGTTGTTAGCGGATTTGATTATCTGTTGGATTTCGAATAAAATTAAACGTGATTAAAATGGCAGAGCGTGACTATTACGAGCCCAGATACACAGCTGCTTCAGATGTAAATTCCTTTTGCAATTGACTCTCCTTCTGACTCTGTTTAAAGAGAAGGCTGGCTTCAAGAAGCAAAGAACGCATGTCAGAAATTCCACGAAGGAGCATTGATCGCAAGCCTGACCCCAATTTTCTGCTTAATGCGAGCAGAAAGGACCAATTCAACGTAACCTAGCTCATAATAAAAGCAAATCTCTAAATATTTTAGTCTCATCTCGGTTCTCATTACCAAAAGTTTGATTGCTACGGCTCTCCACAACCAAACTTCACGATACCTACGAAACAAAACAATTTCTCCCATCCGACTCAGGATCAGATGTCCGGCCGACCAGCTGATATCGAACAGCTTAGGGATACTATCGCACTCTTAGAAAGCTCTCTTAAGAGCGAGATCGCGAGAAGAGAGGAGCAACATGAGTATATAAACATGTTGAAGCAGGCTTTAACCACAAAACTGCATGATTCGGGGTTGTTGAGCGTTCTATCTTCAGCCAAAGGCAACTTGCAGGACAATGAGATCCAGCTCTACCTCGAACTCAGCAAAATCCAGAATATCGTTGATCAGCATAAGCAAGACAGAGCGTTGGCTGAGAATAAGGTCAGTCAGCTGAGTCAACAACTCGAAAAGTTGAAATATGAGAACGAGCAACTAAACGCCAGTCTGAAAGAGCAGAGCAGGGTGATTGAAAAAACGAATGAAAATCTCGATAAATTGTTGGTTACGATCTCAGGATTCGAAGAAGAAAACAAGAAACTGCTCACAGAGAAGGATTCTCTGTTGGATTATATGGAAGATTTATCGAAAGAACTTGAGCGAACCAAGCAAGAATCACGAGAGAAAGAAATCGAGCTAGGACTGAAACAAAAACAAATCTACGAACTACAAACAAAATATCGTGAAGATGCTCCATGTACCTGTGATTCTGACTCTAAGATGAGGAAGCTCGTTAGTGACCTGAAAGAAATAACGGAAATTAGCGTTGAGATGGAAGGAAAGCTGAAGATTCTTGCGACAGAAAATGCAAAAATCACTAGGGAATATGCTACTTTGCAAGGTAAATACGAGACTGTAGTCAAGGAACAGGAAGAATTAGAAAAGAAGAGTGGGCTAAAGCAGCATCTAGCGGTTGAGAGAAATGAATTGAATAGTATCCCAGAGAAGGATACTATAGAAACGGATTGGAAGAAATCTCGGAAAGAAATTTCGAAATTTGAACTCCAAGGCCAAGAAAATCAAATGTCTAGCTCGTTTGCTAATGAAACCAGTCGATTAAAGAGCATAATTGAAGACTACAAAATAAAATTAGAGCGCGAACAATCAGCTAAAGTCGAAGAAACTAGAGTTCTGTATGAAAGATTATCAGAGCTGAAAAATGAAATCAAGAAGCAATCTGAAGAGCAGGCTGCATTGGAGGAGCAGAGAGATAGTTTGCAAGAGCAGTTAAGAGAGCTCAAGGACAAGTTCATAGCTCAAGAGGCGGACCTGAATGACCAAAGACAAGAGAATGAACGTTTGAACAAAGCGATAGAAGGAGCTGAGGAAAAGAGAACCGAAATGGAAAGGGAATGCTTTACAAAACAAATAACTGAATTGAACCAAAAGTTAGAGGATTTGGAAAAAGAACACCAGACTATTCAGATGGAGAGAGAACAGGTGCAAATTGAGCTCAAGACTCAGAATGAAACTATCAGAAATCTCACAAAGCAGCTTTGTGATAAGGAAACTATTATTATCAACGCGCAAGCAGAGAGAGAAAAGCTATCAAAACAACTAGAGAGTGTGAAACGCTCTGTTCTCGAATTAGCAAAATATTTGCAATCCATTGCTACATCAGAAGAATCAAATGACGTTCAAATTTCTCAGGTATGTGTAGAAGAAGACCAAATAACACTGCCTTTGAGAGAAATTCTTAACGTTTTGGTTAATGGAAGATCAGAGTTGAAGTCTCATTTAGTTGAGGCGCAAGCCAAAAATAACTGTCTTGCTCAAGAAAAATCGAGACTCGAACAAGAGATTAATATTCTTTCCAATAAGTAAAGCTCTTTAATTTGCCTTATTTTTTCTCACATCTGCATGCTACCAATAGTCAAGCAGAATTAGAAAACGAAGTGGATCGTTTAAATAATCAGCTTGCCAGCTATCAACAACAAATTATTCAGCAAGAACAACAATATGTACTTGATTTAAAATATTTGTCCCCTCTAATCAAATGCAATAATATAGGCTAAGGGAAAGAATCAGGAAACGAATATACTATCAGAGCAGATTGCAGAACTGAAAGCTAAATGCGCTCATCTCGAATTAGAGAAGCAAGGCTTGCATTTTGTCATTGAAAAGCTGAGGGAAGCCCAAAGCACGCATGACTCCGTGGCTCTTAGTGGAGAGGCAAAGGATCGTAGCTCCCAGAATAATCCAAAGAAAATGAGTCCATCAATGCTGCTCGAATCAGGCAGCACTCAGACAAAACAAAACGAAGAAAGAATCCTCCAAGAGTTAAAACCACTAAACCAACAACACAAGAATCTGGAAAAACTGCATGTAAATCTTTAAGGTTTAGAGAGCAAACTATCATTGATTGTATTTCGTTTTAGTTGAAAACTCAGAACATTGCTCTTGCTAAAGAGAACAAATCAAGAGAGCAAATAGGTTTGGAACCAACTTATCACGATATTTCTGCAGTTTCAAGGTAATTTTTAAAAGATTTCTGCTCTATATAACATGTTAAGGAATTCGAAGCTTCCCATGGAAGAAAATTCGTTCATAACATCTATGGAGAACGCTGGTTTATAGAGACACAAGCGCAGAAATTCTAAAGGATATTTCTCTTCTCAAGCTTTAGATTAGTTGAGTTATCTCACTGAGCTGGACTCCAACAAGCCACGCTCAAATAGGATTTTTAAAGAATTTCTAGACATTGGATGTTTTCAATGATAAAATACTTTTTGGTTTGTACGTTTTCATTTCAATCTTTTCAGCACTTTATTGATAATCTGAAATAGTTTGATCACAAATACCGAACTTATTAGCGTTTATTAATGAAGTATCTCATACATAGCAAATACATACTCACTCGCATTTTTATCTTATATTCGAATTTCAGTTTTGTTTAGAACTTATTTTGTTTTTAAAAATGATTTTAGAACAAAAACTCCTCCCAGTTGGCTTGTCAGGAAAAAAAAAAAATCCGAAAAAAATTTTCACCTTATTTTAATCACAACTTAGAAAAGCGATCTTAGCTATGTAATTCATTTAGCAGAATGATGAGATTTAACCTCACTTTCATTAAAGCTCTGAGTACCGCCATAAGATCTCTCCAAATTTGCAATATTTTCTCCAAAATTAATTTGATGGAAATTTTATACTGACTGGATTTACAGTAACTCAAAATTTACTGAATTATCGAAATAATTCAAACCACTCGCCATGAAAATTTTCTAAATATTAATAATGCGAATTTCACAAATGAAAAAATTCACACGTCTTCCCGCAATATTGACAATTTCACTGTTCCTCCTATATTATCTTAATGCATTTACTTATGCTTGTGGTGAAGACGAAACTGAAGATTCTCATTTCATCGGAATGGGTTCAGATTCGCACCATATCAAGTAGATAATAATTCTCTATTGAGACTTTATTGAGCTAATCGATGTACAGAGGAAGAATCCTCTCAGAATGGGAATCTATTCGCGTCAAAGCCGATTTTTCAAGTATTATCTCAAAAATAAAACTTTTTAAATCAACTCACAAATCTGATAGATTTGTGGAATCTTTCACAACCACATTCAGACTACCTTCAGCACGTAGTCATGCCAGCAGCCATCGAATACATACAAAACCTTTATAAAGTTGTTAGATACACTAGGCCGTTAATGACGCCAGCCAATGAAACCGTCTGCAACGGATTAGCTATCCCAAGCGAACTGTCAGCTGTCGGGATTCCTGATACAGACCTTTACATATTAGTTTCTTGGGTTGATTCACCTAACTCCAGCTTCGTTGCTAAGGGTGGATGGTGTGCTCGGGATGCTACAACCTCCAGGTAACCACTTTCATCGACTTATCATCTTTGTAAACGCTGTAATAGACCATATCTCGGTTCGATCAAATTCAACTACCCTAAATTAGCTCTATCCGAAGTAAAGTGGAAAACCACGATTTCGGTGACACTCCATGAAATACATCACATACTCTATTTCAGTGCTAGTCTTTTCCCGCATTTTATTGATCCTTCTACCCTTGAAAGAAAATATGTCAGCGGGTAGTGCCACTCAATAATTCGGAAAGCTAATCTTCATAAAATTAGATACATCAAGATAGATGGAATACAGACGCTTGTATTCATCGATCCATTGATTGTTAAAGCGGCCCAGGAATATTTCAACTGCACCAAGATGAAGTATGTAAGGCTGGAAAATCAAGGTGGCAATGGGAATAAATGGATGCACTGGGAGAGAAAATTGTTTGGAAACGAAGTATGCCGAATATTTGCAATAACGGCGCTAGATATATGAAATTTTTATAGATGATGACAGCGGAAACCTCAAACAGAATGGCATTGTCCTCCTTGACGCTTACAGTAGCCGAAGCAAGTGGGTGGTATAAACCTAATTACACTCTCGCAGAAAACCTCTTCTGGGGGAAGAACAGAGGATGCAAATTCGTCAACAAAAAGTGTCTTTTTGGAGATCCGCTCAATGCGACTGGTCCTGAATTCTGTTCAATTCCAAAGGAGTTAGGATGTGATTTTGAAAGCATCGGGTCGGCTGTTTGTTTCACAAAAACTGGGGCTGTTTCCAATAGGTACTGGAACTATTTTGGAAACAATACAATCGCTGTTGATCCATATACTGACAATTGTCCTGTGTATACTGCGTATGGCAACCGGATTTGTGGTCCAGGGGCCTCACCAAAAGGAAGTTCTCCGGAGTATTTTGGCACCAACAGCGCATGTTTCAAAAGCGGAATACATTATATTAAAAAGTCGAGTGCAGTGCAAGGTTATTGTTATGAATATAAGGTAAACTTAACCTACAAAAAATACAGATGAGACAATTGTCTCTGTGACTAGTGTTCTAAAAACGAAGTGTCAGGCTTGTACAATCTTTATGTCAAAGTGGATACTGAAGTGTTCAACTGCACTCATCTAGCGCAAGCTATTAAGACAACGGTGCCAGGTAACAAAAATAAGAACTCATTAAAAATTTTAAACAATGGCTTTCATGTTATCTAGGTCTCAAGGGAAAACTTATTTGTCCGGATCCGCAGTCGTTTTGTGAGATAAAAATGGACACATGTGAAAAAACGTGCGGAGCGTACGGAACCTGTGTTGCTGGATCATGCGTCTGTCCCAGCGATCGTATTGGCCCTGATTGCTTGCGCTATACGACAGTAACGTTTGTTGACGCTTTCTTAGATTTAACTCCGTCTTAGATTGAAAATGACCCAAAATGCGCTTGTTCCTTCCCAGCTGTCAATAGCTATAATGGAAATTGCGTTTGCCCTGGTTTTGATTGCTCTGCGAGTCAACTCCCGACAACTTCTCAATGCTCAGCTTGCATTCCCAACTGTTTGTCATGCAAAAATGTGACTAATTGCGGCCGTTGTGAGGATGGATATGATGCTGTCGATGGAAGATGCATTTTGGCAAAAACACACGAGAACAGTGACTCTGGAGAAGCAGTTGATAGTTCTTCTAAATCTAGTGACACAGATGAAAATTCGAATGAAATAGTCGCCGCACCACCCGCTCCTGTCTATACTTCTCCCGCAGCTTTCATTTGCAAAGGCAATCAATACTACGATGAGTCCTCAAAAACATGCTTGAATTGTACAAACGGATGCTCCACCTGTACGTCTGCGGCTGCTTGTACTACCTGTTCCTCAGGATATCTGCTCCATCTCAATAAATGCATGGCTTGTCCAAGCAATTGCAGGCAATGTGAATTTGTGAATAATGCATCATCGACAGATCCTATCTCGCAATTAAATTGTACAGAATGCACGAACGATGAGTATATTTTGAAGAAAGTAGATGATATCACCCTATGTGTCCCTTGGTCAACGGACATAAAATCATTATCTTCATCATCATCTGTAATAATTGCTGGAACTATCGGAATGGTATTTACCTTGATGGCAAGTGGCTATGCATTGTGGATTCTTAAAGCTAGAGAAAAAATCCAATTCATTAAAATAACAACGGTATAATTCGAACTATCTGTAATCAGTATTTCGCACGATTTTTTCCCTTCCACTATTCATATAAAGTTTGAATAGCAGTGGTTGTATTTAAAGAATATGTTTATTGAGGACAGAAGTAATTTGTTGATGATGTTATCATTTCATCAATCCCTTCATGATTCCCAAAATTTGTTAATCTATAATTCAGCTAATCATCTTTTTTGAGTATCTAATCAAACAACCTTGAGCTGTCTGTTTTTCATTCTTTAAGATCAGACATTAATTGCAATATTCAGACTAAATTTATAATAAAATATAATTTGTTAAAACCTAATTTCTCAAAATTAATAATATTTGTATTAACTAAAGGCAAGGCTTTCTAGAGGATGTTTGAGCTTGAATTCGTTTAAGAATGGAGCTTCTCTTGCGTTTCAAGCTTGTGTCCTTAGAGAGTGGATAAATTATGGATTTATGCATGGTATTGAGTTACTCATTTTACCAGAATGCAAATGAAAATGCAAGGTAAATGACTCAGATAGTAGAGGTAATTGACAATTGCATCAAATATGTGTAAGGGAATTCTATTATTTCATTAATTAGTATTCATCTGTTCATAAATTTGATTAACAAATTTCAAATAGTTCATCATGTTACAAAATAATTCAAAGATATATTGCAATCTTAGAGTGAGGAATAATAACTGACTCACTAATGAATAGTATCTCAATTTAAGCATATTCATTCAAACTTAATTCAACATCTTTCAGGCAATTGAATTGAATAGTTACTATTAGTTAAATATCAGGTTTTCAATGAGATGGGATACAGGTTTAAAGTTACTGTCGTCCAGTCATCTGGAAGATCCAACCTTCTGAGAAAAATTGGTACATAACACTTGTAGTAACTACTACATCTTTCCATTGATTTACAGAATGAATGCATTTTTTCGAAATAGTTTGAATGAAGAAATTACAGAAATAATTTAGTAGCAAGTAGAAGAAATCTTAGAGACCAATTTCTCATTCTCAGTCTGCATATTCATACCTTTCTTTGAGAGAAATGACGAATTGAGCCAGACATAGCAAGACCTAAAGTGTTAGCACAGCCCGGTGGCTGGACTACCAAATGAATTGTTTTGAAGCATTATTGATGTTTTCACTTGCAGAAATATACTGTGATGATCCATATAAAGATGATATCAAGTAACCATTATTTTTCATTGCGAAACATTACTTGATAAACTAGATGAGCAAAGTTTTGCGTTATAATATAGAGGTGTATCTAGTTATTGGATATTGAGATTATTAAGTTTCGCTGATAGTTTCAATTATTTTAGTTATAATAGTAAATTCTCAATCTTCCTGTACAAATTTATTCAATTTTCGATTGAAATCAAGTACCTTGTGTAACAAATCGCAGTTTATGTAGTAAACCGTTAGAAGAATACTGAGGCTACCAGTACTTGGCTATCAGAGGCAAAAAGAAACTCACTACCATCAAATTTTGATATTATTCTTCTTGGCCTGAAGTGACCAAATAAATACCACAGCATTTATGGCTTCTCTTTGAGGGTTCGAACTTGAAGGCTCGATGAAGCGTTGATTATACTTTTTGCGAAGTTTCAAAGAGAAAACCATCCTAATCAAAGTTTGACTTTGATAAATGAGAGCATAACCACTGCTCTCTCTTTTACAAAATAAAATTATTATATTTTGATCTGACCTTTTTTATTTGAAGTCAAACTAATATTCGTAATAATTTATTTTATAAATAACAAAACCTCTTCAATGTGTCAAACGATTTAAATGCATGAATTTTTAAGAATTAACCTCTTTTTTGTGTTCGAACTGCAAAACGCAGGACAGCAAAAGTCATAGAGCCTCGGTTATCTATTGATTATGAACTAATTTAAATTGAACATGTACTGGTTCAGAGATGTGCTCATGAACTATATTATCTTCGTAGAGATTAATACCTACATTCAGACATTTAAATTATTCTTCTATTAAATTTCCAATTTCAGAATTTACATTATTGAACTATTTCCGAATAAATAAATAAATGATTGCGACATTCCAGCAAGTGTACAGTTGCAAAGTAGATAATTCACTAAATGATTCATGTGGTAATTATAGCGATAATTAAATCCATAGCTATTTCTTGTAAGTGAAATTTACAATACCTAACTAATCCTTAATGCATACAACACTAGCAGGATTAAATAACTGACTAATTTGCAGTACCTTTGAATAAGCATGGAAGCAATCAAACTCAATCTTCTTGAATATAATAGTGAATAATATAATCGAGTCATCATCAATTACTTAAGCCATTCATCATTCAATCTCCCAAGTCAGACTATTGACGACACGTATTTAAAACAAACAAAAAAGAGAAAATGATTATCGAATGAGAGTTGATTAGTGAAAGAGTCAATTTTAGTCTCAATTCTCTCAATAGTAAGTAAAATTTCATATACAATTCCCAAAAAAACTGAGACTTACAAGCTTATAAACTCTAGCAATCAGCAGATATAGGACTGAATGATTCAGAATTCCAACATTTACTAGTAGTTAAGGACCAAAAGCTCCTTACTTCTTCTATACTTTACCGGCATAATTTTTCGATACAAAAGACCCTTCTCTGTGAAACTCTCGAATAGGCGTAGAAATTTTCCTCAATTTGTCTATTTCATTCTCGTAATGCTTTTTCGATTGCATAGCTGTAAAATAACAAAATTATTAGAACTAAATCACTTAATAATAAATACAATACCTTCATCATAGGCTGGGACTGGAGTCCGTCTATTTGCATATTTATTCAGCATATCTTGCTCACGCCCTTCGATTCTGTCAATATAATTAATTTCACTCGGGCCTTTTTGCAGGTCGGTTTTTTCAGCATAAAATCTCGTGGCTGTGTCCCTCATCCTGATGGACTCAGGACCCACCATTGAAGGAGTTCCATAACTCCTCTCTCTTTCATAATAATCATATCCGTATGTATGTCTATCACTCTGCTTTGGTCCAGAAAACTCTTCGTCTTTCTTTCCTTGCTGATAAAAAGTCTTTTTAAACCCAGTGCCAGAAATCCGGAATTGATTGTCTTTTTCATTATTATTTCGATAGAAAGTATGTCTGTTATAATTGTCTGCCGGCTCAGCTCTCGCACCGTTAAATTTTCCATAGAATGAGCCTTGATATTTATCTACAATTGCATCTTCCTGCGCTTTTTTATTCGTGTTTACACTATAACTCCTAGTTTCTGTTTCCCTTGCATTTGATCTGGCATCCTCCCTGTGAAATTTGTTTGAATCACTATTCTCAATTCCCCTGGTATTTTTAGATGAGTGGAAGTAGGTTGCGGTCTCTCGGGCCTGCTTCTCCACGTCACCATGACTCGTAATATTATACTCATGATGCACGTTAATATTATCTCCATCGTCATTATTTTCAAACTTATCTTCTGTTGCATTTCTGCCTATCTCGTAGCTATTATCAAAGAAATCAGCGTTTTGAATCTGGTTTCTTTTGCCAGTCGCTGACTTCTTAGGCCTGGCCTCAGGTTTCTCAAATTCTTTCAGGTTATGGGTCGAAATCTCGACCTTCTTGAATTCTCCACCAAAAATTTTATCCAATGAAAGTCCTTGTTTCAGATCGCTCTTAAGTATCTTGAATCCTTGGGACGCAGACATTAGTCTCTTCCCGTCTTTCACATCAAACTTTCCTATTCCTGGTTTATTAATCGTCCAATTGGATTCTTCTGTTTTTTTCTGTTTTAATTTTCCATCATAGAGTGTTGCTGACATCATTGCTTTAGATTTAAATCCCTTTTGATGGTTATTTGCGTTTGTGGGTTGATTGCTGCCTTCATTGAACTGATCTTCGTGTTGAGTTGGGTCTGAGGGTTGTTTGGAATAAAAATTCGCCGTTGTTGCATTAAAATAGCTGGCACGTGAAGAGCTTCTTGAGCATTTCGAAGTCTCTGGTCGTACCATCTAGTAATTCAGTTATTATAACGTGTGAAACTTTCAGGAGAGAGGTTACCTCATTCTGTAGTGGGTCAAATGAGAGCATAGTTTACTTATTTGAAATGCATCGACAATATTATTTATTTTTCTGCAATAATTATTGATTAGTTATTTAAGCAGAAATTTTCCGGCAGAGAGGCTTTTGTGTTGGTCTATTTCGAACAAATTGCCTCTGTTTGGCTGGAGGAGAGAAGATCAATGATCAGAATGAGGTTAACCCTGACACGAGTTTAACGAGTCTACCTCAAATTCTTAATATATCTAAGTCCACAATGGTTTTGTCTGAGAAGGAGGAAGCGTCCACGAATATAACAATGAAGTGAATTGTAAATAGTAAGGCCTAATTGCACTAGTGGGCAGGTTTTATTTGTTGTTTCATGTTGAGAGGGGAAAGAATTAAAAAAAAAAGTTGCAAAGCAGTAACACCTAGGAAGCAACATCCGGTTATATATTAATAATAAAAAAATTCGCAGTTTCGGACAAACAATTCACTCTGCAACCGGTTGGAGATTAATCTCTTGCAGAGCTCAGTACCAAAAACAATTGGTATTGCAAAACACATGAGTGAGATAGTATCAAAAATTTTCTCATCTGCATACGATATTTGAATGGAGATATGCATTAATCGTAGTAACTTGAGATAAAATTTGCTTGTTCTTTCAAGAGAAGTTATTCTTGGTGTCAATTACAACAGTCAATTGAGTGAACTTTTTACATTTTTCTAAGTGCCCTTTCAGATCATAATATTCTGGCTTCATCCACTCGCTTGAGGAAAAATCTGCATTCAGGCGCGAATCGAGTTTGTGATTTTCTCAAACTTTTGTCAGGGTCGTT
>ENA-UOTX01001324-UOTX01001324.1-compost-metagenome-genome-assembly--contig:-NODE-1324-length-19322-cov-15.651130_pt1 | contig 19322 bp, 17 predicted proteins | sample MGYA00238143_ERZ746982 | MGnify/ENA primary metagenome ERZ746982 (study PRJEB28758, sample SAMN06268862) | compost metagenome | isolation source: single cell | place: USA: California, Emeryville, Joint... | reverse complement strand
TTTTTTGGATTGTGACCTATGGTATTAGATGATCTGACTCTAAACTATTCCCTCAGTCTCCTTAGATTTTAGAATGAAAGTTAAATCTTTCATAAAAACATGATTTATGTATTCATTTCCAAAATAATGCATTTATACTGACTGATGCATTAAATTGCAACTTAAATTCATCCCCTTCAAATAAGCCCCTTGGTTTTCTTCAAGTCTTTAGCAAAGGAATCTCTAAAGACCCGAGATTCGGCGTGCTTTTGACCATTTCCATTGTTAGAAATTTATTTGGAAACAAAAACCTTTTATTTGTAACAGTTAGTATGACTTTAATTAAAAATTAACTCATATTTTAAAACCGAAAGCCCTGTTTAATTAATTCACATTTCTCGAAATGGTTATTGGCATAAATCAACAATTATTTCCTGAAAAAAGCTAGCTCCTTCAATGTTTTTTCATTCATTCTCCTCTCGCTCTCATCACAGTGAGCACTTTTTTTTTTAGTTATAATTATCATTTTTTTCTAGGACTTCCCGCAATATGTAATATTAACTTTTTTTCAAGAGATAATTTGAAAATGCAATGGTACAAAAGCCTTTGAGCGCCTTAAGTGACCGCATTGATGCCACTGACATACATAGGAGCCTTCCAGCATCTGAAACAAAAATTGTTGACAGTTATATAATGATAAGAAGAGTGTCCAATATTTCGAGGAACGATGCTTATTGAGACTTTATTTAAGTCGGAATTCACCTCTCTCAAAGCATGAGATGTCTAAAGTAGCTTCCAATACTCTTTTTTTGGCAAAACTTTCACAACTCTAAGTTTTCTTACCAATTCATAGGCTATTGTTTTATTGAGGTCCTGGAGAAATCATATTTCAATGGCTATGCAAGAGGGTATCACTGTAATGATAAGAATTGAGTACTTTTTTCAATTGCTAAGATCCTCTAAGAACGAAGTAGTTGAGTTTTTCTCCAGAGGCGCTGTGAGTGATGCGACATAAAAATGTTTAATTATCGTTTCAAATGCATCCTTATTTCAATGTCACTTGATTATATGAACAAAAAAAAAAAAGACTATTACTGGGATGCGTTCGTTCTTATTTTACAAAATGATTTGGAGTGAGTGGTCGATTGTCAATGACCACAGAACAATATTTGAGAATTTTCATTTTGTAAGTCAATACCATTGAATGCATTTTATTAATGAATTTGATATATCTAAACGAAGAAATCAACTCATTCTTTATACAACTTTTCATGTTATGTTTTAACTTGTTGATGATTCTAACGTAAGAAATATGCTGTTTGTACCATATCATTCTTTTTCTTTTTGCTTTTTTTTTTGATAAATTTCTAAATTTTGATCGAATCTGCTTAATTCGTTGATTTCTTTTTTCTTGTGTAATGTGATATGATTAATATAGGACTAAATAGATAATGTTTTCCGTTGAAATACCATTACTTTTGACTCGTATTTCTCATTTTTTAATGTTCTCAAAACTAATATAATACATACCGAAGGATCAGAAGGTCTCATATTTACACAATACTCTATTCTTCAATTACCTTACAAAACATTACTCAAGAGCTGATAAGAGTACACAAATACGTGGCAAAAAGGATTTCAAGGATTATATCTTCGTATTTGAACCTTTATTGTGAGATTATTCAAATTATCTAATCTAAATTGTTAATTAATAATTATAATATAAACAAATCGCACTACTAAAACTAATTTAAACTAGTCGCCAAGAGTATCCTAAAATTGAATAAACAATGACCTTGAAATTTGAAACAGACACACAATAGAGTAAATTTAGTTCAGATTAGCAATTGCTTTGTTCCGAATATACCTATATAGTATTCTAATGAGTCAGTCATTAATAAAGCCTACTATTTATATCAACAAATCTTCTTCCGCTGTCTACTGTACGCTTGTGTTTGGCACACTACGGCAATTTGCTCATTTCAATGCATTGGGCTATTGTCATTTTTTGGATAAATGTTGGAAAGGTGTGACCTGAATGATCAATAATCTTCTAGCTCTCAGTATGGACAAATCTGTTGCAATCTATGGTTCAAATAGAGAAGCGGAAGAAGGGAACGCTTATGAGCATTCGAGTATTTTCTCTTTGATATACTAATTCTGGGCAAAAGAATGAGACCTCAAAATCGACTGCATATTGATTCAAGCGAGAGGTCAATAGCGAGCCAATATGGAAATAAGCTTCAATTAACAGCCAACAAAAGATTATTTCATTTGTCGCTTCAAAAAAAAAAACTTGCTTTGCCGATACTCATCGCTTTAAATTCGATAATTTAAATCTTGTTACCAACAATGAGTTGCACAACCAGCGATATCAACTCACAGTCCAGTTCCGATGCCATTTGTCAATACGCCTTGACCGCCTGCGCTGAAAAATGGGATCTGTTAAACTTCTTCCAGTTCTATTTCTGCGGAATCAACGAAAATATCCCTGTTATCGTCATTCTCTCGATAATTATCATCGCTTTCACCTTAAATATCCTCAGTTCAACAGCGGACAAATACTTGGCACCCTCTTTAGAATTTCTTTCGAAAAGACTCAAACTATCCGAAGCAGTAGCAGGAGTTACCTTCCTCGCTTTTGCTAATGGAGCTGCCGATGTAATCTCTGGTGTCGTTGCTGGCGGGAAAGCTGCCGACGGGATAGATATAGCAGTCAGAGGGTTATTCGGCGCTTGCTTATTCACGATCACCGTGGTATTCGCGCGGTGTATTCAAGGAGGAGGAGAGATCAAAGTCGATCGAGATAGCTTCTTCCGTGACTGTACATTCCTGCTCTTAGCGACTATCTATTTCATTGTAATCTCTTTGACAGGATATCTCTCATTGCCAACAGCAATCGGATTTCTGATAATCTATGGATTCTATATTGGAGTAGTCGTCGTTCAAGAGAAAAGAAAAAGGGCAATTCAAGCTCTCACAGACCCGGCCTTTATCACCGAATTAGCAAAAATGTCTCGTAATGGATCTCTTGAATCTATTGAGAAACATATCCCGAATCCTTCCGTTGTGATTCCTGACACCCACTCTGAGGACACCAATGGAAGTGTCGATATCCAAACTAATGATCCAAGCAGTCAATCACAAGCTAAGGCTGAGTCTAAGGAGGAAGAAGACCCAGACAATCCAACCACATTCAGTGGGAAAGCTCTGAAATATTATAATATGCCTTTGCTTTTCATCAGAAACTTAACGATTTTCCCATTCGAACAATGGGATAAATGGAGAGTAATCGCACCGCCTTTCCTTGGAACGCTATTTATCCTCTGGAATTTCAATCTTATGCCATTCTTGATAACCAATTGGTATTTATTAACCGGCTTGGGTGTCCTCGCGGCTGCGGTAGCAGCAGGTTTGTTCTTTGCCGGTTCCGAATCAACTCTTGAGAGGTTTGGGACTTTTTTCGGAATTTGGGCATTTGTGCAATCTTGCTTTTGGATTTTGCTGATCGTGACCTGCTTCCTGGATTTCCTAGCTCTCATTGAAATAATTAGCGGCTTGCCTATCAGTTTCTTGAGTCTGACTCTGATAGCCTGGGGAACGTCAATGGATGACTTTTTTGTCGATTATATCATTGCGAAGAATGGAAAAGGGACTATGGCTGTCATTGGTGTGTTCGGAGGTCAGCTGTTTAACATGCTTGTAGGTTTTGGGTTATCTCTTATTCGGCAGACTGCAAATCGAGGCACCATTGAAATCGACCTTTACCAAGCGTCTCGTAACGATGTGCTGGTGATGATATTGATGGGTGCGCAGTTAGTCGTGTTAGTGCTCATGTTGGTGTTTGTGCACTCAGGAAAATACGTTGTGGGTAAAAAAATGAATATTTTCTTGATGAGTTACTATGGATTGTTCTTATTCTCGGTGACAATGGTCTCTTTTTTTATGAAGAACTAAAAAGCTAATATTTCATGCAAATTCAAAGTATTAATAGTCTATGACATTAACAAGCTTTAACCGCTTCACAAAATTTTATATACATTCGCCAAAAGTGTGTACAGCGAACTTTTATATCTTCATAAGCAGATAATTAGAAATTTCAAATAGGAAGGAGTAATAATAGAAAATAAATTTTAATAAAATTGGACTTCCTGATCTCTCAACTTATAACAAGAATGAATCCAAATGGAAGTGTGAATAAGCAGCGGTCTCAGATAGCAACTGCACTAAATCGTACGATTTTCTCCAAAGCAATGAAGACTATGACAAAAAAGAAGGTGCAACTATGAAAGTAAGCTAGCAAACTTCGCAAAAGGAGGAAAAATCAAAGTTGGGGAAGGAATTCTATAGCGAAAATAGTAATCTCATCAACACCAGAATTAAACTTTCTGAATCTAAATAGATTCCGATGAATTTTGCTACGTGTGCAATGCTGCTGGTAATCTCAGTGTTCTCCTTATCTGTGACACCTGCCTCGAGAAATGCTGTCATATTTGGTGTCTTGAACCTCCCTTAACACAAGTCCCAGAGGGAGAGTGGGTCTGCAATTTCTGCCAAAAGCAGACCTGAAATAAGCCTTACTCGTCTTATTTAAGTGAAAATATTTCAGAGTAATAATATTAAAAACCACTTTCATTCTAGTCGAGTTAATAGAAAATTTATAATCTAATCTAATTCGGGTAGTTTATTGCGTTGAATATGTCACATGCCCATAGATGCGACTATTTTCTTTTGTTTTAGATCTAAATCTTGATTGGTTCATTAATTCGAAAACACGAAATAGAATACCAGCTTTCTAAACTTCTGAAAGCAAATTTCGAAAAATAAATATTTATACGCAAAATCATGGAGCTCGAAACAAACGCAAAACTTGATACAACCTCAGTGGATTTGGGTATCTTGCCCATGCAAGCATTCCTTAACACTTCTTCATAGAAAAGCTCAAATCAGAGATATGCAGCAAAGAGAAAGAGAACCAGGAACTCGAATTAAAGATTGCAGGTATGGGCTAGTTCAGAATATCGGGTGATCTTTGTTACTCTAAGACTTGATGAAGGATCTTATTGAAAGCAAATGCCAAGAAGCTGTTATCGGTACGTTGGACTAGAGCGTTCTTGCCTGAGATTTGAAAATAGCAAACAGACAAGCAAAAATTGATAAGTTGAAGGAGCAGATAGCCGCTACTGACAAACTAATTGCAGGTAATTCAAATATGATTTATCCTGTTATCATCATGCTTCATTGCAAAAAGATCTCAAATTAGAGGTGCTGTGCCTAGAGGAGGCGAAATCAATCCACAAGCCCATTCTAAATCCATTGAATAACATCATTGTCGATAAACTGATTAAAAACAAAACGATTACATCAAAAGACGTTGAAAATGTAATGAGAAGCATCGATAGAGGTGATTTTGCGCCGATTAGACCATACATGGACAAGTCAATATATTCCATATCTTCGTTTTTATTGATTGATTGTGCTTTTATCCAGACCGCAACAGATAGGCTTCGGAACGACGATCTCAGCTCCTCATATGCATGCTCATCAACTTGTAAGACTTCGTTCAATTAACCAAAAAGGCATGTTTTTGGTAGGAAATCATGAGCAAATTTCTGAGAAACGCTGCCAGAGCGATAGACATTGGCTGTGGAAGCGGTTATTTCACGCTTGCAATGGCGAAGCTGATGCCGGTTGATTCGAAAATTTATGGCCTCGACCATATTTCTAAAATTTGCGAGTTCGCAAAGAAAAACATACGCAAGTCTCATGCAGATTATCTAGAGACCAATAAAATCGAGATTGTTTGTGGTGATGGAAGGAAAGGATGGGATAAAGGAGCTCCATACGATGTGATTTACGTTGGAGGAGGTATCTTAGCAAAATTCTTTAGAATTCGTTTGACATTCGCGATATACTAGCTCTTCCTAAGATTCCTCAAGAAATGATCGATCAACTTGCTTGCGGTGGCACTTTGGTACTTAATCTATTGAATAATAAGAAATTTATTGATTTGCTACTTACTCGGACTAGGTCGCGCCAGTGGGTCATATCACTCAGAAGCTAACCTGTTTGCAGAAAAGCCTAGATGGACAGATCACAATCTCATCCTTCATGGATTGCGTAAACTCCATTAATCTGACGTGTCGTCTAACCTCTATAAAAAGATGTTTGGAAAATTACAAGATAAACACTCACAATGGCCTGAAAACGACGATATAGACGAAGAAAGCCCGATTAACAAGGATAAAATGGACAGCAGTGACGAAGAAGACGAGGATGATCACGATACCCATATGATGATCGAAGAATCTGGTCCTGGCTCAGACCTATAAATAAACGATTGTACAAAAACATGAGTCCTCCCTTCCCTAGCCTACACCTATGAATTAAATGAATAATAATCTACAACTTAATATCACGACTACCTACCTACCCTATTTAGCTCTCTGTAAATCAAAGATTCTGTGTTACTTTCCATAATATATCTATATATAGTTATTACTCAAAGTCATTACTTTCTAAAAAGAAACTTTCATTAGCGAAATAGTTTTGAAGGACTGATTGAATGAGGTTATTATTTTTCAACTCCGGTGAATTTTCCTTTACCATTAAACTGAAAGGTTAAATATCGTATTCCTCACAACGTATTTCTCAAACTTGTAGGCGATTAAACTTGACTTAGAATTCATCGGTCAGAATTCACAAAAACAAAATTTCCTACTGCATTAATATCACTCCTAACGTAGCAAAAGTTACATTCTCCCCATGATGATGTTCAGAGACGAGGACTCCTCTATATTCACTAGCGCCCGAACCAAAAGAGACGACCCCCTATCTCCAAGAGTAACAACGTTTCGGGTATGTTTCCTCGAGTTAGCCAATCCTAATCATTGTTTCTCATCAGAGTAAATTTATGCAAGCGATTTTCGACAACAACGCTGAGCAACTGAAAAGCTTAGAGCCATTGAAATACGATTTGAATTTCGTTACCAGTTTCAACACGCTTCCACTCGACAAACGAATAAGTCCGTTAATTTTGGCATGCGTGCTGGGCAGAATCGATGCGGTGAAGCTGATACTCTCCTCTCCGGCCATCGACGTTGACCTTGCGTCAGAAGACTACGGCCTGACTCCCTTGGCCGCGGCATGCGCCTCAGGCAATTATGAAATCTTGAAACTGCTGCTACAAAAGGATCCAGAAGTCAACAAGCCCTCTCAGAATAGCAGAACCCCCTTTGCGTTTTGCTTCCAGCGGCTCAACGAAGAGAATATGAGCTACGAGAACAAAAAATTGTGCTTTAAGATGGTCGAGTTACTGGTGGAACACGGAGCAGATCTCAATTGGATCGTGGATAAGTCTAAGGGGTATACGCTGCTGATGGAATTATGCGCTACGGATTTTGATGCTTTGCCTGAGAAGCACAGGGCTGTGAAATTCGAGGCGATCAAGTTCCTTATCGAGAAAGGAGCAAATAAAGAGATAAAGTCATTGGAGAACATGAGTTGTGTTGACCTAGCGAAAAAATCGGTCCTTAGCAAAGAATTGCTCGATATAATAAACATTCAAACTCCCTTAGCGAAAGGATTGACGAGACAAAAGCTCAGGAGAACGTTCAGTGTGCAGTTTGATATCAAAAAAGTTCAAAAAGAGCTTGATAGTGCTCGCTTAGAAACGTATTATTGAGAGGGAGCCGATGACTTTAGCACTAAACAATGGAATTTTTATCAAGGATTTCGACGCCTACACTACTTTTTTTTTTTGAATGAATATCATGGAAAGAATGGTAAACTACAGAGTTATGAAGGAAATTACTCCTTCATGCCTTTGCTGCTGCATAGCTGTTACTTCTGTTCACTGTAGGGTAATAAGATTCGTGTAAACTCTTTTATTTTGAATTGTGGAGGAAGGTTTCAATATGCGCTTATTACATGGAGTAACTAACATATGAAAAAAGTATCTACAGGAAACAAATTTTGGAAATATATAACTAATAGTGAGCTCTAAATGATTAGGGTTTAACTGGTAGCAACACGGATGATTGAACAACAGCTTATCCATCATTGAGGTTTGGTGCTGGTATTGGAGAGGCGATTTATTATAGGAAAATTAGGGAAATAGCTTATTCGTAATGAGGTATGTAACAACGTTCTCTGAAGGTTTTAGAATCATACATATATATAGCTTAGCTTAAAAGTCATTTCATAAAATGTCTATCGTTTAGAAATTGAGATAATATTTACTTCTCTTTTCACTACACAAATAAATACCTGAAAGATTGAAAGATAGCACCTTAGTTAAGGTCTAACCGCAAAGTTTTCGTACTCCCGTCTTTGAGCTTGTATGTCTTGACTACGATTGTTTGTCGCTTTCCATTGAGAATCACTGTTTCATGATTAATAAAGGATGTAACTACATCAGGCGGTCTATCAGGATCGTCATCGCTAAGCCCAGCCAATTTGGAGATGTTTTCAAGGCCTGGAATGCAGGTTAGTCCTTTCAATGAGATAGAGCTCTCTCTTTTGACCTGACTCACAGTGTTAGTCGCGTCGTCTACTTTTACTCCCTTTGAGGAATCATAACTAAGTTTATTAGCTCCTAAAATTGCATTGAGTTTAGATTTTATCGATTGAGGATCAGAGACAGCAGGTTTCGTGTAAGCCGGCTGCTTCTCTGCCAGTTGTCCGAAAGAGCTGATGCTCGAATTTCCAGCAGGCCTGGTGGTATAAGCTCCAAAACTTTGATTCGTCCTCTCTGAGGCGCCTGTAGCTGGAGAAGGGTCTCGTTGGGTCTGATTCTTGGTGCTGGCCGCAGTCACAGTAGTCTTTCTCGGTGTATATGATGGCTGATATGGCGAATAAGTTTTTAAAGGAGAAGGAGTCCATTTAGTGCTCAGAGACGAATAAGGAGTCTGTTTATTACTTGATTGAGGCTGAACGCCAGCAATGTTAGCTGTCGTTGTATTGTCAGTGGTCATTTTAAGTTGATAGCTACTCGGTGAAGGTTTTTGAACTGGAAGTGTCTCCGTCGTAGACATCGAGTCTGATCGATCCTCACGAGTGGTCATTGGAGTTTGGCTTTCAATTTTTGAGGCACATATATTCTCTTTTGGAGTGTTAGGATCCACGTTCTCATCTGACTCAACAGAGTGAGCTTGCTCGCTTCCAGACTTTCTCTCAAAATGAGCTTCTTGTACTTGAGGAAGTGGAATTTTCTTCTTGCTGAATGCATTGGCTTGCAGATTCTGAGGCTTCAACTGATCCAATGTGATTGAAATTGCAGGAGTCTTCTTTGAGAGTTGATTGCTGGTCTCAGAATGAGTCGAAGGAGTTCCAGTAGGAGTTATATAGAGCACTCTATGAGTATTTGGAACGCTCTGGCAGTCCGTAGGCGTCGAAAGGGGACTAGGACAGCCTTGGAGAGGAGGCTTCTGCATGTTGCGATTGCTGCTGCCAATTTGTGAGTTGTTTTGGAATTTAAAGTTCAAATCGATGCCTCCCACACTCTGTGAGCGATGACTTTGTCTAGTGCCATCGCCGGTATATCTAAAAACAACGCAAACTTCCTTTTCGGGATGCTTGACTGCAGCCACAGCTCCCGACTTATACTTCGGGCTGAGTATATTTTGTCGATGGTCTCTGTTCACATCACCATCATCGACTAGCAACGATGCGAGTATAATTTCAGGGTTAAATGACCCGAAATACACGTTTTCTTTCGTCTCTGCCATTGAATACTTTTTTAGCATTTCTGAGAAATCGCCTTCAGCTGCATAAGGGGAACGACTTGTTCCAATCTCATTCCCGTGTTCTTGACAGGCTTTCGCGATTGCCGAAGACCACAAAATCTCTGGAACAGGACTCATCTGTCGGAGAATTTCAATCACTTCGGTTACAGCCGTGGGACCTTCTTTAGTCATTATCGGCACTTGGTTGGGGAGGCGAAGTTCGTTTCCTTTGAAGTGCTTGAGGTAGTTTTCTAAGACTGGAACGAAGCCCAATGGATCTTGTCTCACATGGTTTTGGAGCTCAAATACTCGAATCGCGAGCTTTTTCAGTGCATCTTGCTCGTACAGCGGTCTCAAAATATATGTCGACAGTGGAGCAAAGTTATCTTCGATGATTGATATATCATTTAGGCTGTGCTCTCTGCTCGGATTCAAGTTATCTCTCTTTCGGCCCGTAGGCAATGGCGATTTATCTTGAACAGCAAAATTCATTTTCTCTTCATGTTTCGGCGGAAGATTGCCTGAATAATTTCGTGAATGCTTTGGAAGAGCTATCGGCAGTTTTTCCAGCTTCTCCTTTTTGACGTTGTCTCCCATCGAAAAAGCTGGGAGTTGTAGCGACCGTTTTCTTTCAAATAAACCTGATGGTTTTTCCACAACTTGCGAGGTCTCCATGACACTAATTTCTGAGAACGAGCCTCTTCTTCTATCAAGCTCAGAAACAATTTTTTCTCCGATCCCATAGTAAGCCATAGTATAATTGATCACGACGCAAACTTTCATTCCAGCATGCTTGAAAGCCGCGACCCCAATAAACCGGAAATTAGGGCTGAATATATTCATTCTATGACTGCGATTTGGATTGCCATCGTCGACGAGAAGATTCATTATAATTTCATTCGCCTCAAATGCGCCAAAGGTGAGATTTTCTGCAATTTGCCCTTCGGGCTTCCCATAGCGATTCAATCGAGAGCCAAGGTTCGACCCATCGGAGCCTGTATGGCTAAACAACCCCTTCGGACCGATATCCTGAGCGTGATCCCTGCAGGCACGAGCGATATTATCCTTCCATTCGAATTCAGGAAGCGGTTTTGCCGTCTTCAAAAATTCTATTGCTTCTTCGACGGCTCTAGGGCCTTCGCTCGTGAGCACTGGCGCTTGTCCAGGACAGAACAGGGTATTGTGATCGAAGTACTTGTAGCGATCTTCTAACAATTCAATGAAACTGCTCGGATTTTTTCTGAGTCTGTTTTGAGCATCAAACACTTCCTTTGCGAGCTTTTCGAAATTGCTTCGATTTTGCCTCGCATTCTCAGGCGAGGAAGAGACAAACGATTCATTTGGTCTGTGAGTCTTGCTGTTTGGTGAGACATCACTGCAGATGATCGATTTGCTTAGTCGTTCAGTCGGACAAGGAGATTCACCGAATAAAGCTTGGATGATCGGCTTTGATTTCACCTGTTTCGTTGTTGTATCAGCTTTGCTATTAGGAGTTTGGTGGGTGTAAGCTTTGATTTCTGGTCTCATTGCAATAACGCCATCGGGCTTGCTTTTAGGGAGTTTTATGCTCTTTTCTATGAATTCTTCGGCGTAATCGATCACAAAGCAATACCCAGCTTCAGTATGTTCAGCAGATGCTACCCCGACGAAGTTGAAGTCAGGACTAAAAAAATTCTTGCGATGAGCTCGACTTTTATTGCCGTCGTCAATGATCAGAAATAAAATCACCTCTTCAGCTTCACTTGGCCCAAAACTGATATTCTCGCTCGTTTTTCCATTGGGCTGACCGTGCCTGCTGAGCCTTGTGAGAAGGGTAGAGTTATCTGAGCTTATGTGAGAAAATGACCCATTTGATCCGATGTCCTTGGCGTGATCAAGACAAGCTTTCGCCATTCCTTCAGACCATTTGAGTGGATGCAGAGGCTTTTGTTTTTCGAGGTAGGCTATGGCTTCGAAGATTGCAGCTGAGCCTTCGTTTGTGATGATAGGAACGCTTTCCTTGGGATAGAAGGTTTTTCCTTTAAAAAATTCTAGCCGTTGCTTCAACAGAGGAATTAAGCTGGAAGGCGCTTGTCTGACTTTGTTATGGTATTCTAATACGGCTTTCGCCACCAAATCCATTGGAGAAATCTTTTGTATTTTCGGATGAGGAGGAGGAAAGAGTGTTGGTTATCTTTTCACGGTTTGAATAATTTGGAATTGAGTTATTACATCATCAATATTTGAAATTCAGAATTATTCCCAGTTTAACGGATTTTCGATTCTATCCAAACGCATGGATTTTGGAATCATTTTTGAAAAATTGTTGATTTCTATTAGTAAATAAATTAAAGGTCATATCGATCACTTATCTGCAATTTTAATTCTTAGGCTGAGTTATCACATGAACAATGAAATCTGGTATTATTGAATAAAATCCACATAGTATAGGTTCCGATTTTTTGGATTTTATTCTTATTCTTCTAAACTATATTTTTCTCCTCTAATGAAATTGATGCACATAAGTGAAGATTTGATCACAGCGAAACGAAAAAGCAAGTTCTATCTTTCTATCTTTCTTTTTGCTAAGAATCCACGTCGGTCCTTTGAAATCCGTGATTAATAGTTCAAAAAATCACTCTCCAATTTTGATCTCAAAAGCACTTGGATTATTGTTGTTTCTAATGGAGAAAAAAAAAGATTTAATCCACAACACTTAGAATTGAATTACAGGCACATTTGCCGCAGTAAAGGCTTTAGTCTTCTGATTTTCAAGCTTTGCGCAGTTGGTAATAGTATGTCCCAGTCCACCACAGAAAGTACATTCTCCTTTAACTTCTCCTGGGTCTCTGAGAACAGCCAAAAACGGCGGAATCGGCTGCCCTGCCTCAAGCAGCAAGTGTTTCAGATCAAACAGCACACCCGAATCTGTCGCCTTATTCACATAAGTAGTAGCACGGCCTGTTCGTCCACAGCGCCCTGTTCTTCCGATTCTGTGCACATAGTTCTCAATCTACAATATTTAGCAATAAGCTTCATCGATTGAAGGTGAGGTTGTTACTTCTTTAGGCATGTCAAAATTAATAACGTGCTTAGTCTCAGGGAAATCAAGCCCTTTCGCCGCAACATCGGTCGCGACCATCACGTCTTTTTTTCCGCTTCGGAAATCTTCGATGGCTTCGGATCGTTCTGCTTGGCCTTAACGGTAATTGAGTTATTGAGTCTGATGTTAATTGATTGGACTTACTTTTTCCTCCATGAAGCCCACAAGCAAAGACGCCCTTTGCAAGGAGATACTCTTGGATATCGTCCACATCGTTCTTGTTCTCGCAAAAGATCAGCGTCGGTGGTCTCGTCTTCTGTAGTGTCACTAATAACTGTGGCAATTTATTCTCTTCTTTAACGTACTCGATTTCTTGAAAAACGTCTAAACTAGCCGAACCCGCTCTTCCTACAGTTACCACTACGGGTTTGATCAGCGCTGATTTCAAAAACCCTTGGATCTTCTTTGGAATCGTGGAAGAAAAGATGATAGTTTGTCTTTGACTCTATTATTGTGAACATACAGTTTTTCGAAAAATAATGACGCTTTACTGTGTAATTATCAAGGATATTTCCAAGTTCGTCCGCAAACGCAGCGTCCAGAAGCCTGTCAGCCTCGTCCAAAGCAAGGAACCGACATAAACTCAAATTAAACTTTTTTTTTGAAAGCAAATCTGAAAGTCGTCCTGGCGTCGCGATGACAATGTGCACTCCTCTAGTCAGAGTTACGGTGAGCCCACCACCACTAAAATTTCTATTTTACTTCCTCACTTTATCCAATTGATCCTTTATCTCTATTCCTCCAATACACAGCATGACTCTTAACCTCGGTAGTCCCCCTTTCGCAGCTTTTTCCGCGTATTCCGAGAACAACTCATAAATTTGAATTGCAAGCTCGTGCTAGATAATGAAAATACTTTATTTTACTCTCACACAAAGCCGTGGGTACTTACTGATGGAAGGATCACGATTCCAAAAGGACCTTCGCCTCCAATTAGCGGCATCTTGAGTTCTTCCTCGAGAGCGTACGACAATATCGGCAGAAGGAAAATCAGCGACTTCCCACTGCCAGTTGACGACACAGCAATAAGATCTCTTCCGGAGAGAACAACAGGAAGCGCCTGCATTTGAATCGCAGTGGGTTTAGCGATTTTCTTCTCGAGCAGCAAGTCAATGATCGACTTCGGGAACCTCATGTCTTTAAATGTCTTTATTGGTGCAACGACGTCCTCTCCATCGATGTTTATTTTGTACATCTCACGAACCTTCTCTTTCTCACGTGGAGTCATCATTCGATAGATTTTCGGAGGACGCCATCTACAATCCCAAGCGATTAATATTGAGAGCTACGAAACGATGGTTTACGAAGTCTTAAGAGGTGCGCTGTAGAGAGACGCTTGGCTTTTTTCCTGAAGAGTCATCAAGGCTGAACCTTTGATTGCTGAGAGGACATATCTGTCTTCCAAATCTTGCTCGTCAGCAGCAGCCTTGTCATCATCTGATACTTAAGCAGGCGTTTAGTGTAGTTTTTACCTTTATTTTCAGGAGCTGGGACTTGCTTAGTTTCTGGTATCATTGATCGGGCTTGAAGAATGAAAATGGGCTGAAAGAATAATTTAAAATATCTTTATTTTTGATCCTTTATCTAAACAGCGCCCGAATTCAATCGATAATTAAGAATCGTATGATATTGTTGTTACGGTGAAGCGGATGAAGACAAAATGTTTCTTTGAAAATTATAGAGACTTAGCTGTGTAGAAATTCGAATTACAAGGCCTTATAAAATAAAACACATACATAAGGCTGTCTCGTTCTTACGCGCAGCATGATTCAAACAAAATAAAGTCCAATGACTAACAACATAAAAAAAAATTCCAAGAAATACTTTCTTTTTGATGTTTATTTCTTGACGCTTTGGATCACGGCCAGATCGTCTCCCATTTTATCAAGTCGTAGTTTGCTAAAAAAAAGCCTTAAGATAATAAATGACAAAGGAATTTTACAGTGAACGAAGTTTTTCGATTAGTTGCTGCTGTTGATCCTCTGCATTCAACGCAACGGGAGATTCCGATTTCATTTTCATGAGCAACTTGTTGTAAGTTTCAAACGATTGCTTCAGCTAAGATGGATGATTAGTTAACTCATCTAAACTAATATGATTTACCTTTTCGATTTCTCTTTTCGATTCGATAGTCCTTGCTGACAAATGGCTGAGGTTTTCTGCGCATTCTCGATCGCTCTTCGACAAGGGAGCAATAAATCCGTTAAGCATGTCATAAACATGCGCGAACTTCTCTCGGATCTTTTCCTGGGGTAGTAGTTAATATTTAATGATTGCAAATTTTGCCTACATCATGCTCATGGAGATCGTGCTGGATGCACTCTTCGAAATTCTCTTTCTTTTGAAGAAGAATTTTGACTCTCGCCTCTAAATCTTTTAACTTATCGGCCTGGCCTGCTTTCATTCTCAGCAATAACGATATTCTACAAAACAAGCATTCGCATCTCATTACACTGCCACTAATAATTTACCTTTCAGCGAAATGATTTTCCACAGTGTCTTTAACTTCTCCAACACGGTTCAAATATGTCTCTAATTTCTAAAGAAAAATGAATATGGCGGCGCCTTTATAATATTATTTACTGTGAGAGAATCCAAGTCGTTAGGGTCACACTTCGGAGGGATCGAGGCTCTTAATTGAGACAAATCAGCAAGGTCAGTGTTCAAGTCCTTCGCCTACACAAACGAAAGATTGACGATTAGTCCCATTCCACAACGGAGGAAATTTACGAAATCAAGTTGATCCTGGGTCAACTCGGTTTTAAGTTCCGTTATCTTTGTATTGAGAGTTGTCTTTAGGTTTGCAATCTCAGGTTGATAGCTTTCTTTGAAAAAACGGCAGTTTATGTCTCCCGCTACCAGAAATCAATTATCATTTATCCAAGAATGCCAATTACCTTTGCTCTTCACAATAGCAAGGATAGATTCTGATAATTCCTGAAGAAAATTCAGAGTTACATTATAAAGTCATCAGTTCAAAGCTATCTTACCTGAACTCCATAAAATTCGTAGTCAGCAATGTCGAATTTGCCCCCAGTCATCATTTCTTGGGTGACCGCAGGCGCGACATTCTCAGCGATGAGCATGACGTTTGCTTGCATACTATTTCTTTTGTAAATCTGTGTCGAAAGACTGGTTTTTCCTAAATTAGCTTCGAACGCTCGGACCCACTCGATCTCAACGGAATAAATCTTGTTGTAAAACTTGATGTAAAAAGTCCCGACTGGTGCGACTCTTGGATAAATCACAACAGGAGAGGTCGATCCAAAATATTGCAAGTATTCTTGATAATCTTTATTCTGTTCGGCTTGAGCTGGAGGGTTTATCCTCTCTGACGGAACTTCGAGTCTGAGTCGAGCAACAGTAAGGAGTTGAATTTTAACACCAGAATCCCAAGTTGGCTAGAAATCCATTGAAAATAGATGAAAAAAGCATAGCAGCTAAAAAATTACCTTGTGCTTGCTGGTGTTAGGGAAAATCGAATCCAGCGTGTAAAGAACCGAGCATCGCCCTGTACTCTTAACAACCACAAAAAGATGGCCTTGCAAGCCCTTCGCGGCGTAAATTCCTGTGTAATTTTTGCGGCTCTTCTTTACTTTTTTGCGCGCTTCTCCGCCGTCCACGACTGTAAAAGGCCTTATCGGTAGAAATAATTTTCAATTAAGCAACCATGACGAAATGTGAAAAGTACCCTTGGATAGAGTTCTCTACGAGAGACTCGTATTTGGTTAGATTTACCGATTTCGTGAATATGGTGCCAGGTTTTCCAGGCTCACAGAAATTGTCAAAATAATCAAAGAGAAACTCGTAATATCTTCGTGCGCTCTCGTAGCTTCTCGGGTCAGCTTCGAATTTCGCGTAGAGCTCTTTTTTCAGAGTCATAATGTCAGCTTTGTTGATTTTCATGCCTTCAAGTAATATTGGGCAGTAGCAGAAGACGCTGCCATCACAGGCGAGGAAAAACACGCTCAGATTCCTCAGGTCACGTAATTCGTCGCTTGGAGAAAAACAAAAATCCACAATATATTCCTCGTCGTCCTCGAATTGGATTTTGCCACGATGATCGCTTTTTTTGCTTAATGCGCCGTGTTTAGGGGTTAAGTTGATAAGAAGCTCCTTATCATCCATGTCTTTTGCGAGATCAAACACCATAAACTCATTCTTGTTTGAGAGGAGGCAAATATGGTCCGGCAAACAGTAGTGCCATTTGACTTGGTTCAAAATGACATCCGAGACACCGAGCTGCACGGCCTCTAACTTAATATTATCGCCGGCTTTTAAGGGAAACTCGATATCTAACAGCGCCGCTGCACAAAGAATTAGAGATAAGTTAGTGATAAATGCACTTTCTTACCAAATACGACATGCTTATTGTAAAACGCAAGCTTTGAGCCTATTGCATTGAGGATCATGTTATTTGGGAGCAGTTTGGCGTTATTAGAAGCGTCAATCTTGACACTTCGGTTGGTAAAATCTAAAAAGTCGATTGGGATTCTGGCAAAATGGCTTTTTTTAAGCTCTTCGAATTTGGTTTTAAGCTCTGCTTCAGTGAGATCTCCTGTGATAGAAAAAGAAAGGTTTATGCACAGTAGGTTCGCTGAGATTGGGCCTCCGTCATCTCGAATTTCGAAAATGTATAGTGTTTCCCGCTTGGCGCAATATGCTGTTGTGTTTTGGTTATAAGCCAAAAAGTTCTTCGGTTGGTTGCCCAGGAGGTTTTTTGGAGATAAGATATAGTCTACAAAAGCATCGTGATGCATGGCTTGGCTAGATTGGTCTTGTGATGGATCGAAAATCTTTATTTAAGAAGCAATAAATAAAAGCCTATTTTTTCGTGAAATCTTTGAGACAATCAATTCAAATTCAGATTCTCCAGCGCAGAGTGTTATATTATCAGTTCAGATAGTCTAGCAATTTATCAAAGCAAGATCGTGAATAGACAGAAATGAGTCTCTTGGAATTCAGTCTTAATAGCTTGAGACACTTCTTGAAAAATTTGGCAGAATAAGCGTGATCATAGAATGAATATTCGCACAAAGACTGTTGATAGTTTAAATAAATGAATAGAGCTAATTGAATGGCAATTTCGGCACACCTTCCCACATGAATGGTTATTTCCCTACGATTCCATGAGCTAAGACTTTTCGAACTTTTTTCAATCTCTTCAAACTCCGAATTGTTCACATTGGTTTATATCATCCATATAGTTTGTTTTCTTCTTCTTTCATACTAAGTTCCGATTTGGCTTCTGCTATTTCTCTGCACTGAGAAATAACCCGGTAAAGCTTCTGGCCAGATCTCTAATGACCTATCTTAATAATAACGCTGTGATCGAATCGAAATTATTTAAATATTTGGGAAGAAATTATGAATAAAGCCGCTCCGACCAAACCCACCACGACTACCAAATCCACACACGCCACGACCTCCACGGCGACTACTTCCAAAACGTCTACTGTAAAAACCACAGGTCCAACAACATCCAAGCAACCGACTAGTACAGCACCGAAAACTTCTACCACGACTACCTCGAAAACAGCAACATCTACCTCAACCAAAACTGGAACCTTGAAAACAGGCAGCACTGCGACCTCGGTCTCCAAAGTAGACCCTAAATCTACTCAAAATAGCTCTAAAACAGCCGTAAATCAAACGAAAAAAACTCCAGATGAAGCAATAACACCTGAGGCAGAGTTGAAAATGAAAGTAAGCATGACTTCTAAATAGGAATACCTAAAATCTGTATTATGAAAGATGGTTACAGCAACCCAGGAGAAAAAGTATGATGAAGCTCTACAGCACGCGAAAGATAGTAATCTAATGATTTTTTGAAGAACCTACAATAATTGCTTGCATAATAGTTTTAAAGATGAATCCAAAAGATGAGTTGGTGTTGAAGTTCAAAGATTTTTTAGAAAAAAGCAAATCAGAAAGTAAATACGGGGCTTGAATTTTATTTTTACGTTGGTAAAGTTGAGAAGATAGATAAAGAAGAGGAAGAGTATGAGTATTACGACGATGAGCCTGAAGCAGCTGAGTCTGATGAGGAAGAGGGACAGGATGGTGAGGAAAGTGACAAAGTGGAGGATGATTACGTCGAGGAAGACAGCGATGAAGAGCCTCATAATGGGGAGAATAGCTTTAGGACGAATGTTACAGCGTCAACAGAAGCGAGTGTGATCCAAACGAAACAATAATGATTTGTTTTATTTGTATAGAATACTTTGTTGCGCTTTGGTTGAATAATGTTAGTTTTCAGATCTGTTGATTATTTTTTCTTCCAAAAAAAGTTTCGTTTCTCCACTAGAACGCAATGGTTTTTTATATTTCTTAATAGAGAGAGATATTGTATCGCGGAGTTTGCTTTGGATGATCTTTCTAAAAGTGGAAAATATTTATTCTGAGTGAATATTTAGTTGAACACCGCCAGAGCATTCAGATATATGAATAGAATATAGGACTTTTCATCAAAAAGAGAGTTTGTATACCACTTTTACGCTTAGTCGTCAAATTATCCAAAAGTTAATTAGATTGGC
>ENA-UOTX01001323-UOTX01001323.1-compost-metagenome-genome-assembly--contig:-NODE-1323-length-19366-cov-8.207061_pt1 | contig 19366 bp, 17 predicted proteins | sample MGYA00238143_ERZ746982 | MGnify/ENA primary metagenome ERZ746982 (study PRJEB28758, sample SAMN06268862) | compost metagenome | isolation source: single cell | place: USA: California, Emeryville, Joint... | reverse complement strand
AAAATTTTCTGCAAAATGTAATTTGATAAGTTTAGGTTCAATTTGGAGTCCTCGAAGAAGCTCGAGAACTTTTGAAACATTCTGCCGATTCAGCAAGACTGATTTTTGTACAAAAGCTTGAATTAAACCTATTTGTGGAGATTTCTTTCCCTCATCTTCGAGACAATTTATTCGAGATGTTGGAAGCTGACTTCTCAAGTGAATAATTCGGAAATAGTAGATTTTGTAATTACTCATTACTACTTCCAATATCGCCAATCCTTTTTGAATTCTGGAGCTTTGTGGCTAGATATCGCAGATGCGAGAGCACATCTCCTTTGAAGAAATATTGTTAGAAAGAGTAAATCGAAATGGAAATGATGATGATGACTCGTACAGTCATAAGCTTGATACAAGAAAGTTAAAAATGTGAGGAATATCAGAAGTATTGTAAATTAGCGTCCTTGAGAGAAGTTAGTTCAATATATTCTGCACGACGAAACAATCTTGCGAAGTTTACTTCTCCAACACGACTCGGAAATGTTCAAGTAAAGTACGAGCACTTAGAGTGAAGTTTAGACTTGATGTCAGACTTGGGGTTAGGAGGCTTAATAGTGGCATTTAACAAAAATTGAAAAGTCAAAGTGCGAACAATAGGCGCTTAGCCTCTTAACAAATAGAATTGTAGGTTTGTTTAATAAATGAATCTCTAAAATTTCTATCAATGCTCGCGTCTAACACCTCGCTTAGTCCCCTGATTTCCGCTTCCTCAATAGAGAATGAAGAATTGATTTTTTCGTACTTCGAAGAGCGAAAATCCAAGTTTTCCCAGAGAAAAGCCTTTCTAAAAGAATATGATGGAGTTAGAATATGCAGTCTTCTCAAATGAGACAAGAAAGCACCCGAGTCTCAAATTTTGAAGTAATGTTTAATTGTCAATCAAATTCAAAATTAAATTCCGATTTCCAAACTACGAATCCTTCTGAAATTAAAAAGAAGGATTTGAATGTTTTGCGAACATTTTGAATGAACCAACAATTTCCCATTCTCGATCAATCGCGAGCATCTCACAATTAGCAAATTAAGAAAATTTATTAATTTAAACAAATGTTCTTTCTATGGAATCTATTGGGTTGGTTAATCGAATTTTCTATATCATCCCTCCTATGCGGCAGAAAGTTTATTCCCATTTGCATTTCTAACGTGGATCTCCCATGTAAGACAACGCGACATGACAGGTAATTCAAACTTTTAGGTCCGGCTCTCCTTAACATCTAATTACTATAGCCACAAATACGTTGCTTTAATAAAGAACACACTTATTAGCCAAAAGGCAATTAATTCAAGAGGTCTCAGATCAATATGTTCGAGAAAAATTAAAACAATATAATAAATTCATAAGCTTATCAAGCATCTTTCTATGAATTGCTTTCTACAGCTGATCCAGAAGCACTACTCTATTGCCTATGCGAACCAACTCGAGCTTGAGATGAATAAAAAACTCTTATTGGTGTGGGTTTGGGCCCTCGCCCAGCTAGTCGGCAACGTTATCATATTCATTCTCTGCCAAAGTATGGTCATTTCATACTTTACCTTGAGCAAATTCTTGCTCCTCCTCCTCTTGGGAGTCGCACTTTGGTTCATTAGACGCAGGCTGCGAGGAATTCAAAGAGCCTTACGTATTATAAACCTCTGTTTTGACATTATTCTTGTCGCGTTCCAGTTTTCTTTTTACCCTTGGCATGAGAAAGATTTTATGTATTCTACTGACAACCTGGGGATTTTCATCATCGCGTGGAGCTCGTGTTTGGGGTGCTTTTCAATTTATTACGCAGTTACATGCTGGTATTTGAAGGCGGTGATACCTCTGGCGCAAACGATCTATTTGCTTTCTTTTTTGGACAAAGACCAAGCGAATATAGATCTCGTGATTATTTTTGCATGTGAGTGTATAGTTGTCTATGCTTGCTATGTCTATATCTCGGAAAGGAGCAAAAGGAACAATTTTATCGAGAGGAAGCAGTTGGAGGAAAACACCAAAGCTATTGTAAAAATTCTTGATGATGTTACGCAAGGAGTGATGATAGTCGATGAAAAACATCAAACTGTCTACTCGAACCGTCATGCGAATGTATTGTTTGGTCAACAGGTGCAAACTGAGGCTGGAAAACGACTAATCGAATGCTTGTCTTCGCGGTTGAGAATCAAAAGCGTGTCTCCCAGTTGGGAGGTGCTGGAAACTGAACGCATTGTCACGCCTTTAGAAACCGAGCAGGTAAGATTTCGGTCATGATTTAATATTTGATATGTTCATAGAAGAACCTAGAGACTCCGAATGAGCACCTTGAGACAATTATTACAAAACTTTTCAATCTGAATTCGTCTGAACTATCAGTTGTTGTTGAAACAGACTGGCTTGCGCCTGAACAATTAGCGGTTCCTCAGAATCAAAAGAATTTTTCGATGAAACTTACAAAATCTTATTACATGCAGAAGCAAGTTATTGTTATCCTTACCACGGAGACAAATCACATAGATTCCCTGATGTGGTCAAAGAAAACTATCGCATATCGGAACAGTATTATTTCCTCGCTCTCTCATGGACTAAGGACTCCACTAAACGTCAGTATAAATTTTATAGAAAGGGCTCTTGAGGATAATAGTATCCCTCAAAGTTCTAAAGGGGACTTGTTAGTCCCTGCCCTCAGAAGCAGCAGACTCCTCTTATCATTTGTGAATGATATTCTTGATTATTTACAAATGCAAACTGGGAAACTGAGATTCGTGTTTGAAGCGCGCGATGTCTTTGAAACTGCAAAAGAATGTGTCGAGCTCTTTGAGCTCCAGGCAAAATCAAAGAGCCTCCATCTAAAAATATGCAATAACCTCCAGTCGGCCTCTGCGATGCTAGTGACTGACCACACTCGCCTCCGACAAATCATCGTGAATCTATTAAGTAACGCAGTTAAATTCACTTTTAAAGGAGGAATCACCATTATCCTTGATCCGATAGTTCTCTCAAAAGAAGCCTCCCCCACTGGCGGCCCTTTCCGTGGCGTGAGAGTCACCTGTCGAGATACAGGCATCGGCATGAACTTACAAGAGCAGAATAAATTATCAAAAGCCTTGAAGAACGCAGAGTTGGAAACCCTTGCATCCCTTGGCCCGCTACAAAAGGGTCTGGGACTGCTGGTATCAGATAACTTGGTGAAACGGCTAACTCCAGAGGCATTGATAGGAAAAAGACCCAGTGGAATAAACTTCGATTCCAAAGAGCTCATTGGAACAACTTTTACTTTTGAGGTGTATAACAATAAAATAAACGATGGCAAGCCTCGGCAAGTCAATCTAGAAACAGAGGAGAAATACAACATGAAGACCTTATCGCTAGATAAAGGAATTGAGCTAGGAGATAATGAAGAACTGAGCAAAGGTATTCGACTGCCAATAACCAGTTTGCATACTCATTCTCGGTTGAGTATTCGAAGTCCCTTCTCGAAGCGGCAAACTATGGCAACCCCGCAATTTCTTGAGTTGTATCGAACTCAGACTTCGACTTCCTCCCCTATTAGCTGCAGATGTCCTCAAGCCCTTATCGTGGATGATGACCCCTTCACTGTGAGCGCGCTTGAGCAGACACTATCTAAGCTGAAAATCTCAAGCAATAGCGTGCGTAACAGTGAAGAAGCGAGAGAGAAAATACGAAAACGGCAGCAGAGTCATTGCAGTTTCGCGTGTCAGGAATATAAAGTGGTTTTTATAGATGTCAGCACGCCTATGGATGACGGATACAAGACAGCGGCATTAATCAAGGAGATGATTAAGAAGAAAGAGATCGAGGAGTTGAAAATTATTGGGTGCACAACATTTCTTCAAGCAAAGGATGAGGAGAAGGCTAAAGCTGCTGGAATGGATCGACTTTTGGTAAAACCAATAGATTTGGCCGAAGTTAGAGAGAGTCTTGCGGAGTTAGGACTCAGAGGCACTTAACTTATATTTAATAGGTTGTGACTCACTAATAAAATTGGATTTACTAAGGTTTTAAATTAATCAGAAGATGTCATCAGAAGTATTAATGACTGTGTGTAACTTTCATTTTTTTGGGAATGATTCAAATTTCAGCTATGATATAATTGTTGCATATTCTTGAATTTGTAGGTAGTAAGAAATAAATCTACTTTCCCATGAAGAAATCAAACAAAGCAATTTTTTCTTAATGTAACATAGTATTCTCCCTAGAGCTATAAGATTATCAATTAAGTATATCTAGAGATACCACAATAATGTAAAAAAGTGTTAGAATCATTTTAGAGCCATTATTGTTCTTAAGGGTAATGTAAACAAACCACAAAAACAAAACAATGAAATCATAGAGACAATACGCTATGACTCGAAGCGGCCCTAGTTAAAAGCTGTCGTTTGCTGAGGGGTAAAACTAACTTTCTTCGAAATCGAAGCTCCTGAACAAAAACGCATTTTTTCTGAAGCATATCTCCTTGTGTTGCGATATCAGCACACTTTGGCTCATCAGGTGAGAGATTATCATAAAATAGAAAATTTACTGACAAGAAAGACGTCTTCGGTTAAATCTCTTAAATAATTTTTCGTCGCTTTTTACTGATTAAATTCGAATTAAACAGAACTATTTAACTCCCTTGATTGCCTCAATAGTCAATAATATTGTTCCAAAATCTTATATAATTCAAGCTAAGCTTTTTTACAGACGACACAATGGCATTTAATCCTCCAGTCACTAATTCAGGTCTACCATTGCGAGTAGACGGTGAATTTTTGGTCTTACAACGCAAAAACGTTGAAATCGAAGTGAAAGTTGATGGTACTACCGGAAAAAAAACTGCAAAAGGCACAGTAATTTCCTCAATTTATTTTTTCATTAATAACGACTCCACAAGATCTTCATCACTACTGCACGCGCAGTATTCGTGTGCGACAAGAAAGATGATATATTCATATCTTTTGATATTCCATTCGGCAGCGTCTACGGAGAAAAATACCAAACACCACTATTTGGATCGAACTATCTATACTGTACTTCTATCTTCAATTATATTGTGATAATTGACTCATTTGTTTTTCAATAGTGAGGGCAAGGCCGTTGTTTGAGAAGTTACCAGGCGACTGCGAGGTCAAGCTTTGGTTTTATAATGGCGGATGCCAGAAATTCCTGAAATATTTCATGTGTGTTTTAACGCAAATCCGTGAGAGAAAGCAAGACGGCGCAGACCCAGTCTTCGTTAACGACCTTCTCAACGGCTCTCTAGACAGTAGATTCGGAGCTAATGTAGATCCGAGCGATCCTTCGACTGTATTCCTTCACCAGCCCGAAGTGGTAAGCCGATTCATAACAGGCAGATTCTCATGCTCTTTTATAGGAAGTTGGCAATCCAGCCATGAGCAGCTACTATGAGCCTATGAAGAATTCTGGTCCTAAGGACCAGCAATTCCCATATTCCAACGTTGAGGTTCAGCCCAATAGTCTCGGAGATGAATATGTTCCAAAGCAAGATTTTAAATATGCACCTCAGGTAATTGAGACAGAGCTTCAAGAAGATATACACCCTTCGGGAATTGTGGAAGAGAAGCCTGAGATCAGCAGTGATAAATTAATCGGCGCTAATGAGAGTCCAACGAAATCAGAGAAGACAGTCACTGAAAAACGGTTGTATCCGACGTTTGCGTCATTTGGAGAGCAATCGAGATTCGCTCTGAAGAAACAGAATGTAGAACCGTCATATCAGGGAATCGAGCGAACCGATGAGCAATCACAACAAACAAAGGACAAAAAGTGAGTGAGTTGAAGTTAAAACATGAAGATAAAAGCGACATTCAGTACAGACAAAACTTATGATATGTGATAGTATGAATATTATATAAGCCATTATGGCTAATCTTTAATTCACCTGCAAAGCAGCTATTCCACCTTGTGTGTAAATAGGCACCAATCTGAATAGATTTCATATTTGTAAATAAATCAATCTTTTGAATGAAAGAATGACAATACACAGAAAGAAAACTTGAGCTATTTCACAAGATGGTTGATTCATCATCTAAGGTCACATCAGCCAATTTTTTCACCACTACTTATGTTTCTTAGCTCCTTTAATATCTGTATAGTTGTATTCTCTGCCAATTCAGCTTATAAAATCACGAATTCATCAAATATTCTCCCAAGTATCTACTTTCTATCTCAAAGACCAATAGTAAATAAAACCATGATCCATTAATAAAGTTTTGAATTCAGAAACTGAACATTATCAGCCTCAATTAATGCTCTAAGAAGGGGTTCGGATTAAATTTAATCCAAATCAGATTGCTTCGTGTACTACAATTCTTAAAATTACTGGGAATAAACTACTCATACTCTCTAATCTGGATCGATTTATTTTTATCAACTCTTAGAATTAATATTAACACATAATGGAGCCTCGATTATCAGTCATCAAACGGAGTGGTGTCAAAATATACGTCGTAAAGAAACCTCACGCACTAAAACTACTCACTCGTGACGACCCTTCCATATCCAAGCTAGAAGACTCTCAAAAGCCAGACTCTCCTAAGAAGCCAACTCCCATATTATCAGACCTCGCTAAGACGAAATCTCAAGAAAAATTTGTTATGGACAGGAAAAAAACATGCCAGACCTTCCTGGCCCGTCAGCGATTCGAATCTCAGCTGAGCCAGGAAAATTCACCAGATATCAAGCCGAATATCGTCCTCCACAAAGACATGACGTTAGAAAACTATCAAGTGTTCAAACAAAACCCAAGGAAATTTCTCTCAACTAAGAAAAGCCCGACTTCTGGCATAATGTACACAACGTTTTTGGTGGGGAAGCGCCAGTACAACAACATGTTAAAGCAAGCTGGCATTACGAACGAGGACAATGATGTGGAGTTGAAATACAAGAAACAGCTCGTGCCAATTCAGAAACAAATGGAAAACTTGGATCTATATGTCAAGAAAACTTACACTGCTGATGAGCAGCTTTATCAAAAAGCTTTAGAAACTTCAATGTCTGGCGTTTTGCAAGATACGCTCTCTTTGAACAATTCCCTTGAGTCGGGATCGAAAACGATGCTTAATAGCACTCTTGCTTTACCGGAAAAGAGAACGTCCGCATTCGATACTGACAGAGTGCACAAAGAAAGCCCTCGGCTTGAGCTGCTTGAGTATAAGCATATGAAAAAGGGTACTAAAATACTGCATTCGAAGACTTTTAGAGGTTCGCTAGAAGACGTAAACGTGAGTAAGACAAGATTACAGAGCACAGTTGATGACATAAAAGTGGTAGAGACAATGACTATGGAAAACCCTCCTGAGAAGATCACTTCTCCTCTTTTATCTAGACCTGCTGCTACAATAAGCAGCTTCCGAAGTCCGAGGTCGACGAGGAATAAAAGGGAAACAGTGGGATTGGTTGGTTTGGGGCTGCAAAACCAGCCAAGTTTTCGCATTTCAGATTCGACAAAACAACTTCCGAACTCATCTGTAGAGGTTATCAAAGAAGAGTGTGTTCAGCACCTTGATTCATCAAAGAAAATTTATAAGAAGATCGATTTGTCGAAAAAAGAGCTTGAAAACGCAGATTCTCGTCTCAGCAAAGAAAAAATGCTGATTGGAGAAAAACCGAATGCGAAAAAGATGTTTGAGAATATGATTAAACAGAAAATGAGGTATATCAGGAAATAAGTCAATGAAACCATTTGTGAAGCCACAAATGATTTCTATTTTTTGTTTTTGTTGGTATTTGATTTTTCAGTCTGTAGAGCCTTTTTGATGGGGTGAAAAATATTTCACTCTAGATTGTTTCCATTTAACCATCTCATTTATTTTATATTTTTCGAATTGATCATTAAGCTGTTCAACTCACTCATATCCGGGTATTTTAGGAGTATTCTAATGTGCAGATATCCAAAACCAAAGACTTAGATAATAGCTTTGACTCTCAAAGGAGCTAATTTTGAATCTCATATCAAAAAAAGCTCATTTTGCGAAGAATTCAGATCTCAAACCCATCGATTCGAGCGTTTCATAGTCATCTATTCATTGTTTTAATCATATTCATGCATTGAAAATATTTTGCACACACTGAGAGAAGGTTGGCTATTTAAGAGTTAATTAAGATCGAAAGGTTTATATTGCTAATAAAGCAAATTTGAGAAGAAGCAGAAAAACAAATGGTCAAGAAAGCCACCCAAGAAAACATCAACACTAAGCTCGCTCTCGTCATGAAGAGTGGCAAGGTCGCCCTTGGAACCAAATCCACCCTTAAAACCATCAGAAATGGCAAAGCTAAGCTCGTTTTTGTATCAAACAACTGCCCACCAGTGAGAAAATCCCTCATCCAATACTACGCCATGCTCGCCAAGATCCAAGTCTATTTGTTCTCAGGCAACAACGTCGATCTCGGTAACCATCTACCCCTCCTACCTCGCCCATCTTACACTCATTTTCTTATATCAATTAGGTACTGCCTGCGGTAAATTCCACAGAGTCTCAGTCATGTCCATCATCGACGCTGGTGACTCCGATATCCTCACCGCTGAATAAACGCAGCAAGACGCTTAGTTTTTGGCATTTCAAAAGCTCTTTTTCGCATTTATTGAATAAGATAATCTCTCGTTTGTATGCTTCATATTGCATCTCTTTTATCCCTAATCGTTAGAAGTTCGTCTTGTTCGCCGATATAAGAATAAACTCCAAAAAATCTGCACCGAATTTGGCAAAGAACTAATTGAGAATTAGCTGGGAGTTAAATATTTAGTATGCGACTCAGAATTAAACTAATTTAAACGAAAAAGAAAAAACCTTTGATATCCTATGTTGAAGAGAGTCGCCACCACCGTCGTCCGCCTCAGCTCAAAGCAAGTGAGGTACGTATCAACGAGACCAGGGGATCAAGTACAGCATGATAGGAACTTGGGATTTGACTGTTTTGTTTAGTTTGAAGACATCAAAAAGAGACCTCAGGAGACAAATCAAGAAGAAACCGATTTTGGTTATAAGAAAGTCCGCACTGCTGAGAAGCAAACACACGTGAATGAGGTTTTCCACTCTGTGGCTAACAAGTAGCAGCGTTTGATAGCGCCCCGTTGATAATCTTTTTTAGCTACGACATTATGAACGATGCCATGAGTTTGGGCATTCATCGTTGCTGGAAAGACTACTTTGTTGATGAAATCGGCGAGATAACTTCACCAAATAACTACCAGAAACCAAAAGACGGCAAGCAAGCCTCTGCCGTCGTGCTGGATGTCGCTGGTGGTACCGGAGATATCGCTTTCAGAATCCTGAACAAGCATAAGAAGCAGCAAAGAACGCTGTATGGCGATACGCTCGAGGTTAAAGTTCTCGATATTAACGCCTCGATGCTTAAGGTTGGCGAGTCACGAGCAAGAACCCAAGGATTTGCTGTGGGAGGTATTAAACCCGCGATGAACCTTTTTCTGAGGTTTTTTTAGAGGAAATAAACTTTATCGAGGGCAACGCCGAGGATTTGCATCAGATCCCAGATAATTCCATTGACGTTTACACGATAGGTGAGAAATTTCAACCATTCAAGTTTCTAATACAAAATTATTGATTTTAGCTTTTGGCTTGAGAAATGTTCCTCGAAAGGAGAAAGCGATTGCTGAGGCTTTCAGAGTATTGAAGAAAGGAGGCCGCTTCATGTGCCTTGAATTTAGCAAAGTCCAAAACCCGATCCTATCGCAACTCTATAGTTTCTACTCGTTCAATATCATTCCAGTGATTGGTCAGGTGGTCGCTAATGACAGACATTCGTATCAATATTTGGTAAATTGCTGAAAGAAGAATTAATTTACTCATCTCCTGCATGATAGGTCGAGAGTATTGATAAATACTGGGATCAAGAGACTTTCCTTCGAAAAATCAGGGAAGCTGGATTTTCTTATCCAACTTATAAAAATCTCTCTGATGGCATCGTTGCCATTCATAGTGGTTTTAAGTTGTAGTAGTTTTTATCGCAGAGTGCCGAGGTTCGCAGATATGGTGACTGATGATGATTGAATGTATGAATGAACGAATTACTGTTGATTCCCCTAGCTGGCTGATGCAGCGTGTGTATTTCTTTTGAAAGTTTTATTTTTCATACAGAGCGTCTCGCACGATAAGCAAACTTTTATTTCTGTGTCTGATGACCAAAAATCCTACATTTCCTCCTCCTAACTAACTACAAGTCACTTATCAATATTCCCAACTAATAATGATCGTCAAAAGTACGAAAGTCGCTTGCTATTAGTTGGAAAACTGTTCGAAAATGAATGATTTCTGTAATAAAAACAGAACGAAATGACCGACTTGGAAAACTGAGAAAAAATCTTACTAAAGAAATTCCATACAGCCAAAATCTTGTCACATATATTAATAATGTCTGCCTAGCAGTAATTGAAGCATCTTGAATTAACAGCCGCACCTGACGAAGCCATCCATGAGGCAAATATTGTAGGGCTGGAACGCTTGAAACTATATTAATTCGTGTAATTGTTTGTAATAAATTTCTTGTTAAATTTTATCCTCATTAAGATTTTTCGCATACTGATCCTATTTGAATCTCAGAAGATATAAAGCTTCTTATTGGCTCACCTATTTAAAAGTGAAAACAAAAAATGTATACGCCAAAGAGAAAGCAGGAACCTGCAAAAGGGTCATTTTTACTTAAGAACAGCGGCTCGAAAAAAAGCCTAGATGATCATTTGTACAAAGGATTATTCACCACCACCTCCAAAACTCATCAGAGCACGAATGTGAGTTCGAGACCAGGATCTCCTCGGCCATTTTCTCCGAACTCAGACATGAAAATAAATAATTATCTGTAAGTATCGCCCTTCCCGACCACTTGAATTAAATCTCCATATAGCGCTAACCTGTTGGCCAAAAAGATAAAACGTACTCTGCGATAATGAATCATTCCATGCAAAATTATCCTTTAGCTTTAGATTTCCAAATTCACCATGAGGTCTCCAAATCGATTTATCAACCATCTGGGGCTGTTACTGATCGCTCTGCAGCTTCAAGACGCTCTCCTGGAAGAAATCCGCTGATTCCAAGCACAAATCAAGAACCTGAAGTAAAGTGTTTTCATGCAAAATTGATATAAGGAACTTGTTTTCTATCAGCTCTGGTTGCAATCTTCAAGAAGAAGCCCGGAGTCATATCGTGTCGCAATGTTTACAGAGATGGTAATTGGTCACTTCGCACACAAACTTTAAATTTGCTTCAATTCAAGGAGAAGCCAAGAGGACGAAATAAAGGTGTTTTTAATGATAATAAGCGAGTTCCTTTCAACGAGCAACAATCACCTAGAGGTTTGAGGTAAGATATGCTGAGAGTATATGTGATTGATGCTAAACTCAATACTATAAAGGCACATTGAAGTGAGCCCCTCACCAGGAGATGAAGTTTACAGACGGCAATTGAGATCTGTCAAATCAATGAGCCACCTCGATGTTAATCCCATTGTTCATGGAGATCCAAGAGGTATGGCGCAACCATCACCCCGCAGACTAGTACAATTGGTTGTGGCTAAATGTAAGCTAATGAATTCGTTATTACCTAGGATCAGCAAGTATCAATTGAAACCAAGATTTTCAATGAAAAGAAAACAACTCTGCCATGTGAACGATCTCCAACAGCAAGAAGGAGGTATTCTTGCTCTCTTTAAACAGATGAAAAATAAAATGTTTAATAGCCCTTATAGAGGAAGAGAGTCGACCGTGGGAATGCTTTTGGGAGGAAATCTGAATCTAACCACAATTCCGAAGTTCGTCGAAAACAAAGCGCTCACTGCGAAGAAGTCCGGAACCATCAAGCAGCTTCTTAATTATAACGAAGGTCCTAGTCCCAGACACGAGGTAACTTCATTGATATGTTGGATTAGTTTAACTTAAGCCTGTTAAATCTGCTTAGCGCTTCTCAAGTAAGATAAATGAGGTCCCGTATAGTACTATTAAGCAGAGCATCAATACGGAAAGGCCGTTTGCGAGACGATCACCTGCATGGATCTAACTTGAATACTTCAATGGGTGAGAGGTGTTGGTGAACACTAATCATAGCCATAGTCAAAAAAAGAAAGAGATATATACTCATTTATCTGTAAAGTCTCTGATGATAATATCTTCAGTGTACCGCACCTGAAAAACAATAAAGAAAGATAGTAGAATTCATTGAAATAAGATATATAGTGCACTATTAAGTTAGATATTACACTTTGAGCAATAAGCTTTACCAGAGAGAAACAAAAATTTCCAATAAACAAAAAATTTGGAGGGTTTTCCATTGAAACTTTGCTAAAAATCTCTTTATCATCTCAATCTCAAGAACTTCTCTTCTTGTTGTATCGTCATAATTATTCTGGATAATCGAATCATTAAGTGAAACAATCAAGGTAACTTCTTCTATATATTGAAGTTATTCGGAGCTCAACATATCCCAAACCAAAACTGGATTTTTCTACAAATAAACAAATATTGCCTCTCACAAAAAACTGAAAAGTTCAAAATCAGATCTTTTCCTCAGAATCAAACTCAATTCATCGTCTTTTTGCCTTTCACAGTGACGATCTTCCTCGCCACAGTTTTATTTTCTGTTGGGTCCACGATCACTCTGTGGCTTTGAAGAATTTGCTTCAGATACTCTTGCTTTGCTTGAGGCAACGACATGGCAATCTGCTTTATTGCTGCCTCGTTAATCTCCTTTAACTTCATGACGATAGTGTTGAAATAACTAAACTCGTCTCTGTTTTTGAATTCAGTGAGTAGTTGTTCCACAGTTGATTGCGCTTCACCCTAATAATAGCGAAGGTAAGGTTCACATCATCAACATGATATCTTACATATTCATTATCGAACATATATCCCTCGTCTTCCTCCTCCTCAGAATCGTCAGAGTCATCATCGTCATCACCATCATCGTCATCGCTATCATCAACGTCTTCATAATCGTCTTCATCGCCACGTTCATCATCCATTTGATCCGACGGGGGGAGGTTATTTTCAACTTTCTGTAGTAATTCATCAGTTCTAACCAATTTTGTTAACCAATGCAAGGATTCAAAGTTTACTTCTGGAAATCTTGAAGGATGTTATTGATGATTTGTTCATTCGATGGGATCGTCTCTAAATCATCGACGCCTTTTTTCTTTCGCAGAGTCTCTGCTTTCTCAATCGATTGTATAATCCTCAGCATAGTCACGACGGCTTCAAACATCTGAGGAATTTGCTGAGAAACGAATGGAGAGAGATTCTTCTGAATGAATATGCTGCTCATTCCGATCACAAAAGTCTATATGATGATGAAGATAATTCATAAGACTGGTTTGAATAGACTCTGATTCACCTTTCGATCATAAGAGTGTATGAACATATTTATATTGAAGATAATCGCGTTTATCATTATCGCAGTCATCTCTCTGGATTGAAGTATCTCTTCAGTTATGGGATAATTCACACTAAAACCATGTAAAATGACCCCGAGCAGTCTGTGATTGTTCAAATTAGAAGAGAAAAAGCGACTGGATTCTTACCTAGCCTTCAAGAACGTGGTTTTAATCTCTTTATTGAACCTGTCAAGCACAGTGCATATCATTTTCTCCCATTGCTTGGCATTGAGCAGTTCGCCGAAATATTGTATAATTAAATGCAGCATCAACGCTCCTTCAGCTTGATTCGCTTCGTTTGCTCTTTTATAATCACAGAAAATTGCCTTACACGAGAGGTCTATGAACTAAAACACAAAAATCATTCTTGATCCAAACCTAGGTAAGTGTGTATTACCATGTCGACGACACCAAGGTTTTTCGATAGAAAAGTTCGTCCGTAATAAATCATTAGGTTCATTGTAGTAAAGAGGTTATTAAGCATATGCTTATTTTTTTCGAATATGGCAGTGAAAGTTGCAGCAAGTCTCCATTGAATTTCCGTTATCTCGGCAGATTGACGAATGAAAGCGTTCACTAGCAGCAAGACATCGTCGTCGAAGCTGATTTTCTGAGGAGTCTGAAGGCATTCATACAGAGGCAGTAGCATCTCTTCGATTTCCTTGAACAGAGGCACGTAGATCTTTTGATCGCCGATCGTTTTGATGATATTCCAACACTTTTGGAATATAATATTGCCCTCATGTGACGTGTTCTCTTGATTCTTAACTTCAGTTTCTATTTGCTGGCTCAGAGCCTTCACCAGAAGAGCCAACCCTTCAGGAGCCGTGACGATTTGTTTAGAATAACTCCTGTTTACGTGAAATTCGGTTACTTCGAAAATTAATGAAAGATTTGTCTTACGATACAATTTCCTGCACCATTTCGAAAAAATCTGTGACTTTCATGGAAGAAATCATCTGAGCGAACTTAACCAAAACGTCATTGATAATTGGAGACAGACGAGGGATCATGTCGGCGTCTTCGAAGATTGATTTCAAACCGTCACAAGCTTGATGTACAGCGATCAGATACTGCTTATCACGCAAGCCAAGCGTGTCTACTAAAAATCTCATCTGCTTTTCAAACTCCTCCTTTTGCGATTTATCTTTGAAAATGTCGTTGTAGTAGTAGCTGACGGCCAGACAGTACCGAGACCGAATCAAAGCTATTGATATAATTGTTAGTTCATGAGGAAATAATAGATGTCATTTACGGTCCTCGGTTGTCAAGAAAAATGAAGAGTAGTTAGCAATCATCTTTTCGAAAAGCTCTCTAGTAGAGAATTAGTTTGGAATATAACCAAGAGTAATTACAATAGATCTTTTCTTTTGGGAAGAATGTAGCTTAGGGCTGCGAGGATAATCAGGCATGTCTCGACTCGGATGTTTGGTTGCGTTTTAGTTAGTATTAAGGAGTTGGTAAAATCGTTGAGAGTCGAGAATTTGGATGGAATATCTGCGAGATTGTTCGAAGATATCGTAAAATCTATTAACGAAACGCTAAGAATCGAAATAAATGTAAGCGATCCGTCAATATTATCGCACATCGTCTCCATAAACTGAGCTGCTTGCGTTTTCGTTGTCTCTGAAATCTAGATTGATATTGTTAGAGACAAGGATTTAAAAAGTAACAGCAACCTGATTATCACAGGTATCAATGGCAAGCGATACAAATTCTCCAGGATTTTCATTCATCATTTCGATCTCAGACTTTCCAGTGCGCATCAGAGGAAGGATCACATCAGCAAGAAGGCTTTAGATCACTTAGTTGTTTAAAATTCATGATTTTTCTTACGCTTTTTTGTTCTCAGCGAAAATATAGTAGAATTCAGGATGCTTTCCCAGAAGTGTCAGTAAGATCAGAATTTCTGTGACCAAACTCTCATAAGCCCCTTTCTACTCAAGTGTCAGATCTACTCATCAATGGAAAAATTCATTTACGTCCAAAGCCACCGTCAAATCGATCTTCTCGCATGTGCAGAAGTTAATAATAGTCTTTATCAATAGAGGCAAAATAGTCGGCAAAAGGCTATAAAACTTCGAGGTGGTGACCTTTATTTGCCCTCTGATTTCGAAAATGAACTCAAAGACCTTATTCATGCACCTCAGCACCTTGATCTTCACATCATTCATGAGTTGATCGAGTCTCTCGAACCCGCAGGTAGAGATAAAGCAGTCTTTGATCTGGAGTTCTGTATTCAAATAGATACACAGCGCCTTTGTAAAGACCAAAATAAGGTTCTCCTTGTTTATCACATGCTCAAGGAGATTTCCTTTGTGCTTATCCAGCTTCGATATGAAGTTCTTTATGGTCTCCGTCCATACTCTCAACGACTCCAACCTAATGAATGCGATTTATGACAGAACTATTACAATTTATTTACAATAAACCCATTTTCACGACAGCCTGCTCATTATTAATATTCATTCCCAAAGCAGCGAGATCATTCAATACAGCGTCCACAATCATATTTCCAAGTTCAATAAGAGGGTCGATACTTTCTTTGTAAAGGAGCAGGAGCTTCGAAGATTCATTTGTTGTGTTTGTGAAAGTTTGTAAAGCGATCATTCCGCCAATAATTCCTTTGTGTTTCAATTGCAGCGCGCCCATTACTACAGGGAACAAGTTTTTCTTGATCTCATCTCCTAAAAGCGTTGAAACTCCATGGAAAACCAAGTTTTTTACCTCCTTGTAGAAATAGGATGTTATTTAAGCAAATGCTTAAGGTAATTCGTAGAGAAAGCTTGAGATGCTCTTGGATCATTGCTTGTAAGATAAGACTCGCCCTTTGATAATTCTGCTGATTGGTGATGTGTATCTGCACGTTGTCAGCTTTTATATGAATCTCCAAATAATTCGCCGCAGCGCTCTTCAGTTGTTCTGCTTCCTCTGCGATGGTTATTAAGATCAGCGATGATTAGATAATGCTTACCGCTGGAGTCGTTCATTGTGATAATAGAGATTAATGCTTCAAGAAATTGATCTCCTTTCTGAGAAAGCTGTTTAAGTGTTTGTTCGGCTAGTTTGCGTTCGTCTTGATTTCCGGATTTGAATGTTATTTGAAGTAGTTGACCGCATTGTTGCATTAGATTCATGGTAGGGTTTTCAGCTAGCATTTTGGAGAAGCTCGATATTCCTAAATTAGTCAAGCAATTTTCCGAAAAATAAAAATTTCCCTCCTTTTGATTTGAACGCCTATTTAAATCTGATTTTTGGTAATAAGCTAGGCTAGAGAACTGGTCTGTCAGATTTTTCAGATTGAAAAAAAAAAATTCTTATGAATTTTCTTGATTGGGCATGGTGATAATATAGGTTATGTTTGAAGGGTTGAATATAGCAACACCTTCTTATTTACTGTCATCATAAAGCGTCTCATCATAAACTTGATTTCAAATTCATAAGAATAATTATAAGGAACTTGTGCAATATTCATCGGCAATTTATTAACGACGGCGGCTCCTCCACCTCCTCCTTTGTTGACCAAGCATCGAAAGGAATATCATGACAATATCAGAATAAAGCAAAATCACTCCCAGAACATAGTCGTCAACCTCAAGTTGATGCTTCGTGCCACCTGCGATCTTTTGAGAATCGTAGAGCAGGAAGAAACAGTAGAGAAGTGCATATAACGCGTTACAAAGGGAAGAGAGAACAGTGAAGTTACATGCCCAGATGGAGATACAGAGGAGCAAGAAAATGGATGGACAAGCCCAGACCATTCCTTGCCAGAGGTTTTGTGTAATATCTGTTTTGCTGAAAAACGCATAGGCTGTCACCGAAGTTGTTACACCTGCTGTCATTCCAGCTGAAATTATCAACCAACTTGTTGCCCCATTTTGTGAATATATGGCACATATTGCTGAAACAAGGTAAGCTTCGATAAGCGTAAACAAAAAGAGGAGGAAATAATTCAATGGGACCCTTCGAGCAAGCTTTGTATAGCATTTTATCACGATAATGAAGGTCAAGTGCATTGCCAAAGACATCCAGAGGAGCCATAGGTTGTTGAGTTGGAAAAAACCGAATCCTCCTTCATATGTTGTCTGAACAGAGGCCGTACAAATTAATGTAGTGATCAAAAGCTGAATCGCTAAGAGAATGTAAACTTTGCGAATAAATCCAATCCGAGAAGTAAGTGAAGCATCCACGAGCTTTGAACCTGTGATAGGTGGCTGAGCTGGGCCGATAGGATTTTGCAGGAAGTTCGTTACTGGATGGACAGCGTTCCTATTGGCATTTCCATCGAAAATAATGGGCTGATGTGAATATTCCAGGTGTGGGAAGTTTTGTCTGAACATGTCTGCTTGCTGGTTAAAACCATATTCAGCCTTTTGACTATAATCGCCTGGAGTAAGCTGGTTTTGATGAGGAATCTCGATTCCGTACATATCTTTGGTAAAACTACGGAAGTAGTTATTATTTTTCGAAGTAAGTTGTGATGCTTTATAAGCTGCTATAATAAGCGTCTGCTTCAGGAGTAAGCCAGTTGATTTAAAAAAAAACTGCCAGCTAATCAGAAATTCTGCTGCTTCGATTATGAATATGATATTCTCTGCTTATGGCTTGAGAAAAGGTGAAGTTATCGTCTCAAGCCCCTGCTTGCGTCCGCAAAGATTATCTTGGCAACATAAGCTTCTTTTTTTTTTTAAATTCCCATTTAATCCTAAAAATAAATTCGCAGTGAGTAAAGGAATATTGCTGTCGTGGCAAGAAGGTATTGTGATAGCGAAAGGACTGACAACTATTTTACCGATATTTTATTGTTTTTTGGTTTGATGCATGATGAGCAGCACAGCATTTTGAATTTTATAATCTTATCTGCAGCGATTTAATTTAGTTTCTTATCAGAATTTCAAACCTGATATGAATTTAAGTAGCTTTGTAAGATCAATTAAATTTGTTGAAGATCAGAATTCTTGTTGGAAATGATGGATCAGGAGCGTTCCTTTCATTCCTGGAATTCTCGTGTAATTATTTATGGCATAGGCTCACATATTTGGGATTTTTCAGAAAATCTGAGAACAGACTCAGCAATAGCAGTGCGAGAGGCTGATTTTCTAAGTTACTATTACTATCTTTAAGGCCATGAAAAAACTTGAGCCGAATATTTGTACCATATCTTCATCAATCATGTGCCTGACATGTAGATTCACCGATCTCTTTTGAGATATGATGAAGGTTGTTGCATTTCTTGAAATGGTGCAGGAAGAGCGATCTCCAACTTTGAAGTAGCAAAAAAACAGCTAAAGAATTCGATTTCGATAAACTCTGGATCTTTGCTGATCTCCTCCAACTTTGTTAAATCAAATAAGGTTTGTCGCCACCAATGTTCTTTCTTTTTACATTCAAGTTGAACTTTCTTAAAGTTAGAATTTCGAGAAGAAAAATGAAATCTTAAGCTGCACTCTTATCCCATATGAGCATAGATTTTTTGTAAATGCTACGCACCAAGAAACCACCCCAAAAAATATCAGTTACGAAGAATGGATATTTCGATTTTTTTAGTTCGTTGTGTACATTAAAACACACAATGGCGATGGAACAAGCTTAAAACCGAGGAAAACGATCAATAGAGCTAGAAAAACTGGAGAATGACTGAAAGACGAATCAGAGTTCCTACTTTTAAAAGGCTGATTTACTTGTCAAACCTGTCAAATTATTCTGCAGCACATATTCAGATCTTGTCAATGATTTCTCGCAGCATTATGAACTTTCAGAAGAACAAAACACATCCTTTTCATTATTCATCAATAGTTATATAAAAGCCAATTGTTTTCCAAATTTTTTTGGGCTAAGTAAAAGATAATCTCGCCTCTATGCTCTACTCAGCAAACAAGCATCCTTTTGCAAAAAAATAAAATAAAATTGTGGATAATCAATTAATACAGACTATTCGTAAATGATTTGATACCTTCTTACAAAATAAAA
>ENA-UOTX01001320-UOTX01001320.1-compost-metagenome-genome-assembly--contig:-NODE-1320-length-19425-cov-13.860606_pt1 | contig 19425 bp, 3 predicted proteins | sample MGYA00238143_ERZ746982 | MGnify/ENA primary metagenome ERZ746982 (study PRJEB28758, sample SAMN06268862) | compost metagenome | isolation source: single cell | place: USA: California, Emeryville, Joint... | reverse complement strand
TAAGTTGCTGATTCTTTAGTCTGTTTGGGGACGTATTGAGTGTTGTAGCCACCACCAGATTGTTTTGGTTGGTAAGTCTTTTTACCTTGGTGATTAGACATGAGTAGATCTTTTTTTCCTTGTAAATTCTCCTATGGAGTCAGCGAATCCGATTTCGAAAGTGTCTTTCGTGACAATAGAAATTTAAATAAAGTTTTAATCGAAGCTATGCTTATAGCTAGCGAAGGATGAAAAATTCAATTTGCCAATCAGATTCTTTCAAGCGGAAAAGATAAATACGCAATAGAAATAACAGAGACGAACAGAAGGGAATCTTTATCATATAGCAGAGGAAAGGGTATCAATTAAACGCAGAAGTGTGTTGACAACACTATTACGACTGATTTCGATCAAATGAACTACCGCTCGTCGTCTTAGAGCAACTCCCACAAAGATAGTAATACTTGGATCACAAATTTTGAGGGACTTCAAGTGAGACATGCCAACAAATTATGAATAGTTCCTGCAATAAAAAAAAAGTCGAACATAAGTAATTGCTAGTCAGTTTCTGCAATTAACAAAAAAAAATGGATACTTTCTTTATTACATGCTTATTTAGTTACACTGTCAATATCATAATTATCGTGAGTAGTTAGTTTCTTATAGTTTAATATATCTTGCAATGATTGGGTCTGCTGGTTCGAAGATAACATGGAATGCTGGCCTGAGTTTGTATGATTCATCGATTTCAATCCTGTATTTCCTCAATAACTGGCAGAACATAATCTTGGTCTCTATGTACACCAACTGCTCTCCAATGCATCTTCTGCTACCAGCTGAGAATGGAAGGAATGCCATAGGATCTTTTACACCCACACCATCCTTTTCTAACCATCTTTCAGGCCTGAATTCTTCAGGTTTGTCAAAGAATTTAGGATTATGAGCCACTCCAACAAGATTAATAGTCAAACCATAGTCTTTCGGGATTTTCACATCACCCAGCATAGTATCTTCAGTAACAATACGGTGGAAGAGAATAGGAGTCGTTGGATACATTCTCAATAGCTCTTTGACAAAAGCGTTGAGATATTCCATTTTGCCAAGTTGCTCGTAGGTGATGTCTGCAGTCTCATCCAAATATAGTTTGATCTCTTCTCTAATTTTGTCTTGAATACCTGGATTTCTTGCAAGGACATAGTGACCGAAATTAAGCGTGCCTTGCATGGTTTCACTGCCTGCTATCATGAACGTTAAAACTTGAGGCATAATCTCAGCTTCAGAAAACTTTTCTGTTCCGCTGGGTTTCATCGATTCTTCGACCAAAATCTCAATGAAATTTTTAGGTTTATAGTCGGGAGATACAGTCTTCCTCTCCCTGTATTTCTTCTTGATTTCCTCTAATTTCCATTTGAACATCTCATCAAGCAGAATTGTATCGCGGGCATGTCGTCTATCAGCCGCTCGCAATCCGAGTTTCTGCACCTTTGGACCAAGCAGACCATTCAGCGGACTCATTATCAATTCCGTTGTGTCTTTCGCTTGTCTTATCATAATTTCAAGGAATTTTCGAGCATCTTCTTCACTCTCCTCAAAGCTATCTTGTCCGAATAGAGACACCCAAACAACCAAAGATGTGAATATCAGAAGTTCCTTGTGTAAATTTACTCCTGAATCTTTCTTTTCACAGTTACTTTCAATCCATTTCTTCGCGAGATAGTTGATGGAAGGAATGCATTGATTCATGTAATCGAAATGGAAGACTTGCGATATAACCTTTCTTTGATTTTTCCACTTCTCGCCTTCGGTAAATGCAAGTCCCTGCAAGACTGCTCTAGGCATAGAACCCATGACCTGAGTATCTTTAATACTCATTTTGTTTTGTTTACCGACGAACTCTTTGATAAGTTCAAGATCATAGAGTTCGAAAACGATTCTATCTCCCATCGGAGAGGCAATAAAGCGGAGGTCAGGATTCTGTTTCACGATCTGTTTGATGTTGTAGAAGGAATCTCCGTGGGTTTTCATGCTTTGCATCATATCCCCAAACATTCCGACGACTGGAATGTATTTGCATATGGCTCCTCTGTACTTGCTTAATCGTCTCAAGATAATGTAAGGTTTAATGAAGAATTTAGCGACAATTCTGATGATGAGTATCAGAGATAATGTCAATAGGATTGCTGATAATGATAACGATTCGAACATAGGTAGTTTTTGGATTAGTTTTAGTAAAGTTAGAAAGTATTGTATTTCAAAAATTATGAGCTGCTTAAATAGTGAGGTTTGCCCAATGAACTATTCTATTCCTTGTCAGAAATCTCGGAATCTGAAGTAATTTCAGTAAACTTTAAAAGTCCAGTAAGTATTTGGTAAAATGGGAATTATTCATGTTCTCATTAAACTCTTGAATAAGCTATGGAATCTGTTTGTTTTCTGATGAACATCAGAAAGTTTTTAGATAATTAATTGAAACTGACAGCAATATGAGTTATTAGACGGACGTTTGACCCTTCATTGAGTCAGAAGCTGGTGAGTAAGCATGCTTTTCTCGCGTCATAGTTGAGACTTTGGAGACTAGTACCGAAATGTACAACATTTCAGGAAACAAACCAGACATCGTGATAACATAGCAATTGATTTCTAAGAAAAAAGCATTAAGAGCACTAAAATTTGAGTCAAACTATGCTGGAGCTGTCGAATTAAGTGTGGCTCGCTTTGAAAAAAATCTCACTTACAGGTCGGGTTTTTTTTCGATGACGACAGTTACAATAAAAGTTTCTGATAAACAATCTGAGAAATAAAATTCAAGAAGATTCGCGCAAGCATATCCGTTACAATGCAAGCTCCAAAGATGATGATAATGACTTAATGATCTCAAAATACAAGACTCCTTTCAATCTCTTGTTCGCTTGTGCTTTCAACGGTACAGATAGTCACTCATGATTTGATAGGGAGTTAGCTTTCTTAAGATGATGAGGCAGAGCGAATTTAATCGGGGAAAACCTCTACAAGGAGTCTTTCCTGGATTATTATGCGAGTTCTCTGATAAGGGGCATGTCATCAGACGATAAACCAGAATTTCTTTGAATTAAGAATAAGCGAAAAAAGAACATTTTGGATTCTCAATTAATAGTTGCATTTCTGATATCAGAAAATAAATCATCAGAAAAACGGTCCGGCACATAAGACTCTTTCCACCCTCAAGTTGAAGTTATTAGTATCATCTTACCTTCAATTACGATTGAGCAGTGCTTTAAAATATCTTGCATTATGAAAAATATCACGAAGACATTAGAACACAAAGATAGAATTACAACTGGAAGAGCATCTCAATTGAGACTTACTCTGAAGTTCAAAAAGATAACTTAGTTGTTGTAGTATTTAAATACTCTCTCAAAGAGCTTCGTATTTAGCTGCATAACATTGGAGTTTTCTTTTAATCTACTAGGAACTAATGTTTTCAGTGAGATATTGCGAGGAAAGGTTTCACACCTCAGCTTTTTTTCTGTTATCTGCAAAGTTTGAGAAAAATTGGCTACCTGCAAGGGTGCTTTTGGTGACTTGATATACTTTATTTATTATACATCAGGTCTTTTTATTCTTTGAACGTGAAAATGCACTCTAAATCTCATTTTCTATTCTTCGCCATTTTAAAGTCCATGTTTTAAATGTATCGGAATTGTGAGATGTCTTAATGCTGGTAGTTCTATTCTTTCAAATATTAGAGCTAAAAATTATTGTCTCAGAATGACATTGAAAACAGGTAAACCCTCGCCTCTATCATCCTAATGCAGGTTCGAACCATTAACGAAAACAGTCACAGAAGAAATTTTGGAAAGCTTCAGCAATTCAATCACTTAATCCCTAAAAATATACAATTATAGACAAAATCCATCCTTAATCGAAATGAAATTGAAACCTTTTCTCACAAAAAGAACTTCCAGGGGCGAATCGATCCTCCACTTGCGAAAATATGTGTATTAATCAAGAATACAAGAAACTCAAGAGAAAAAAGTGATGATTCCAATATAATTGGATGATTGAGTGAAGTTCTACACAAACAAAACAATCTGATGTTTGATTCCATTCCCTTATTGAGAAAAGAATCAGTTACGAGAGCTAAAATACGTTATTAGCTTGAATGCTGTTTCTGAATAGGTGATATTTTTCTATCCAATTAATATTGCAGACAGAGTTCAGCCTAGAGATGAAGATGCTCGCAAATATCCCATTTTTAGGGACCTATTGATTGTTGGAAGAATTCATGTGAATGTCTTTGATACTACTTTTTTAAAATATCCACATATTTCGTTCAAAATTTCTTTATTTTAAGTCAAAGGAACACACTCTGCGTATCTTAAGATAGCATTGTTGCGTCTATTCAAAGCAGGCAAAATTGATTCACATGGAAGCTCATAATGCTTCGAAACAATGTACAGTAACATCTTATAATTGTAGAGAAGAAAAAAAACTAAAAAAAAATGGGTATACACTTCTCGATTTGAGCGTGTCATCCTTGCGCAGGGGCCATGCTAATCTTCTCTGTATCGTTCCAATTTTAACGGATGACCCTTTCGGGTCCCAACCTATATAGCGCGTTATTCAAATTTAAACTGAGATTTCGGAAATCAAATTTATTATGGGACTGCATTATTAACAAAATAATTCTATTTTAAAATTATGAACTGACTTAAACCAAGCATAACTTCGAAAAATTAAACCAATTGACTAATAATTTCTGCTGAATGAAGAGAGCAGGACCTCATTTAAATCTCCCAATATAATCTGAACCTACTCAGCCTTTCGGTGTTTCGAATTTGAGGAAGAAAAAATAAAACGAATTAAACAATGGAACCGGATTAGCGCGGATTAAATTGGTTGAATTTCATTTAATAAGCTCAAATCTCATGATAGGAAATAGTTTTTGAATTTCTAAAGAGCAGCACCAAACCCAAACCAAACAGTCAAAAAAATGACAGTTTTAATGCTTTTTTTTTGCCAAAGTAGAAGGTCCTCGACCTCTCTTCAAGTAGAAGATGATATTAATCGATAAAGAATCAACATTCGGTTGGCGAGATAAGTCTCAATCTTAGATGCTAAACGACAGAAACAATGAAAATAGAAAACAAAATGAGGTTTGGATGCTACGCAGCAACTACTCAGATTCACATTCAAATAAAGAGCATGAATAGTCAACTCATATTGAATTTATATTTGGAATAGACCCATTTGAATGTCAGAACTTATGAAAATTGGAAGTAGTAAGTTGACTTATCTCCAATTAAAAATTTATTGAGATATGCAAGACTGTAAGAATCTCAAGAAATATCCAATTAGATCCGAAAGTATTCTGCAGGAGAACAATCAGCAATCGCTTCTCCTTGTTGAAAAGAGAGAAGACCACTCTGAGGTCAAAAAAATCCAGAAAAGAGCTTCACTGAGCCACAAAATCATCCAGAGAAAGGAATCTAACGAAACAGCGACCTGCAACACTGGTTGTGGACTACAGTTTGCATCATATCTATCTAAAGAGTACCTAACGAGGAAGTCAGAAGTGAAAATTGAGAAGCATTCTTTTGAGAGAGTTTCAAATGCTAGATTAATTAACGAACATATCCAGCAACTACAAGGAGGAAGAAACGAAGAATTAGTCGTGGAAACTCTTGATAATCATGTCTCGTCACTTTTAGACAAAATTGCAAAACACAGGATGCGCATCCAAAATGAAAACAGACTCACAACCGAGCTGAAGTTCTACATAGAGCCCCTTGCAAAAGCTCTTTGCAATTCTATTGATATTGATTTGGAACCTTCAGAGCTTACTTTCGAAATTCAAAAGCGCTTTCTTGATCCTAGCTCCGTAGCAAAGGTATTACTCTTAACCGGTGAAGCTGGCATTGGAAAAACTTTGTTTTGCAGGCATCTTCAAAAAACTCTGCTAGATAGTTATGATGATCCACACAAATCCGCGAATGAAATAGGGTGGATTCCGATCTTCATCGATTTATCTTATTCTAAACAAGCGAATCCTGACATAACGATCTTATTATCTGAAATTCTAAAGCAAGAGTTGTCTCTAACAGAGAGCGAAATCGAATTAATTCAAGGGAACGAATCGAACAATTTATTGGCAAAATTCGTCTTCATCTTTGACGGATATGATCATCTAACTCGAGAACAGTATAAGGCATCGACTGTTGATGACTATATTCAGAATAACTTCTGTATTTTGAGCGGATTTGAGAACTTTTGGAGGAGCGCGAAAATTATTGTTGCTAGCAGAAGCGAAGCGTTCACCAAAATTCCCTCAAGAGAACTTCTATTTGGACCAATAGATATGACAACTAACAAAGTATTCTCAGGGTCATTTTTGGAATTTGTATTGCAACCATTTAACGACGTTCAGATTTCCTCATATCTTAAACGATACACTGTTTTCAGCGACAGCGACCTTCAAGAAGAGGGAGGTGACCATCAGAAACTTTTACCCCTCTTGCAAAACTCTAAGTCTTGGAGCTTAGTAAGTAAATACGAAGAATTAATAGATTCGTGTGGTGCAAGAGAACTTGTTCGGGTGCCTCTCAATCTATATATGTCATTCAAAATATTTTCTGATTTTATTTCAGAAATTGGGCAGCCCAAAAAGGATCCTTATTGTACAACTCTCAGGTTGGAGAAGGACCTAATCTCAACTAATACAGCGAAGAATGGAATTCAAAGTGAAACTTTACAAATTAATCAAAAAGGTCTGAAATTTGAAATGACATCGCGTCGGAGACTTTACGAATTGTTTATAAATCGATCAATTACCGCAACCGCGAAAAAGATGTTATCTGGAAATGGTAAACAAGTTGAAACCCAAGAAGATGAACAAATGCAAGTCTCTCTTTTTGAGAAAATACGGCTACAACTTCAAAATATCGCTCTCGGAGCATATATTTGCAAATATGCCCACTTTCATCTTGAGACAGAAATAGGACAGAAGGAACATAACGATCGCCACTCTCTGATTAACTCATGCCCTCTTCTGAAATTTGGACGTACACCTTTAAATCAAGGAAATCAAGAGATTATATTCTCTCATAAATCATATAAAGATTTCTTTGTGGCTTCGAAGCTCGAAGAGGAAATCCTCGGAAAAGCTAATGAAGAAGAAGATCCAAGTGTTCTGAGAGAAATGTATTTGAATCAAAAGTTATTATTAATTGATGAGTCAGAGTCTCTATCAATCCTTCAGTTTCTTGCTGATTCTATCAAAGATAAAAAAATTACTCCTGCTGATTTGGTGAAATTGATCGAAAAAACCAAAACAAAAAATTCACAACTTTTTTCGGGTCTCCAAAAACAAGACGAACAAATAATACTTGAATCCACACAGGACTCTTACGGTCAAACAAAGAGTCCTATTTCGTTGCCTCACCGTAATCATCCTTTTTCTATCGCTGCTGCAAATGCTATTACGCTTCTGAATTTTGTTGGTTTCGATTTTAGCCACAAAGATTTCAGCGAGGTTTGTATTGCAGGTGCTAATCTAAGCCATGGAGTTTTCGAAAGAGCCGACTTTACAGGTGCAGATTTGCAAGGCGTCAATTTTTCAGGTAGCTTTCTGAAAGACGCGAAATTTGTGGGAGCAAACATGAGTGGAGTTCAATTTGGGTTGACTCCAGATCTGAATCTCGAACAAGAGGCATTTTGTCTCGCTCATTCTCCCAACGGTAATTACCTAGCAATCGGCACTAAAAGTGAAATCATTGTGTTCGAGAAACAGATCAACCAGTCACTTCATTTTCAAGAGGTGAAAAGATTAAAAGGACATGCTGGTGATGTGTACAGTTGTTCTTTCAGCGCTGATAGTAAGCATCTCCTCTCAGGTGCAGAAGATGGTACCATTAGAATTTGGGACATCAGGACTGGAGAGTGTGAAAAAATACTGAGAGGGCATAATGGAAGTGTAACTAGCTGTGATTTGAGTCAGGATGGGCAGCATATAATTTCAGTTGGAGAGGATCAAACTATACAGAAATGGGATTGTTCTGAAGGTAAATGGGCCCTTACCTCTTTTCAAATAAAGAAGGAGAGTGTTTCAAATTGTTTATTCAAACCAAATGCGAATGCGATAATATGTTCTGGTGGCAAGAACCTCTGGCCAATGGTATATCATTCTATCACTGGTCAATATATTCGCAGATATCAGTATATCTATGCGGGCAAGGGAATCAAAAACTGTAAATTTAACTCTGATGACAAACAAATCGCTATTGAGATTGATGAAGGAAAGATTTTTGTACTGGATTCAATCCGTGGACATCTGAAAAACTATTTCAGACACCAAAATTACTCATTCAAAAGCAGTCAGATGGTGAAGCCGTTGCTCAGTCGTTGTGGGTCTTGGATGATGTCAACAAATAAAAATAGCTTCAAAATTCATAAAATCGCCGCTTGTGGAGGACACGAACTGAAATATTTCCAAAATCAAATCAGAGATTATACAATTGATCCTCTTGACCATGCTCAGATAGTTGCACTGTTGGACGATAATAAAGTCATCAGTATAAAAACAAAATCGTCAAAGAGCAATCCCATTATAGTAACAGGAGCTAATTTAAAAGGTTTGAATTTGACGGGAGTAAATATTGATGCTTCAATCGGTCTATCAGAAGTGAACCTCAAGCTATTTAAGCAACACGGTGATTATAGTGGCATCGAAAAAGAAAAAATGCATGAATTAATACTTAATTCTTCAAAATCGGATATGGAAAAACTAGTCCAGATAGATTTGAGTAATAGAAATCTAGAGCCTCGAGGAGTCACAGTGATAAGTAGAAATTTCAAAAGGACTAATCTCCAAAAACTCGATTTGTCGATGAACGGAATGTCCGATGAAAGCGCTGTGGAGATAGCTCTTAATGGAGCTTGGACCAACCTCCAAGAGCTTATTTTAAATGCTAATCGGATATCAGATAAAGGATTAGTTGCTATTTCAGCAAACTCTATCTGGAAACACCTCAGAAAGCTCTACTTCAAAGCAAATAGGGTCAGTAGTTTGGGAGCAGCCTCTTTGGGAATGAACTCAATCTGGAAAAATTTAGAAGAACTTGATCTAAGCCAAAATGAAATTGGAGAAGAAGGAGCAATAGCAATTGGTTGCAATGCCAGCTGGAGACGTCTCAAAAGACTCGACCTGAGTTTCAATAAGATTGGAGATAAAGGAGCAGAAGCAATAGCCAGAAACTACATATGGATTGATTTGGAAGAGCTCGGTTTATCAGACAACAATATTGGTGATATGGGGGCGGCTGAGATCGGTCAGAATAAAGTATGGACGAACCTAAAGATATTATCATTAGAAAGGAATAGAATCAGTGATTTGGGTGCCTCGGTGATTGTAGATAATACAACGTGGGTCGGTCTTGAAGAATTGTATCTCTACTACAATAACATCAGTCATGAAATTTCAAGGAAGTTAGAGAAAAATAACACATGGCCCAAAATGAGAATTTTAATCTGCTTCATCGAGAATCAACAGGTAGGTGATTATCTTAAGGGGAAGACAGACACTACGAAAATAATTGATTTAAGATCCACCAAATTCAGTGATATACATGCGATCATTTTGGGAAGATTTGCAAAATCGTCAGATCTAGAAGAGCTCCTTTTATACGATAATGAGATAGGAGACAAAGGAGCCGTTGCAATAGGGAGCAATACCAGCTGGAGTAAGCTCAGAATCTTAGCTTTGGGAAGCAATAGAATCAGCGATGAAGGCGCATTGGCAGTAGGTTCAAATACGACTTGGGTAAATATAGAAGAGCTCTCCTTATACAACAATCAGATTGGAGACAAGGGAGCTGTGGCAATTGGAAATAATGCCACTTGGAGAAGAATAAGGAGGCTCTTCTTGCAGAAAAATAGGATAAGCGATGAAGGAGCAATAGCGATAGGAGAAAACAAAACCTGGGTAAGACTTGAAGAGCTTTGCTTACATGAAAACGACATTGGAGATAAAGGCGCCATTGCAATAGGAAAAAACGAGGTTTGGACTAAACTGAAGAAACTTTCATTATCTGCAAATAAAATTGGAAATGAAGGAGCAATTACGATAGGCTCAAATGAAGCCTGGATTAACCTGCAGGAACTATCATTAGACGAGAATGAAATCGGCGACAAGGGAGCGATCATATTAGGAAAAAATGTCACTTGGAGGAAACTCAAGGAACTCTACCTCGACAAAAACAGGATCGGTGACTACGGCGCAATCTCAATAGGGTCAAATGGGGCTTGGACCGATCTGGAAGAACTATGGCTATCAGAGAATGAAATCGGGGACAAAGGAGCAGTTGTATTAGGAAACAACACCAATTTGAAGAAACTCAGATCGCTTATCTTATCAAAGAATAAGATTGGCGATGAAGGCGCGATTTCGATAGGATCGAATACAACTTGGACCAATCTAGAAGAATTGTGGTTGTCGGAGAATATAATCGGAGACAAAGGAGCAATAGCATTAGGAAAGAACGTCGCTTGGACCAAGCTGAGGGAGCTCTCCTTATATCAAAATAGGATTGGAGACGAAGGAGCAATAGCAATTGGGTCAAATGTGACTTGGGTAGATCTCGAATATCTTTCATTAATGATGAATGAGATTAGTGACAGAGGTGCAATAGGAATAGCAAAGAATACCACTTGGTGCAAACTCAAAATACTCTTATTAGCAATGAATAAAATCAGAGTGGAAGGTTTCACATCGATTGCGGAAAATACAACTTATACGGGCCTAAGAGAACTTGACATCTATCACAATAATTTCAATAGTGATGATGAACAGGTGATCCTGAAAGCTTTTTCTTATCATATATGGAAAGATCTCAGTATGGCCACGGATTACATAGCTTCTGACTTGAAAAATCTTTTCAAAACGTCTCAAACAGCTACTGACATCTCTTTAATTTCAAAAGCACTAGCAGGCACATATGTTCTTAAAAGCAAACGAAATCGAATATGAATGAGAAGTTGGCAATAGTTACAAAATAGAATATCTGGCTGGAAAAGCTTATTGAGGTCGGCTCAAATTAACATATAATACTGAAAGAGACAGAAGCATCTGGTATTGGGGTCTGTTGTGAAGATATGATAGCTTTATTGTCATTGATTTTGATATTTCGAGCTGAAAGAATATGATTTATTGAAAAATTAATGTCTTTTATGCTTTGTTTTCCTTTGTGCTGCTTTTGCAGTTGAGTATGACAAATTAAGACTCGTTTGTTCCCTTTAGATGACGATGATTATTTAAGAAGAACCTTTGAGCTTTCGCAAAATACTAAAAATAATGATTTCCATACCGACATAGATAAATTTATTAAATTATTATTTCGTGAATTTCGAATCTCAATTCTTACGGCAAAATAAGAGGTGACAACGATCTGCAGTAATCATTAGAAGACGAAGATATCTTGAAAACGGACAGAGCCCTACTGTACGCGATTTAGAAAACAACTTGCGACTACTCAAATTTCTCTAACTTATTTTTTTTTTTAACCTCCCAGAAATACTAATAAAATGAAGAACAATGTTAAGAAAAACGTGTGTATCTCTAGCAGTTGTTCTGAGAAAGCTAATGTTAATGAAAGGAGTGTATTTTTTGAAGCATGAACGGTGATTCTCCTTAAGAATCAAGTAATCTGAAACTTAATTCTTCAGTCTAAATTGGGTTATAATTAAAAAAATTTATTGTAGTAAAAATGCATAGTACTAAACAAGAGAGTAAAGGTAGAGAAACAAATTATGAGGGTTGCTTTCAAGAGCTGTTGACCCTCAAGAAAACTGAAAGAAGCCGATCCGATGCCATAAAGGTAATTGGAACTATCACAGGAAGCGAAGAGGCCGCCAAAGTCATTAGCAAAGGAATTAGAGAATGTAAAATGCAACTCCAACTATGTGTAGCAAAGAATTTTGAGTCATCACTGAATGAGTCAGATGACAAAACGGTCAATCATCGCAATACTCTTCGAGGAGGGGGAGAAGAGCAAGGCAAAAATATTGATTATGACGATGATAAACTAATACTAGCTCTTTTCAACAAAATTAAACGATATAAGATTCGTGTTCATAATGAATATAATTTCGATACCGAGCTGGAGCTGTATTTAGAGCCTCTTGGGAAAATCTTTTCGAAATCCAACAATCGCGAACCCTTTGAGTTGACCTTTGAGACCCAAAAGAGGTTCCTCGATGCTGGATCGAAAGCGAAAATACTAATCCTAGCCGGTGAAACTGGAATCGGGAAAACGTTATTTTGTCGGCACCTCCAAAGAACCTTACTTTCAGAATGGGATTCTCCATCGCAAGAAGAGAATGAAAGAATATGGGTTCCAATATTCATTGATTTATCCTCCATGGTGTATTCAGAAGTTGAAAAGGGAAATGTATTGTCGGAAATTCTTCATCAGCAGCTGTCACTGACAGAAAGCGAAATTAAATTCCTGCAGCAAAGTGAATCAAATCCATTATTACCTAAATTCCTCTTTATTTTTGACGGATTTGATACTTTTTTCGAAGAAATGAATAAATCACTGAACACTGATGAATGCATTCGAAATAACTTTTGTAAACTGATTGGACTTGAGCCATTTCTGGAAAATGCGAAAATTATTCTCGCCTGTAGAACAGCAACACTCGCAGATGATTCTTGCAGGGATGCCATATTTGGGCCTTTAGGTGAATCAACGGAAAAGGTAAGTCCAAATCTATTGTTGAAATTCGTGCTGGAACCTTTCAATGACAATCAGATCTCATCATATCTGAAGCTCTACACTGTTTCTAACCTTCGTCAAAATATTGAAAAAGATCAAAACGATCACCCTGAATTCTCAGAATCGTGGAAGTTGATGAGAAAATATGAAACTTTGATTGATTCATATGGCGCGAGAGAACTTGCAAGGACTCCTCTGAATCTATTTATATTAGTACAAACCTTACAGCTTCCTTATCAAAAAAACGAACAAGAGAAGAGAAATCCTGATGGTTCTCACATGCGACCTCAGAAGATAAAAAGTGAGTCAAATATAGAAGAACAAAGAAGTCACAAAAACGACCAAAAAATAAAACAACTGACAACTTATCAGCTCTATGATCGGTTTGCAAATCAATTGATCGACCGAACAATCGAAAAAATATTATTGTCTTTGAGCCAGAATGAAAAGTATCAAGAAGGCCCTGATTTTCTTAAGCAAAAACTTAAAGAGCAACTGCAAAATCTCGCCTTACAATTTAGCAACTACTCCCAGCGAACGGATGAAGAAGAAAAACTCCAAAAAGAACAAGAACTTTCAGACAATCACTCATTGCTCGTTCATTGCCCTTTACTGAAATTCGATAAAATCGTCGTTGGCAAACCCATGGCATTCTTGCATAGTTCTTTTAAAGATTACTTTGTAGTGACAAAAATCGTCGATGAAATCAAAAACCATTATAATGAAACTGCTTATTGCTCTGACGACATGCTTTTAAACCAGAAGCTTCTCACGAATGATTCACGTTCTTTGCCAATCCTACGCTTTTTGATTGATGCTGTGACCAGTGAGATAATTTCAGCAGTTGCAATGCTACAATTTATACAAAAGTCTAGAAGTAGTGATGCTATATCTCAGAAAAAGCTGCATAATCAAGGAAAGGAAACTGATGTGAGACCTCTAAATTCACTGAAAGAAATAAGAGTAGAAGAAGAGGAAATTGGCCTTAATCCACGAGAGATTGAATTTCAGAGTAAATCTAACAAATGTCATCATTTTTCAATCGCTGCAGCCAATGCTATTACGATTCTAAATGCATCTGGTCACGACTTTAGCAAAATGAACTTCAGTGAAATTCAAATTCCAGGTGCTAATTTAAGTCATGGAATCTTCGAAGGAACTAACTTCACTGGCGCTGATCTGCGAGGTGTCGATTTTACAGATGCTTGGCTTAAAGACACAAAATTCGTCGAAGCTAATATGGAAAGAGTCCAGTTCGGAGCCCTATTAGATCTAAAGCTCGACAAGGAAGTATATTCTATTGCTTATTCACCTGATGGAAATTACATGGTGGTGGGTACACGAGGTGATCTCATTGTGTTCAAAGAGCCTTTTTTGAAGAAGTTCAAAGTTTTCAAAGGTCATATCGGAGATATAAATAGTTGTTCTTTCAGCACTGACGGTAAGTGTATACTATCAGGAGAGGAAGATGGGACCATTCGAATCTGGGATTTTGAGTCTGGAGAATGCTTGAGATTGTTGAAAGGGGGTAGCACTAGTGTAATTGGATGCGAGTTCAGCCAAGATGGAAGACAATTTATCTTACATGATGCCAATGAAATTGTTAGAACATGGAAGCTTTTGAAGGATGAATGGTCTATTTTATTTCAAAAAGATTTAAAACAACTCACAAATTGTGGGTTCGTTCCAAAAGGTAATGGGCTGATATTTTTGGCAACTCGATATAGTCTCAAACTTTTTCATTCTACACATCAAAAATATCTCTTTGAGTATAAAACGCCTGACGAATATACAGCGTTTACTATGAGCAAATTCCATGATGATGGAAGGCAAGTGGCTCTCGGGACCACAAATGGAGGTATCCATGTCTTAGATTACGTTCGTGGTTGTCTGATAAAAACTCTGCAGTGTCCTAACAAGAAAGAATATCTGTATATCGACCAAGTAGTAGATATCTCATTCAGCTCTTGTGGCACAAATCTAATATCAGCTGACATGATCAACCTTAAGATACAAGACATTGCTGATGGAAACCACCTGATCAAATTCCTTGGTGGCCGAATCCGGCAAATTGCCGTCAATCCCATAATCCAGATGCAAGGAGTAAAGGTTTCAGTAAACTCATTTACGAAATCGATAGCACGAGAGGTTCTGGAAAGGGTGAACTTCTCCATGATAAAAGGAACTAACTCAAAGGGCCTAGAGTTATCTGGCGCGAATATTGATGGCTCTCTTAGATTATCAGAAGAAAATATCATGCTGTTTGATCAGAAAGGAGATTATCAGGGATTTGGCACAGAAAATATTCAAAAAATGATTCTCAATACTAAAGGGCCGGGGCTGGAAAACATCACGACTATAGATTGCAAAAATAGGGAAATTAATGCTCGAGGAGCTTCGATTCTCGGGAGGAATCCAAACTGGTGTAATCTTAGGAAGCTTGATCTCTCAATGAACGCAATTTCTGACGATGGGGCTATGGAAATAGCCAAGAACAAGAGTTGGACAAATTTACAAGAGCTCAGCTTAGCTTCGAATAAGATTTTTGATAGAGCATTAGTTACTATTTCAGCCAACACTTCTTGGGGGAACCTCAGGAAGCTCCACTTAAAATCAAATAGGATTAGTAGTCTGGGAGCAGCTACTTTGGGAACAAATTCAATCTGGAAAAATTTAGAAGAACTTGATCTAAGCCAAAATGAAATTGGAGATGATGGTGCAATTGCTATCAGTCACAATGACACCTGGAAAGACCTTAAAAAACTCAATTTAAGCTCTAACGAGATAGACAACAATGGAGCAAGAGCATTGAGTGCCAATCTGACTTGGACTTACCTGGAAGAACTCAATTTGTCAGATAATAGAATAGGTGATAAGGGTGCCATTGAGATCGGTCAGAACAAAGTCTGGACCAACCTCAAGCTACTGTCATTAGAATCTAATAAAATCGGCGACCCAGGTCTCACTGGTATTGCAAAGAATGTGTCATGGACGAGTCTTGAAGAACTGTATCTGTTTGGCAATTATATTGGCCAGAAATTGTCAGACAAATGGGAGATGAAAAACAATTGGCCTAAAATAAAAATGATAATCATCAATGCTAAAAATGAGAACATTCGCAATTGGCTAATAGATATAGACTCTAAGGTTAAAAGTCAAATCAATTTAGAATCACAAGATGTTGGCTATTTAGATGCAGCCATTGTTGCAAGAGCGGTTTTGTGGTCAAGTTTGGAAAAACTCCTCTTATCTGGAAATCAGATAGGAGATAAAGGAGCTGTGGCAATAGGAAGCAATATCAGTTGGAATAAACTCAAGACTCTCGATCTTGGGAACAATAGAATCGGCGATGAAGGTGCCACAGCGGTGGGTTTAAATACAGTTTGGATAAATCTAGAAATATTGGATTTATCAGAAAATCAGATTGGCGATAAAGGTGGTGCTGTCGTGGGCAATAATGCCACTTGGAGTAAGCTTAGGATGCTCTCCTTCGTAAAAAATAGAATAGGTGATGAAACTGCTGTCGCAATAGCTTTGAATACAACCTGGACAAAACTTGAGGGGCTTTGGCTAAATTGGAATGAGATCGGCAATAAAGGCGCCTCAGCATTAGGGAATAACACGATTTGGACTAAACTCAAGACAATTTCCTTAATAGCGAATAGATTACAAGATGAAGGTGCAATCTCGATAGGAGCAAACACGACTTGGATTAATTTAGAAGAGCTATACTTCCAAGAGAATGAGATAGGAGATAACGGCGCTTCAGCAATAGCGAGTAATACCGCTTGGGGGAAACTGAAATATCTTAATATAGGAGAAATGAAACTGGGAGAGCAAGGTGCGATATCAATCGGATCAAATAAAACTTGGGACAATCTCGAAGAGCTTGGGTTACGAGGGAACAAGATCGGTAGTAAGGGTGCATCAATGATTGGGAATAATACCTCATGGCACAAGCTCATTACGCTTTCTCTCGACAGAAATAGAATAGGTAACGAAGGCTCAATATCAATCGGATCCAATACAACCTGGCAAAATTTGAGAGAGCTTTGGCTGCAAGAGAATGAGATTGGAGACGCTGGAGCAGTAGCAATAGGGACAAACTCCATTTGGAGCCAACTCAGATGGCTCATCCTCATGAGGAATAGAATAGGCGATGAGGGCGCAATGGCAATAGGTACCAACACAAATTGGGTCAACCTTGAAGAACTTTGGTTGTCAGAGAATGAGATAGGGAATAGGGGAGCCGCCGCAATCGGGAACAATACCACCTGGAAAAAACTTAAATTACTCTCCTTATATAAAAATAGGATAGGAGATGAAGGCGCGATAGCAATTGGATCAAATGTGACCTGGGTAAAACTTCGAGAACTTTGGTTATGTAGAAATGAGATCAGTGATAAAGGTGCAAAAGCAATCGCCATGAATTCCACTTGGAGCGATCTAACGAAACTCTCCTTAGCGATGAATAAAATTGGAGTTGAAGGGATGACCGCTCTTGGGCAAAATACTGTTTGGACCAGTCTTGAAGAGTTTTTTATCTATGATAACTATTACAAAAACGACGAGTCCATTTTTCAGGCCTTTACAAATGAAAATTGGGAATACCTTAGCAAATTAATTCATTCGATCAACCCTGCGCTTAAAGTTTTGTTAGATTCTACCAGAAACCAAATTGTCACTGAAGTTTGTTTAAGCTCAAAGGGACTCACAGATGAAGATGCTATTATTATAGTTAATACCCTTACAGCAACTATTGAAGCTCTGAGTCTCTCTCAGAATAATATCGGTGATGAGGGAGCTGATTATATCGCGAGTAACAACGACTGGAAGCATCTCAGGAAACTCGATTTATCTTCAAATAAAATCAGTGAGGGAGGCGCTGAAGCGATAGGGAAGGTTTCCGGGTGGATTCATCTCCAAGAACTCAACTTATCTCATAATACCATCGGAGACAGTGGTACTATCGCCATCGAAAGGAATTATACTTTAAGAAATCTCACAAAAATTGACCTATCTGCAAATGCGCTTAGTGATGAAGCTGCTATAGTGATTGGGACGAGTATGAGATGGCCTAATCTTGAGGAGCTGTACTTAAATGAAAATGAAATCGGAGATGAAGGAGCCATGGTCATCGGAGAGAATATATTCTGGAGAAAATTAGTTAAAATTGAAATTCATTCCAACTTAAATATCACCAAAGCAGGAAAGAAAGCGTTGAAGATGAATCATATTTTCGGATCATTTGTTCTTGTGTAATTTTTATGATGAGGATGGTCGGTAGAAATAGATTAGACAACATAAATCACTTTTATATGTGAAATCTTTTTATTTGAGAGAAATATTATTTCAGTTCAAAATATTCCAGTTAATGTGATTGCAAACTATCGATTCATATATTAGCTGATGAAATGCATCGAATAATCTATATTTTACAAAAGGCAAGAGAATTGTATCGAGAAATGCAGAGACTATAGTTTAGTAAAAGCGCAGAAATCTATTTGCTGATATGATTTTCAATGTAGAGGCTTAAATAAACCTTTGAATATTAGTTATCTGATTCAATTCTATGGAATGTAATTTCCAAACTTTGAATTCATCTAAATCTAACAAGTGGCGATAAGCCAAACAATCTCAAGTAGAAGATATGATATTTGAAAATTTTGAGCGGGGCCTTTAAATCACGATCAACCACTTCTTTGCATTAGATGAAAAAGGGAAAGCTTTATTTTAATTTCTGATCTTATTTCTATAAACTGAAAATAGACAATATCGTTCTTTTGACAAATGAATATCGAGTGTTTATAGCAAAATATTAGCAAAAATGATGTTGCTTTTTCCTCGGTCAGCTTTATCGGAAAAGCTTTTGAGAAACCGTTAATTATGAAAAGGAAGAACATTTCATGAGCAAAAAGAAAAGATTACTATTTTGTAATATCAATTAAGCGATATAATGAGCAATCGTGCCTTTGGAATCACATTTTAGCGTGCTTCTTTATTTTGCGAGTTTAATGATTAATTGCAACTTTAATTGGGAGCGGAATCCAACTCGGAAATTTACATTACAAACATTTTTTTTTATAAGACAATGCATTTCCAATCAGACTAAATATCACTGTAGCATTTGCTCATGAGTTTCATGTAGCTGAGTAAGTAAAGTTTGCATATCAGGTGTTAGGGCCATTCGTTCTGTTAGTTATTCTAATGAAATCAACTCTTTTTGAATAGAGTTCCCAGAAATTCATTCGAATTTAGTTAATTTCTTCATCTCAAGAAGTGTGAGGATATCTCTTGTGGTTTCTTCAGCGCTATACCTCAGTCGTCAGCGAAAAATCAAATAGGTTGTTTTTTTCCCATTTTTAGGAGTTGAGAGTAACAATTTCTGTTCTTAGTAGTTCATGCCAGAATTCTGGTATATAAATGGATGGATCTGAAATTGTTTAATGAAAGTCACGTAAACTCATAAAAATCTTATTTTATCTATATTTCGTTCGGTAATAAAAGAACAGATTCCACTCAGAATATTAAAAGAATAACAAGAATCACAAAATTAAAAAAAAGTTTCGATGGAATCAGCCTCCTACCTTGCCAAAGACTACAATAAAGACACCAACAATGCTACTCTCTCGAAAATTCAGTCCTTCCTTAAAGAAAATGACGTATCCAACGGCAAAATAAGTGTTCGATCTCTCTA
>ENA-UOTX01001319-UOTX01001319.1-compost-metagenome-genome-assembly--contig:-NODE-1319-length-19429-cov-18.738632_pt1 | contig 19429 bp, 10 predicted proteins | sample MGYA00238143_ERZ746982 | MGnify/ENA primary metagenome ERZ746982 (study PRJEB28758, sample SAMN06268862) | compost metagenome | isolation source: single cell | place: USA: California, Emeryville, Joint... | reverse complement strand
TTCCCTATAAGTATGTCTTTTTTTTGATATCATGGATTTGCTGCCAAATTTTGATTAATTTTTTCACAAAGTCATTTGTGAGTTAATAAATTAATTTCGTAGATATGAACAGGTAAGTAATGAATGGCGCAATCTAACTCGCTCTGTTCATTTCATGCATTGAATTGTAGGAGAAACCCCAGCAGCTTTGATTTTCGACTTCCTCCTGAATAAGATAACTGTCTTCCTGAAAGGAAACTAATATAATCAAAATGTGTTCATAATCCTCAACAATCTGGATTTAAATGCCATATCAAGAGCATTTAGAGATAATAAGTCATTATGACTGCTGGAATTATATGTTTAGATGTGTAATCTACATGAATAATGTATTATCATGCTGACGATTATCATAATGAAATCTATTCATGAATTTATTTTCACATATATGACCAAAAAACGCTATGCTGGGGTTTCTTAGTTTGAATTTCTGAGGTTTTTCTGAATGGTGGTTTGCGATATGTCAATCTATGGCAGTAGTTAGTGACAGAGAGTCAAATAATTGATCACATACTTGTAGTGTTACCATCTTGCTTTTATTTTATCAATCCGCTGCTGCTGCTAAATCGTATCATATCACTCGAATGAGAGACAAATAGAGTAAATTGAAAATTCTTGCTACTGCTGCTGCCTTAATTGATCAATTTTTGGGATTTTTTAATACCGATCAGTATTCAAAAATCAAGAGATCAATATTCAAAATCCACCAAATTCGTTGGACATGGCGATCTATCGATAATTAGAGTACAATAATGAGTGAAATGTGACTGTAGCGTCTTTTGAGAGATATATAAGAGTTCAGCCTTCACGATTTTTTAATGCCGATTGGTATTGAAAAATGAGAGAAAAGGTGAAATTTCTTTATGCATTTGAATTTAGAAGGAAAATGAAAAATTTTGATTGATGAGATATCTCAGGGCAATTTTAAGAATTTTTTGCTCTTTCCAAAAATTAGGTAGTTAGTTGGTTCTTTTACATAAAGCATAGAGCTAATCAATTAGATTATGAATTAATTATTTTTTAATACCGATCGGTGTTATGAAAATAATAATTGTGACACTGAGAAATAGCAATCAGACACCTGATCAATATTCTTGAAAAAAAAAAGAGAGTAATCAATCCATTCTACATGAGATTTTGCAATCGCCAGACTTCAGCTTTTAACTTATCCAAAATTAACCCTTTATTGAATACCTATGCTGTAGAAACAATTTCAGTTTTCAAGATTAGCCCTGCTCAAGCAAAAATATTGAAAGAACGTCAGGAATTAATGGCTGTCAGAATGCAATTCGTTCTGAAAGTCTGATTAGAAATATGAAAGATGATAAGCTTATAAAATCACGAATTTTGTCAATATCAGGAAGATGAATGAGAGATCCCAAAATTTTCCGTCTTTTCGTTTCCTAAGCTCTTTTGACCATATAAATAATTTATCTTTGCAATTCATAGCGAAACATTTTGGTAATTTTCAAATCTAAACCGTTTGATCTTGAAGATATTCAATTTGAGATCTTTGTCGAGAGGAATTTATTCATTTCTTCATTTATTGGTGAATGGCTCATCATTGTTGATATTCATTTTGCTGTGTGGACAGTTATTAGAATAAAATGATGTTTGCTGTTTTGTTTAGAATGAAAAAATCATCAATATAATATGGAAAGCTTTCATATTCTTACATAAAAACCTAGAGATAAGTTTGCAGGCAGTTCGGTAAGAAAGAGAGTTAAATTGCAGGTAGGATATGTATTTTTCCATGTGATTCTTAGCATCATTTGTTAAACTCTTTAATTCAATTTCTTTTGTGGAATTTGGTTTTTAATGTATTCACTCAATGCAAGCAAACCTGTTGAGGTGTTAGATATGGATAAATCTCATTAGATATGATGATGATGCTCTCACAGTCATTGACTGCTGACAATTAATTTGTTATGTCTCTAAAGAATATTAAATTTATGCTTCAAATCTTCAAAATTTGCGTTTTTCTTTTCCTCTTTATTCAGCAATTTGCATTCCATTAATGCCTTATTACATTGAAAGGTGACTTGCATGAATGAAAGGAATAAAAAATCTTTGATGATTGCTCTTCAATTCTATACAAATTTCAAGTATGAGGATTTTACTTCCAAAATTTCATCAATAATGCTTTACTTGTTAGAATCCAGAACAAATATTAACGGATTTTTACTGATTCTCAATCTATATCGGAACCTCAAGAACTAAGGTCCCTGCAATTTTATTAGTCAGTACGTTAATTCCTGCAATTTAGATCGCTTCCGATTTTGTTTTTTTACTTGATTTCTTAATTCGTCGGTATAAGAATAGCCCACTATTATGAAAAGAATAGAATAGCGAGTTCAAATGTACCGCTTTATTATAGAAGATTAGAAATTGATTATAATATGATACAGCTGCAAGGGAAAATAAACCGAAAGTACGAAAAATGTCTGCAATAGCTATCTTTGTCAAAAAATCCGGCGAGTCTAATGAAAGAAAGTTGGATATGGAGCCTACTGACACATTAGCTGAATTGAGGAAGAAACTTGTTAAGGAGGGGGGCAACACAAGCGGACGATCCAGGTTCAGGGCTAATGGTAAGGCTTTAGGTGAAGGTTTCACACTCAAATCGCAAGGCATTAAAGACGGAGATAGAGTTCATATGGTTGGCCTACTGGGGCATTAGCGATTTTGTGGAATATTTGGTTATTTTAATATATATCATGAAATATATCTCTTCGGGATAATTGAATTAGAGTTTGTGCAGGTTTCGCAAAATTTATAGTCGTAATCGATTAAACGAAAATCTGAAAAATTATGATTCCAATGAGAATTGCAGGCACGACACAACATGCCTTTTGACTTTTTCGGTAATTAAGTTATCAAATCAGAAAAGTTTTTGCTGGTGTGAGAGATTTTTGAAACTAACCTCAGAGACTCGATTTTCAAATTAATGTGATATTCATTACTGTCAGGCACAAACTGAAACTAAAATCTCTGACTTCCGCAGGATTTGCTTGAGGGAATCCAAAAGAATGACAGATGAAGAAAACCGCGAAAATTTATTTATTCTGCGAGAAAATATAACTCAAGTTATAATTAATTTTACGATTTTGAAAGCTAGCCTGTCAAAAAACCAAAGTCATAGGAAAATGCTATTTTCGATAAATATATATATCCACATCACGGACTCACAATGAATTTAATTTGCTGTGTAATGCAGTTAATTCTTTGAAATTTGACTAATTTTGAAGAAGTATCCACTTGCCTTAAATAACCAGTAGAAAAAAATAAAAAAGAAAAGGTTCCAAAGAATCATTCATCTACCTTGACTAAAACCAGTAAAAAAAAATAAAAATAACACTCTCTGCCTGGCAAATTGGATATGACACAATGATGACCCACTGCTATTTATTCGAAAACAAGATATTTATCACAACAAATAATAACACAAAACAAAAAGTAAAGTAAACAGCAAAATGAATTCCAAAATGATCATCTACTTCGGTGACGGGCTTAAAGGTGAAATTGAGTTGGAGGTATCTCCTGATGATACTTTGGCTGAGGTGAAGAAGAAACTTCTTGAAAAAGGAGCTGGCATAGACCAGTCTCAGAAAATCATAGCCCATGGGCGAGTTCTAGCGGAAACCCGCTCACTCAGATCGCAAGGCCTTTCAGCCAACTCTAAACTTCATGGTGTTGGGCATCGATATAATTAACTAACTAACTAGTAGGGTTATCATCATATTTCCACATACCACATAGCATTCATATGAAATTAGAAAGATTCTGTGTGGACTTTACAGTTTAATGAATAATTACTTAATCGTATGAAGACTGAATTAGACACCTCTATACGTTTAGTACATGGTGAATAGAGTAATTATTCTTGAAGCGCTTTAATGAAACGCATAAATACCAATGAATAAGTAGAGAAATAAATGATGCGAATCTAACTCAATAGAGAAATAAAGATGTGTGTTAGGCTGAATTATTAACAAAGTTCATATCGCTATCAGCTCTAGTTTCCCGAAATGGCGAAAATTGGCTTACGATGAAAATTTGAATTCTATTAAAGAGGCATAAACGACATTAAGTATTCAGGTATGTTGATTTCTCGGCAACAATATCTAACCAATGCAAAGTTGCTTTGAATGAATTCAAGATTTGCTCATGAAATTACAAATTTCTTAACAATGTCGATCGTTGCTTGTGATTTCATCACGAATCTCTTGATGTACAAAGACAAATTGCTCTCATTCTGAGATAAGTTCTTATCAACTCACCTAGTATCTAACATCTTCAAAATTAACACGAATCCCTTAATCATCTTGTATCCTAAAGAGATAAATAAATGAAAATTCGAAGAATTATTCTATGGTTGAATGAAAGAGCCGTCTCTGAGACTAATTCGAAAGATTAGAATCTCTATCGACTAGTTTTGTTTATTGTATATTTCAATCCGAAAACTAACATTGTATTAGGATATTAAGATTTGGGTGTAACTCCTCTCTTATTCGAAAGCATTTTCAAATTATTTTTGTTGCTTTCTCTTTTGGTTGAATTTTCTAATGTTTTCATCGACTGAACTCTAACTAATGAAGACCTTGACTTTGAAAATCAGAAATTTCTTCTTAATTAATGTTTTCTGATGTGTCATCCCAAATTAACAAAGAAGTAGAGAATGAGATAGAATCGGCTTAATTTTTTAATTTTGAATTAATGCTTTAAGAAGACACCCTTTGTCATTTTTGTCTGTCAAACTTGTGATATATGTTGATTTCTACTCGAATTAATGATTGTGAATGCAATCAGTTTAGAATTTAATTTAAAGTCTCATCCCAGTATACTTGAAAAAGTGTGTAATTATCTAATGTTTAATGTTAACAATTATTTTGTGAGCTAAAAGACTTCAACTTTTCCCAAGGAAACTTTCACGCAAATGTTTAAGTTGTGTCATTGCGTGCACACAAAAAATCTCAATTTTCTTTTTGTCACAAAAAGAAGTATCGTCCTAGCATCACCATGTTTTTTTCTTTGACTTATTCATCATGTATTGTATTTTAAGAAGGTCAGCTCGAAAGAAGAATGCGCGTTTAGCTGAAAGATTAAAAAATGATAGCACGAGGATTGCGAACTCACTGCTAGTACACAAAAAAACGCAAGAAATCTTATTACAGAGCAGCCTTCCCTCGGGAGTTTTGGATATTTTGTTAAGAATAATTTCGGATATTATTATAAATTAGTAAGAGTACAATATCATTTATGTATCTTCAATACTATAACAGTGAATAGCCGAATTAACCAAAGTATATCAAGATTTTTATGATTTCTATCCCTGAGACAGGCAGCTCAGATTGAACTAAAGCTGGGCTTGGAATATCTTCAATGTTTTGTGTTTTGACTGAATTACTATTAGCAGAGATAGTATATTGTAAACTACCAAAAGTACTCCAATTCAAAGTCATTATTCAAAGTAAGCAAATGGAACTACTTGAGATGGTGAGATAAGTCTCTATCGTTTTACTTTCTGGTTATCTAAAGAGAAGGGCTCTTTCGGCTCAGTAGTTGATTATCTAAATTACTAGGAATAAGTGATTTCGCAGCAAATTATATTTGATTGCTAAATACTGTAAGTAATTATTTTTCAAATGAAAATGATGTGTCTACTATTATCTCAGTTTGTTTTATAATTAATGTAAGAGTTTGCTCTATGTATTGAAAATAAACCCATCATAATGATATGTTTGTTATTTGAGTTAAAAAGTGTGCATGTTTGAAAAGATTGAAAGTTGAAGACCATAAATTAATCTTTAATTCCATTGAATTTATTTTTCCTTTACCCACGTTCTGTGCGACCAATATTTAATCCTTACTACCATTCCTACATTTTAAGGTGTTGGCTACGTGACATCTTTAACAACTTGCCTCGGGTTAGCCTGACGGTGTGATAACGACACAAAAACAACGAAAGGCAAGGCAAAGATGCTGGTAGCTATTGCTTGTGTGAGTTAATTTAAATAATTTTTTGTTCTGTAATAACAAATTATAAATTGGAATTTAATGACAGTATTAATTAAAGAAATCTTGTTTTTGTAATTTCGCTCGTTTCTTAGAAAATGGAGGTCAATACTTATATATCACCGCACTCAGTGGTCAAAAATAATATGAAAATAGGCGCAACGAAATTTATCTTTACTTACTCAGAACATTGTATATATAATGCATCAATATAGTCATAGATTTTCGTGGCAGACTCTCAATTCAATTCAGAGAAAATTCAGAGTAGACACAGCTCTTTCTGTTATCAGAATACCAGTTCAAGGCCAAGGAAATTTTGTCAGATACTATTTGAACAAATAATGAGTAATAATGAGGACTCTACTCATTTAAGAAGAATAACGAACCATTTTTTCCTCCTTTTGGCCAAATAAACTTCATGAAGTCGCCGAACTAGAGGGATTTCCACGGGTTTTGACCAAGTAAATTAAATTTCTCAAAACACGATTGGATTATCTGTTGAAATATGTTTATTCGCTCCTCAAAACATTTGAAGAACTGACACTGTGTAGTCTCAAACGCTTCATGAAAATCAACAACAATCTAAATTGCTACTCATGAGCGGTGCTTAGCTAATTTTGAGGGTATTTTATTTCAAAACTTCCTATCGATTTAAATAAGGCTCAAGAGAACTCTTTTCGAAAAATCTGATCTTTAGTCTGTTTTTGAGTATATAAGCTTCAGATTCTGTAAAAGCATAAAATAAATACGAAAAACCAAACGAAAATATCTCAGCAAAACATCAGCACAGAAAAATGAAAATACAATTCACATTCATTCTCCTCGCTCTTTGTGTCTTCTCACGTGCTCAAACCACCTTCCAGTACGTTGGTCCTTCGTGCCAACCTCTTCCTGGATTACCAATTGTCACTCTGACTCGCTGCACTGCAGTTGCCGGAGAAATGTCTTCATGTGGTATCTCTAAAATCACCAGCGATTTGGTCAATGGTTTGATGGCTCACCGTGAAGCAGAGCAGAAATATGAAATTGTTGCTGAAGGAGTCGACAGATGGTTCAGAGACTGCAAGAGAAGAGTTTATTAGAGAAGTATCTTTATGTTTTTAACTGAGCTTCTTTGTAAGCGCTTTTATTTTGAATTGTTGCTTGTTTTAAAACAATAATCCCAATTTCTCGATCTATTATGTAAATTATCTACTAAACTCGTGACAAATCGCATGGAATCACAAAATTGCCTTGTGTTCTCAAATGATTCATGCAATAACTAATTTAAGGAGCAGTATCAGCTTAGAAAGCAATATTAGGTCGCAATCTTTAGAGCATAAGATCCCAGACTCTTAAAATTTAAAATAATTGAGGATGGAGAGGAGTCTCATAAAGTTTTTGAGGGTAGCTTGATTCACAAAAAGGAGATTCATTTGGCTTATTAATAAAGTAAGGTTATGAAATTTTGCATACAAGAGCATATTCATAATGAATCGTAAACTGTGGAAGATCACCTGGCAATTGAAAATCAAATTATCTAATAGAAATTTCGGACCCATCTCTTGCAGCTCTCAAACCATCTGTTTGTTGCTTCTTGGATAATTTCATATTTTCTCTCAGCTTCTTGGTGTTGAATCTCACCGTTGATGAGATCTTCAGTGATTTTCTGTTGTCCACAGGTTGACATTTCAGCAGCGACAGCGGAGCATCGAGAAATGGTAACGACTGGTTTTCCGCTGATAGGTTTGCAGTTAACATCGACATTCTGGAATTTAGTAGATGTAACTTGTGCGCTGATCGTGTAAAGGAAAAAAGCGAGGATGAGGAGGAAAATGGTTGGCTTGCTCATAATGAGATTAGCTTCGCTCGATATTTTTCTGCTTTTAAGTTGGTTTTTGCTTGATTTGGAAAAGTGAGAGCTCTTATTAATATCGCAAAATAGACTCACGATGAGAGAGCTATAGTTGATTTGAATAAGGCAGTCTTGAGCCACTTTTTATTACTCAAAAAATTGCTCATCCTACCCCAAGAGTGGCAAGTAGAACATGCAAAATTGAATCCAAAATTCTCCTTTGGAGCCATCATACATTATTACGCTTATTAAAGATCTAATTTCTAACGATATTCCGTTTTTCAAAAGAAATTAGAGAAATTACATTTCAAAATTTTCCTCATTCTTGCTACAAGCTGCTTGCAACACTGCAACTGACTCCAATATTACGGGAAACCATAATTAAACCCGGATAATTTTTCAACTGAAACTGATGAATAAGGATTCACTCATAATATCACATGCATTACCATGCAAACGTGAAAAACAAAGAAATCATGGTTTGTACAATGATTCTATGAAAGAAAGGGCAAATAACCTCGATAAATACTCGAAAGGTGGTGTGGCTAATTGATTTTATAGAAGAAGTTTAGCCATTGAGTCGAGAATGATGAAAAAGAAGAAAATAATCTCATATCCCCAGAAGAGATCAACGATAATAATCTGTTTTGATTCGTAGTAATAGTATTCTCACTCTTGAAAAACTTCTTTTGGCTTGCTCAGACCTGAGCACCGTTAAACTGGAGACATTTCTGTGAAAAAGTGATGATTTACATTTTGCAAAAGCAATAAAAACCCTCAAAAAAACACGTACTTTGCTACAAATGAGGCAGTCACATGGAAAATAGAGTCATTTAATAGAAATTTCGGACCCATCTCTTGCAGCTCTCAAACCATCTGTTTGTTGCTTCTTGGATAATTTCATATTTTCTCTCAGCTTCTTGGTGTTGAATCTCACCGTTGACGAGATCTTCAGTGATTTTTTGTTGTCCACAGGTTGACATTTCAGCAGCAACGGCAGAGCATCGAGAGATAGTGACAACTGGTTTTCCGCTGATAGGTTTGCAGTTGACATCGACATTCTGGAACTTAGTAGATGTAACTTGTGCGCTGATCATGGAGAGGCAAACAGCGATAAAAATGAGAAGAGTAGCCAACAGTTTGTTCATCTTGATTAGATTTGAGTGAAAGAGTGCTTTGTTGGTGTATGAAATTTAAATATTCGTTTATTTCTTCTAACAATTCAGTCTTTAAATAATCTCAAAATTGGCTAAGGAAGCAGCAAAAGTTATCTTGAGTCAATTTAGCATTTCTAAATTACTTTAATCTGAACTCATGAACAAATGAACAACTACACAAAGAATTGATTGCATATATCTCCAAAAGACCCTAATATATAATCTAATACATATCCAAAACTCGTTATTTCTTCATCCTCCAAAAACAAAATGGTAAAATTGGCACAATATATGCTTTACAATAGAAACTCTGGATTTTCCAGATACATCTCAGCTAGCAAATCACACGTAGTGCAAGAAATCTGCGAGAGATCAGTGTATTTAAGTTTTTCCATTAAACAAACTCGACAAATCTTGTGCTGTCTACACTTGAGTTCAACTTCAGAATCTTCGTAAAGCTCGTCAAAGCAAACGAAACAAACCTTTGGATCCTCTCTGCATTGAACGCAGATATTGTACCCCGGATCAGTAACATTATTAAAGCAAACGAAACATAAACAACTACAGATTTCATTTTTCTGTGTTTCTTTTCGACATCCAAGGCAGAAATTTGAACCGCACTTCGTGCAATGCTTTGAATTAATCTGAATGTTGTTCTTTACAGGGCTTAGACAACTTGGGCAGAAGCAAATACATTTGCTTAACAGAGAATCATGAGTTATACATATCGCTGCTGCGCATTGCGAGCATTTAAAGCATGGAGCGTCTCCTTGCTTTTGTGGAATATCGTTTATGCTGCCGCAGTTGATGCAAGATATTAATATCATTTTCGTTATCGCTGTTTTTTGCGGTGGGAGAGCTTGGCTATCCGATCTGCACATTGGACATTTCTCGAATTTTTTTGTTTGAACACAGTCTTTGCAAATGTTGTGAGGACAAGAGGGAAATTTGAAAAATTTAGATTCAATTTTTTGATATTTGCAACTTTGGCATGAGATCAAAACATATTCTGTTGGGTCGCTTAGTTTCTCATCACCAACTGAGAGGATTTTGATTTTTTGTTTTTGTGGAACTACGTCGTCTTTTTTTGGAGGAGCTGTGCCTTCTTTTGTTGGAGGATTTACCAGAGTCTCTTTTGTTGAGGGATTCACAACATTCTCTTTTTTCCTATCGTTTCCGCAGTTCTCGATTATGCATTGTTTATCAATCTCAATACTCATGTTATTAAACTTCTCGACGCATTCAAGACAAAACACGTGCCCACAAGTTGAGTTTTCAAGAATATTAGTCCCGTCAGTAGGAAGATTGCAGAAATTGCATTTCGACTGCAATGGTTCGCCTTTACCTTCATTCCTAACATTACTGGATTTCATTTTTTGGTCTGTTTCTTTTGTTGAGTTTAGCATCTGTTCTATCCGCTTTGAGAGCGCAGAAGCTGAATTTTCTTTCCAAAATTGCGATAGAAATGTGTGAACTTGTCCGATGCTAATTTGGCAATTGCAGTCTGGTTGTATCAGGTTCGAGGGCTTATCAGAATGATTCAATAGGCATTCAATGCAGAAGCGATGCCTGCAAAAGTCTAATTTAATAAGCACGTTGTCTTGATAAACTCCTTGACATTTACTACAGTTTAGTCCCTTGATTTCAATTTTTTTGCCTGAACTGGTAAGAGAAGTTAATATTTTAGATTCCTCATGTTTCAATACGTCAAATTTTTTGTCCTCTGGCTGCTGATTTATCTGACTATTGCTAATTCCTGAGGTTTTTTTCATTATTAATGACGCTTGCTTTCGAGAAATCATGCTTCTTGCTATGCCATCTTTCTTGTCTTCCCTACCAAGAACCAAATCCGACGCATTATACCCGATATAAGACCATTTTGATTTTTCCATCTTTACTACAACCAAGGAGGCACGGAATCTGCTCCCAAATGATCTGCCAAATGCCTTGAACTCGGTATTAAGCTCGTTTTCTTTCTGGATCTGCACCAATTTAATCTCATATGAGAGCATCGAAGCGAAGTTTGATAAAATTGAAGGGTAGTAATGAGCATTGGAATTGTCCTTAGCAATGACAGAGATCAAATCGGCAGAAGACCGGGAATTTTCATCGTTAAGAAGCTTGTGTAGAAGCAATACACGAGCGGCGTCCGCTAAAGCGGATAAATAAGGACCAACCAAAACAATCTTTTTGTATATTTCTTCAAATAAGGTTCGAGCTTGGCTATTTGTCTTTGCATTTTGCAGGAAGTTTTTCCTCTCTTCTCTGACCATGCTAACTAGTTGCTGGAAATTGTTTTCAGCTAAGGAATTCAGTTCCGGCAGCAGCTTGTAGACAGATGTAAAAGCTTTTTTGATTTGGTTGATTGTGTCTTCTTCTCCATGCTTTATGAATTCGTCAAGTATGATGGAGCCTAGCATCAGGAAGATAGGAGTCTCATTTGAGATGAATACTCTGTAGAATTCGTTTTCCAAGGAATATTCATTTAGAAAAGTCATGATACGGCTCTCCTTCGCATATCTCTCCGACCAAGTTTGAATGTCTTCAAAGTTCCAGGAGACTGGGCAGTTTTTCTTGGAGAAAATGGTTGCCTTGTTCATTTTGTCGATAGGAACGCGAAAGGCTATGTGCGGAAGAAAAAATAAAATTTGTTTGAGTAGTTGGATATTCTGGATTAATTAGATAAGTTAAATAGCATCATTCAGCATTCTAGGACCAGTGCCCATCGGCTCATACTTTATTACAGCTGGCTAAAGGAATGTTCAATGTCTTCGACTTTGTGATGAGTTCAAACCTGGTTTTTCTTAGCGGTGTTATTACAAATCATGTTTAGAGAAGTTTACACATAAAGTAAAAAGAAAACAGTGGATAGCACTATATTAGCAGTTACACGTTCAGTAGCACACAACAACTTGTTATATAGATATATGAGAGTATAGCCTATTCAATCAGCTACGGCTTCTTAATGAGATTATTTTATTGACGGATATTATATTAATTAGCTAGTTCTATCAGCCATTCAGACAGATTCCCTCTCTATTCTTTGCTTTACACCCGAAACGCGAAGGTTTCTCCATAATGACCGTTACACTCCCGATTCTTTGCTTCGATGAGGCTCAGGTGACCTAACAGTATGTCAAGGATAGAGTGTTCTAGCAACCCTAATCGCTCTAAAAGCATAAAATAAATTAGCAATTTGATCGTTCATATGACGTTAAGTACTTAGAATCTCTTTGTTTACAAGATCGGCAACAAGATCCCTTTGGTCATTTTGAAGGAAATACCCCAGCTCGCTCTCATTCGGGTCATTGTAGCAGATCAAACCGATAAGTTTCTAATTAATAGCTGTGTTAAATATCGCTTGAAGGGCAGCTTACTTCAACGGGAGTCTGAATAGGAATTCCTAAAGCGTTGAGACTATACACATATTCTCCCTCCAGATTACTGAGATTATTTGATGCATACTCGATTGCTTTGATTGTATCGCCAGAACGGATATATTCGATAAACTGCTGTGCATGAAGCATCTGAGTGAGCGTTGGAACTTCTTCCAACAGCTTTGGACTCACGAGTTTTATCAAAGGAAACACCTCTTGAATTTTCCCTTCTTGAATGAACTGTCTTATCACTTAGCGATGATTAAATTAGCATTAGCTTGCAGAAATAAAAAGAAGGCTACCTCCTCTCTCTTGGAGCAGATAAGGATTGCTTTCTTTCATAACTCCATTTATATGTGTTTTCGATTCTTCCATATTTGCTAGCGAGCCGTTCTCAAGAGTGCATCCAAGTGGAAAACTTGTACTATTTTCCAAATTCACCGAATTTTCTAAGAAAGATGCTCAGGGTTCAACGCAAAACTGCTGGAATTTTACTTCTTATTGAGTTGGGGTCAAAGCTAGACTCTTTATTAAGTACAAAGTTATTATCCATATCACTCAAATACGAATCCTTTCTTGCCATGTAGGCGGGAGACTCGAACTCAACTTGGAATGAATTGCTTCGGTATCTTTCTGCCAAAGTGTTGTTATGAATTCCATCTTCAAGATCGATCAGTTTTGAGTCCTTTTTCGAAAACTCTATCTCCATTTCGTTTTCTGAATTTAATGAATAACTTCATAACACGCTTTTTGGGCTCAATTTACCTTTCTTTTCAGAGAAGAAACCATTAAGGTAAATCCCATCCTCTTGGCACTGAACCTTTTTCAGCGGATCTTCTTCATTAAAAGGCTCAGCTTTCATAAGCACGGCGTCTTTTCGTTGTATCTGCGTCACTTTCTCGAAAGCCTCCAAAGTCTTCGCATAACCATGAAACAGCAGATAAGAATGCACTATCTGATGCATGGTGTAATGATCGATTGACTGACCCAAAATTTCTTTCGTCATAGTCTTTTTCTCTTGGAGAATATGTTTCTCGAGATCGAAACGGAAAGGCTTGGCTCCAAAATTAAAGGTGACGAACTCTCCGGTACTGTGCAGACTGATCGTAGCGTAGTAATCTAACAGTTCAACATCTCTGAAGGCCGGTCCTGGGAAAAATTTGTCAATTAGCACGGAATTAATTAATAATTCATACCGTAGTATTTCCCATTGAACGTAAAGAAAATTTCTCTCTTTGAATAGTTGATCCCGCAACCGATAACGCATCCGAAATTGAATTTGGGTAAGAAGAGGTTCCCCTATGTGGGTTGTTGATTTGTTTAGTACTGAGGTTTAATAGCTTCGGTTACTTGTGCTTTTCCAGTGAATATTTTTCCTGATGAGTGGTATCCATAGCTCCTGAAATCATGCAACATTAGCCGAAATCAACGTGGATTTGAGCTCATACTTCTTTGACCAGCCTGGATGCTTGTTCAAAGGAAAATCTGCATCGGCTAACCCAACCGCGATATCTCTAGAATGGACATTTCAGCGAAAAAAATTCAAATATAAGATGAAATTTGCAAGTAAAGAGGCATATAAATGCATGCTTTTGGCAGCAATTTTGATGATATGATTACCCTCTGGTGCCTAAATCCGTGACTTTGACCTCGAAGTAATATATCGTCGCATCTCTGTTTGCTGGTTTATTGCTTTGAACAGCCTAATATGATATAACACGTTATTTTATCGCGCCTGTGGACGCGGCAGCTTACGCAAATATCACAGTGAACATTTTCCTTGCCGATATATTTTGCGCTTAGGCGATCCTTGTAGTATTTGATCAGAGGACATGCCCGTTGGTTGTTGATGAAAGTCTCTTCAGCACTGTTCTGGGGTGATTTCTTGCTGATCAATGAAAGGAGGTATTCTTCGCTAGACATCGCGATCTGAGCTTCTGATAGCCGAGTATATTTATTCCTTGCGAATTTAAAATTTGTTTCTTTTATTCATCAGAATTCTATTTGATAACGCAATCTTCTAAGTTCTCATAGTCAGATCTCCTCGAAATCCAATAATTATTACGAAAAATTAAAACTGAATCCCAATGGTGATAAGAGGGCAATATCATTTCTATGTGCGTTGTCTCTTTTAGATGGAGAATGAAAAGCAAATTTTTGAAACAGTGATAAAACATTGGTTTTTGTAATTTTATGAGTTCGAAATGAAATAAGTTACAAATTAAATGAAAGCTAGTTGAGAAATCTATCTGAAAGGCTGAGGATATTATTGGGAGGAGAGGGGCTCTTGGAAGGGGAGAGAAACTAGAATAATGAAAAGTCGAGAGGTCTAAGAAAAAAATGCGTTAGGCTGAGAAATGTGGCTGTTGATGCTCTTGAGAAATCAATGGAATGGAATAGTATTAGGTTCTCGTAGCATGACGTTCTATTATGGTTTACTTTCTCAATTTTCAGTTAGGTTGGAAGCATGAGGTAGAAAAGTGTTTTATCTCTATCGCTTTTGTAATTTTGAAATTAATCGGAAGTTTATTGGGAATTTGAGTGGCAAAATTTCCTGTCGCTGAGTTTTGAAATTTTTTTATTTAGAATTTTCAAATGACTATGGAGAATAGGTGAGGTGTTTAACCAATAAATGAAATTTGGAGCATTTATTCATTAAATAGGCTCACTCATTTCACACTTTCTTAATCCATCGAGATATAATTACAGCAATAGCAGGATTATCACTATAAAAGATTGAAAGATATTTCCAATCTGATGGCAGTACTTTTCCAGATTTGGGAATCTAACCACCTATAGTGCCACAGCACTATCATTGTCTCAATAAAAATCAGTGTGCACACAATTATATTTGCTCTTTTTTGCATTAGGCAGCGATTCTTTAATTTGATTTCTCGTAATCTTTCTTCGTTCTTTATATCCTGGAAATGATTGATCTTCAGTAAATTGAGTGTATCCCACTCAAAAAATTTTGATTCTTTCCCCACATTTTCATAACAGAGAATTAATAGTTTTTTGATTGACCCTATAAGTGTTGAGATCATTTTGAATGATGAAAAGATAAAATTGCTATTTCTCCAGTGATTGAAAATTCCTGCTTTCTTCCCTCACTAGCATTTGGCTAACTATAATGGTATCTCATCATCACCGTGATTAACTTGAGTTGAAATGGTCTAGATTTACACAAAATTCTCTTTTCAGACATGAGAAAAGCAATTTATCGTTAGAGTCCAAAGAATCTGTTATCATTGAAAATTTTCTTTACATTTCAAGAAAGCGATTCGGAAAGTATGCAAGCCTCTTCTCTGCCTTTTCACTCAGATTTTAATGAATGCCTCATGCGAATTGACCTGGTGAGAATGCAAAAATCAACGCGACTACCTCTATATCATCATATTCCTCAAACAAATGTCTATATGGACTTTCAAATCAGAGATAGTTTTGACCTTTGTAGCGTATGGACGAATAGATAAATAAATAATCAACTTTCAATTCAGGATTTGTATATTTGGCAAAAGTGGTAGATGGACAATTTCATGCTATATATTTAGTCATTTATCGGGAAACTTTCAGTACGCATTCTCGAAATGCCGAAAGTTTTCTTCACTACAGCGCATCAATACGATCTATACGGATGTTTTTAGCTTAAAACATGATGTATTCGATTTAGTAATCCTAAAAGCTACCAACCGATTAAGTTTGTACTAAAAAGAACTCTATTTCTCTACGCAAGCTCTTGTCTCTCTCCTATTTTCGTAATCACTCTCAACTATTGTTAGTACAATAGAAAACCAGTTTAGAAGGATTCATCGAATCTCTTTTTATTTCCTGTAAGTAAAACCAAACCTTCTACCAGTGATTTCTTAAGAAATGGGCCAATTCCGATCCCAAGTGCCTATCACCCTGCCTTATTAACTAGCTACTAAACTAAGAACTGCCGTAGCACGAAAAGCTCAGCGCGAAAGTCACAGACACACACACAAATCTGAAGCAGATGTAAGCTTAGTAGAGCAAGCGGCATACTTACCAACTACAAGAGTTCTTTCAACACTTATTTACCAAAATGAACCATCTTCATAGAATTCGAAGCCATCACAGAGTTAAATAAATTAATTAAAAAAGAACTGGATCGATATTCCGAAAAAGTTCATAAATTCTTCTTCTCTTTTTCTTTTAGAAATTTCAAAAAGGTGTTTCAAAGTTCAGTTTATTAGCCTTTAGTTAGACTTGACTTAGTACCTAAGACACGATCAGCTCACACATGGAAGGAATTTTTCTTTTTGTATGAGTTAGATCACCATCTCGCAAGAAAAAAACTATTTCCTCTGATAATATAGATTAGTTTGAGATCTGCTTTTAAGAGCATCACGATGGTTAGGAATGCTAAATAAGTTTCTTTTATTCATTGTAAGAATTCTAAATTGAACATACGGTATTCAGGAAGAACATGCCAGAAAAAATTCCTTTTACTTCTAACGAAGATTAGGTTGAACTTTTCCCGCTATGATGTGCTATGGAAAAGAGACAATTGTTCTACTGTCGTGTTTCTTAAATTTATTGTATTACGGTGAGTGTTTGGAGAGGGTACTCTATCGTATAAACCCCCAAATAAAACATGTTTTGTGAACTGACCAATTATAATAAATTTAAAAATTTTTTCCGCAAAACATTGGAAATTTTTCTCAAGCATGAACTCTGTATGTTTTCTTTGCGAGTCACAGATTGCCGCTGATGTCAGCGTATATTTCTGTCCTGACTGCAAAAACTCCTTCGAAACCATCGAAATCGAAATAGATGATGAACTCATATTGCCTCTTTCAGTAAATGACAGGAAAAGATTACAAAAAAGTAATCTAATTCGAAAACAAACATAGCAGCTCTAAATCAACGTATATAGGTCTGGTGAACAGTCAAGCAACACCTAAAATGAAGCAATCATTCAATAAAACTATGTTACAGAAAATTGATGGAAACGTGAAACCAAAGATATCGGCTGAGGAGCAAGATTCATTGAAACATCTCGATTTAGTTAATCGAAACTATCGCACAGCTTCAAAACTCAATAGAAAGTCTAAGAAAATTCATAAGACTAGGTATTCACATTTAGATCAAATGGACTCGGGTAGAATTGAGACTGAAAGGAATTATTCGAGCCTTGGAAATAATAAATATCGAAAAATGAGATCAGACTCCGAGGATTTTGCTCCCTTGTCTCGAGATACTACAGATCCTGGATCTAATGAACACGTCAATGGCTCTCCTCAAAGAGTCTCTCAAACGACAGAACAACACAAAACGAATAACAACCAAACAACGTTATTGAACCCAGTGGAACTCTTATTTGACAGTTCTGATGATAGCGATATTGGATTTTCAACAACAACAGCAGCAAACCCAGGACAGAAGAGTAATAAAAAAACCCCGGAGTTCGGCAAGAGAAAAAATTCGTCTGAAATAAAATCAACAAACAGCGATTCTGTTGATCAATCAATTTCTCTGATGGAATCTGAACAAAATGATTATTTTATTGGATCAGTGCTTTCGCTTCCAACAAATAAGGATGGAACTTTCAAGGAGCAAGAACTTTGTTTATCAGAGAAAAATGGCAAGTCTTCATCAAAGAACAATGAGGAAGACGCTTCCACAACCGATGAAATAATGATAGGCCCAGAGCATCAATGCATCATCCCTGAGTTGCTTAATCCCTCTCAACCACCAACATCAAAAAGGAATTTCAAAATGAAATCTGATCCCACTGCTATTGACGCGAAGGCCTTGGAGGTGATTGAGCAATATGTGCAGCAACATTTGAAAATACAAAATATCAGTCAAGAAAAACTACTTCGATGGCTACGTGAGGTTGATTATCAGATTCCTAATTTCTTCTGTGAGCTTCTGAAAGACAAGGAAAATGCTCAAAGACGATTGATGTGGAAGAAAGAAAGGAGGTTGCTTTGATTCGCTTCAAATTCATGTGTACAGTTTTCCTTTAACGATTTTTTTTTCTCCTATCTTATTTGAAATCAATTTCCTCTCATTTGTTGTTGTTAAACGATTGCAATTTTGGTTGTACTTTATTTTGTTAACATGTCACCACTTTTCGTTTTGTCTAATTCACTGATATCTTAAGATGAAGGACTTAAATTTTTTTCAGATCTAGAACCTTTTTCTAGATTCAAAGCATCAAACTGTCAATATCATTCCCAAGCTATGATAATTTTTCTTATTCAAGTGATTGAGCTGTTTAAAGACTTTGAATGGGAAGATTATAGATATTTTTCATTTGAGGAGGCTTGAATTTAATTGGATTGCAATTATGCAGATATAGCTTACTAGAATATTCGGAAAGCTAGCTAATTTCTTATCAGATCATTTGTTTTATTTTTATTTTCATTGTGAATCAGATCAATGAATGCCTCTCTTAGCTAATTGAATTTCATTCATTCATGCTTCAATAGGAATTTATTCGAAATAATCTTGAATGAGAATCTTGCATCCTCATCATCATCAAATTTCTTTGGTAGCAATGTCTCCTTCAACGGTCTCACAACAATACCTTCTCTGTTTTGGTTCGGGTTTAGGACTGAAACACCATCAGCAGCGGCGAGCAAGTCATCAAAAGTCTCAGGGAGCTTGAAGTTTCTATCCAAGATAGGAACAGTTTCGAGACCTAAATGGTCAATGATGAACTTCTCGAAGTCATCGAGGTCGTAGTATCTTTGTGCTTCAATGTCAAAGACATTGTAGAATCTGATAGTCTTCCCCTTGATTTTATATTTGTTCTCAGCAATTCCCTCTCCAATGATCTCTCCTTGCAGAGCAATATCCATGCCGAACTTTCTCAATTTCTCTTCGAGACCGAGATCTTTCCCAGCTTGGACGAGCTTGTTTCCAGAGCCAGTAACTTCCTTATTTCTTGAGCAGACACCATAGATGCCATCTCTAAGGAAGTAGGTAGCCGACTCTCCATCTAATTTCTCAGTGGTGTAGAACACCATGTCCTTGCA
>ENA-UOTX01001316-UOTX01001316.1-compost-metagenome-genome-assembly--contig:-NODE-1316-length-19452-cov-12.688877_pt1 | contig 19452 bp, 21 predicted proteins | sample MGYA00238143_ERZ746982 | MGnify/ENA primary metagenome ERZ746982 (study PRJEB28758, sample SAMN06268862) | compost metagenome | isolation source: single cell | place: USA: California, Emeryville, Joint... | reverse complement strand
GAACATAGCAGCATCGAGAGAACAGGAGAACTTTGATCCATAATATTGAGTTTAATCTAACAATTCCCAACGGAATAATGTGTTATAAATTTGTGAAGTTACATAAATCGTTAAGTTGCATTAGTGTTAAGTCAACATAAATTAGTGAATATATCAAGAGTTCAGATATAAAATTAATTCTTAAGGATCAATAAATAATCTGTGAAAAAATCTCAAATGGACAGCGTCTCAGGCACACCTGCGTCAAAGAGCACACATCTCGAACTTGATGACCAGAAAATAGGGATAGACGGTCTCTCGAAGCTCATTCAAGATGAAAATTTGGAAAATATTGAGAAACTCAGCCTCAAAAATAATAATCTGGACTATGGAGCTGCAGCACTCATTAGCAACCACAAAGCTTGGAGTAACTTAAGAGAGCTAGACTTGTCTACGAATCCGATAGGCGATAAAGGAGCTTCAATGATAGGAGACAATGGCAACTGGCCTAATTTAGTCGAGTTGAGGTTAGCTGAGTGTCAAATCAGTGACTTAGGCGCGAAATCGATCGCAGAAAATACGAGTTGGTCAAATCTCAAGGTTCTGGGACTTGGAAATAATAAAATCGGTGTCGAAGGCGTATCTGCTATTTGCAATAATAAAATATGGGCCAGCCTTGAGGAACTTTTAATAGGATGGAACCAAAGCGGAAGTGCGGGTGCTATATCTATAGCAGAGAACACAACTTGGATCGGACTTAAGAAATTATCACTAGAAGGAAACAACATTGGTGATGAGGGCGCGACTGCAATTGGGAGGAATAAGTTTTGGAAGAATCTTGAAGAACTTGGCCTAGGTTCAAATAATATTGGAGATATCGGTGCAATCTCAATAGCCGAGAATACAACTTGGGGAGGCCTGAAGATTTTGTCTTTGGATTTAAATAGAATTGGCGACATAGGAGCTGCCGCTCTTGGAAAGAATGAAGTCTGGGTAAAACTTGAAGAGCTCGTGTTAAGTTTCAATCAAATTGGAGATATTGGCATTAAAGCGATTGCGCAGAACACGACTTGGAAAAATCTTAAGAAGTTATACTTATTAATAAACAAAATTGGCTACACAGGAGCCGAAGCTTTAGGAAAGAATGAAACATGGGTTAATCTTGAAGAGCTCTTGTTATTTGACAATAAAATTGGAGATATTGGCATTAAAGCGATAGCAAAGAACACGAGCTGGAAAAATCTTAAGTGGTTATGCCTTTCAGAAAATCAAATTGGCGACGCAGGAGCCGTAGCTTTGGGAATGAACTTCTCTTGGGTCAATCTCACACATCTTGACTTACCCAAAACTAACATCGGTATTGAGGGAGGGAAAGCAATAGGAAGTAATACTGTTTGGACCCACCTTCAAGAGCTAGATTTATCCAATAATAACATTGGAGATCAAGGAACTATTTTCATTGCGAGCAATCTCGCTTGGAAAAATATACAAAAAGTCGACCTCTTTAATAATAGCATTGGTGATGAGGGTGCTACAGCAATAGGCAGAAATACAACCTGGGTTAACCTCCGTCCAGCTGAAGATCTCTAATAATAATATAACTGGCAAGGGAGCTATCGTAATCGGAAACAACACCATTTGGTCTAAACTAAAGGTATTATCAATGTCTTGGAATAAGGTGGGAACTGACGGATGTGCAGCAATCGCGAAAAATCCAACATGGTCGAATCTTCAAAAACTTGATCTCAGCCATAACCAAATCATAAATGAGGGAGCAAGGTACTTAGGAGCAAATGTCGTTTGGACTAGATTAATCAACTTCAACCTCTCACGCAACCAAATTGGTGATGAGGGAGCAACAGCTATTGCTGCGAATAAGAGGTGGACGAATTTAGAACAGCTCGATTTAGCATTAAATCCGATTGGTTATAAAGGAGGTTTAGCCTTGGGAAGAAATACCTCTTGGAAAGAGCTCGAAAAAATAAAGTTATCCTATAACCAAGAGATGAGAACCGAAGAGAGAAATGCACTTAAGAGTAATCCATTATTTGGTTCAAAAATTAGTTTCTTTCGTATTCGTTACCACTCTTAATAAGAAAGGAAAATATTCAACGTTGTGTGTTTCCATAATCTTCTATATTTCGATTGACAAGATTCATTAAGCATTAACGTTGAGAATATTCATGATGATTGAACAGAACTAGCTTTTCCTCATCAGAAAACTCCTTATTTGTCAACAGTTCGAGTTAAGTCCAACTCCTGCCAAGTCTTGATAAAGTTAAATACCTAAGCATTAAAAATCTTTTGAGAGAGATATTTGCAAAAGAAAACAACGTATCCAAGAAAATCCCATATTTATCTTTGGTTTGGATCCAAATAACTGCGTTTAATTTGCAAGTCAGAAACCCTATTTCCCACTTTTTTGAAGCATTTAATGCTTTTTCATGAATCAGCTACAATGCAAGTAAATGTTGTATAACTCTCTTTACCTACCATATCGAAAATGGCCAAAAAATTAACAATCTTACAAAGGTTTATACACTACAATGGAAGAAGAAATCTTTAAAAAAATTGGACAAAGACAAGAGATAGGCTTATTACAATATCATTATCTATTACACGATGGCTTCCAACTAATTTTCATCGTTGAGTCTTCAATTAGCAACCATATGACCAAGATATATGGTTATGGTCCTTGAGGAAAACGAGGAATTGAAATGATACAAAACTTGGTTACAGGAGTATCATCTGCAACTATGTTCAACCTAAGAGCTTGCTTTAAACATACACTCCTATGCTTTGAGAAAGCTCTTTTGAGAGAAAATATAGAATAAGGTGTGTCAATCCTATGGATGATTCATTTTGTAGCTGCATATTGATTCTGGATGTATTTAATCTTATTGAGAATATATAAATCTCTAATTAGAAAGAAGAATTTGAACTGAAACCCCATTTTTCCAGTCAAGCCAGTTGTTTCAACGTACTTAAATATGCTAATAACCTTTGTAATTTCATGAAAGACTCCAAATTTAAGAGTTTTGAAAAGAGGTTTGCAAAAAACGGGGTTAGATTAATTATTTTCCATATCTTTACCCCAACATCAGAGAGAATTTTTTGATGTGCCAGTCAAGCGCCTTATAACCTACAAGTCTCTCTTCGAGCTTTCGATGATTCAACTTGAAATCTTAGCCAACAATTCGAAGTTTCCACTGTTTTCGACACCAGATTGTTTCAACATGAAGACCTCTTTTTCAATATTTCAATATTTCGTATCAAGACCTCTGAAATCTCCTCCTCTCGCATAGAATCCTGATATTTGTCTTCAGAATATATTCTGTAGCAGATATCAGGACGAGTTTTCCCGGCGATTGCCGCACGCTGTGGGGCTGAAGACTATCAAAACTAATCTCAAGCTCCTTAGTGAGTAACAATTTGATTAAATGCGAGAAAATTAAATACAGACAGGATATGGGATAATTTTCTTTAGTCGTAGTCGAACGCTGCCCGCACGTATTTTGCGCAGAAGAAAGCTAACGCCAGAGACATTCACTTTGGATCGGGAGACACCAAACATTGCTGGGAGACGAAAAGTACCCCCTGAAAATCAAGACAAGCTCAAAAATGGCTCAAATCTCAGAAGAATTTCAAGTATCAAACCCGAATCACTCTAACCTTTAGAGACCCTTCAAATCCATTTCAAATCCATTTCGAGCCAAGGTCTTTCACTCTGGAAAGTGTTATTCTGCTAAATGCGAAAACTTAATGTGATACTACTCGGAAGAAAACAATTAGAAAATTTTCGACACTTTCGTATTGTTTGAGAATTCGAGCTAGGAAAAAACGATCATAAATCCTATTTTGAATAAAAGCAACAGAAAATTCACTTATTTGCTTGGATTTACGTCTTCTTCAGCGAATTCTCTCTATTTTCATAAAAATTAGGGTTTTTCTCCAATATGAATCCGTCTCCACTCCAGCAGCCAGGATCATACCAACTTTTGAGAACAACGCTTCTTTTGTAGGAAGAGAGGACTTGACTCAAGTTTGATCCAGACACCTCTGTTCAGAGGAGATTTTGAATTTAAACCGGCTTTCAGATTTTTGGGCAATTTTTAATAATAAATTCTTTTCGCAATTAATGATAGTTGGGCCTTTGCTACTTTTGATTGTGGTCACTATAACTAAATTCAAGATTTTCAATTTACAAATTCAACAAATAGTGAGGGAATTTCTTACAATTTTTCCTTTATTGCAAAAACAATTTGTTCATCAATAACAGGAAATTGGTAAGAAATCCTCTTGATTGATGCCATCGATACATTGACGGATCATTATTCGAAGGAATTTTAGTCCGTTCCTCGTTCTTCAGGAAGAATTACTAATTTCGTATCAAGATCAACAAGATCTAACAAATCCATGTTTCTTTACTTTCTTGAATCACTGCAGATAGATCTTACGGGAGAATTTTAAAGAATCATCACTTCAGAATCCTATCTATTTCATTAACCTCTGATTTAATCAGAGTCTAACTCACATATTAGCTTTTGAATAGGTTCCATAATATAAATTTAATTCTCACGATTTTATTGGCACAGTCAAAAAAAAAGCAATGGATCAGGAATCGACTCGTTCAGCTCTTAAAGAGTCAAAAGGCGAAAGAGAAGCATCAAGAGATACTGGTAAAGAGCTTTACTCCATTTACTTTTGAAATCCTCACTTTTCACTCTTTCTATTTCCAATCATAATCTACATTTGGATAGAAGAAGTATCTCTCCCATCTCCAACTCTACTTGCTTGGTCTTCAAGGCGGGACAATAAAATCAAGATTGTTGAACTTGAATCGAAGCTGGAATTAACTACACTTGATGGAGTGAATTTCGAACAAGATCTACGTATTTTTTACTTATCATTTTGGTTCTAAACTGATAACTATTCACGAAGGAATTGACAGCTATTGGACTCACGTGAAAGAAATTACAAACAAAAGACTTCTAGTTTCTATTCACCATGGAAGCGAACGTGCTAGCTTAGAAGTATTTGATATCTCACACCAACTTCAAGCGAGGAAAATTTATTCGTTTGAAGAAGTTTCGGAAAGTAGCATCCTCTTTAAAATCCATCTCATAATCACTTTAGATACTGGTATTGGAGACGCAACCTATAATTCAAGAAGAGGTTTGCTTGCTGCAATTCCTGTCACAAGAAAGATCGCTTATCATCTTTACAAATTCACCACTGAGAAGACTGATACCCCTGTAAAACTCATCCGGAAATCCAAATGGCACTCCCAACATACCAACTTTCCACGTATTTAATCATTTTTTATTAGCCCAGGTTTCATGTCCGGTTTTGCTTCTAGATAACGAGATAAACAGCTTTGACTTCCATCCTAATGGAGAGACTGTAGCAACAATAAACAACTATGGAAGATGCGTATTATCAGATGTGAACACTCACAATTATAGCTTCCATCTGGACCTGAAGTTGGAAAACTATAACGGTTGGAGTCAGCAATATTTTTGAATGCCCATAGTTTTCGCCATTTTTATTCTCTCCGACCGTGACCATATATATCTGCTCAGCCTCTAATAATAGTTTATAACGACATTACAATTTTTAGTCGGTTTATAATTACATTTTAGATTATAGGAACTGTTGTAGATGGAGCACAAATGCTGATGAACCCTTACTATTCGTCAAGTATAATGAGAAAAAACTCAATATCCTCGATGTTGAGAAGAAAGCTCTCATTTTGAAGACTTCTGTTGAGCTTGAATTTGAGAGTAAGTACAGCTAACTTTGTTTTACCTCATCTCCTTGGACCTCCTTACTTCATATCGAGTTCAATTCCCAAGATATTAAAGAGAGAACTGTGGTGTCTCTTTCAATGGGAAAAAGGAAAAACCTGTTAACAATTTTTGTTTTTTTGTTGGTTTCTCTCCTTAAACTTCGTCTCTCATAGCACAGTGGATTGACGTTTGTCAGAGCGATGGAAACTTATTGGCTTCAGGTGGTGATACGATTGTAAAGATATTTGACAAGCGAACATCAAAGATTGTTCGCACTTTCGATGACATTCACAGTAGTATTATTTATTCATTAGTTTTAATAAATTATTTCTAACACATGGATTATAGAACATCTAGGATGCATCAATTGTGTAAGATGGAGTCCAAGCGGTGATATGCTTGCGAGTGCCTCATCTGATCGGACAGTAGCATTATTGGACTTCAAGACTGGAAAAAGGCTTTATACTGGAAATACTCCTAGATGTTGGAACTTTTCATTGCGAATCAATTTTAATTATTCTCATTTTTTTAGATGAAGCTACGTCTGTCTGTTTCATTTGAGAGAGAATCAAATCATCACCACACAAGGAGCAGCCACAAAGAAATGTTGAGAGAATAACTATTGGTGATGACGAGTAGTTTAAGAATTATTACCGCTGCATATTCTATTCTCTTTTTCATATCTCAGTTTCATGATGCATTCTCCTACTCTATGAGAAAACAAAATTATTAGTCAGGGAAAACAGGAAACTCTAAACAAAAAACATGAAAATGACCTCCTTGAAGATCTTATTTGGGGATTATTTAGTCGCAGAACAGTGGAGCATTGTTTAAATTATAAAAGAAGTCTAAGGAAAAAATCGATTCGCAATGAAATAGTGGTAATTCACAATAACAACTGAATAATATTTCTTTGAATTATGGTAGATGCTAGAACGGACAGCTTTAATTATTCCATAGAATAGATAGAAATAGTTGTTTTCAGTGAGTTCAGCTATGAACAGAGAAAACCTGCGTTTTGAGAAAAATATATACACTAATTGGAAATTAGTTTTTAACTGCAATTCAAAGTGAAAAGTTAGAAGATCTGAAAAGAAAATCAAATTTAAATTATCTGAGGCCGAAACATGCAAAATTATTTGTATAAAGGATACATAATTAATAACAAGAACCATCGATAAATCCCCCAGATCTTGACTTTCACTCCGAGATCATCTTGAGCGAGAGAAGATGATCAATAGAAATGATTCACGTATTGAGAAGTAAATTTACATTAAAGCCAAGTCCGGCAGAGTATGATCTATGTCTACTATTGTTTTCAGATGAGTGTTAATTGCTCAATTATTATCATTGATAAATGCCACTGAAAATAATCAGAAACTTCTTATACGCATTGTAAATTGAGAGAGTTGGACTTGTCGACCAATCTGATAGGTGATAACGGAGCTGCAGCGATAGGAAACAACGGGAACTGGACTAATTTAGTAGAGTTGAGGTTAGCCGAATGTCAGATTGGTGATGAAGGAGCTGAAAGCATTGGGAAGAATAAAGTATGGACAAGCCTTAAGATCTTGGAACTAGGAGAAAATGATATTAGGATTACAGGCGCAAATGCCTTAGGACAGAATAAGGTATGGGTCAACCTTGAAGAGCTCTGGTTACATGGGAATCAAATCGAAGATTCTGGCGCTTTTGGGCAAAAATCTCTATTTATTGGCCTTACTTGTTTGCAATTTTAATTTATCTGTGAACAAATATTGAAAGTGAAAAATACATTAGAAGTTCAAATGGCAACTCGTTTGCAAAAACCCACCTAAGTAGGAGAAATTATTTAGTTTAAGAAATGCAGAACTCCTTGATCTTGAGACAGTCTCGGATGTAATCAAAGTAGTTACCTTTAAAGATCGTGATTAACTTTATAGGCACTACATATTCAATAGGCTTCATTTGAGTAAGAAACAAGTCAAAGGAATATTAGGATGGCAACCTCTTATTTATAGTCGATTATATTTGATGAAACCGTTGCTTTTATAGTGCTTCAAACAAATACGTAAATTATATGTGTGAAATTAGTTTCAGTATTATTACATTAATAATTTATTCGAAGACAGAAATTTATCGATACAAATGGAACGTGCTTCGTTTCAAAAGAAAGATTCCGAACAAGTTTTCAAAGCTAATGAAACCAAAGCTGTCAAAAACCGAGTGTTTTGCGAGACGGCTGGGGAAGGAACAAAACAAGGAACTCCAAACAATATCAAAGGTAATTTCTATTATTATCCTAATGAAACTTCCTTTTCTTCTTAAATAGAAGAGTTAACTCCCACATCTTCAGCATTGCTCGCCTGGTCTTCGTTTGGAGCAAATAGCATCAACGTCATCGAACTCGAGAATAAACAGAACTATGCGAAATTTGAAGGAGTTCAAATTCAATCAGGTGCATACATGTATTTTAGATTTTTAGGGTTAATCCAATCTTCTCTATACTCAGGCTTTTGGACTTATTTAAAAGAGATTCCAAATACGAAATTGCTCGTCTCGCTCAATTATCACCACAAAGAATCAGCGAGTATGGCAATATTCGATATCTCACGCAAAGTATCAAAGGAAATATACTCTTTTGAAGAAATTTTCGGAGGTAAATCCAATTCGTACTGTATTAATTCCAGCTACTCGAGTTCTCTCTCTCTATATTGAGAAACTTTTTCTCATGTTCACTGCTTATATATATTCTTTTTTCTCTTCTAGCGGTTGGTCATGGAGACGTGACATTTAACTCCAGAAGAAATCTTCTGGGTGCAATCCCTCTAGAAGGGAAAATTGCTTACCACCTGTATAGCCTTGAATACTCTGGACAAAAAGATGGGTATAGCGTACAGCTACTGAGAAAATCGAAATGGCAGGCACAATGTGTGACTACAGGAAGTAAGTGATCTTTAAATGTCTATTCGGATTCAATGACCACGCTCATTCATATAAAGGCAACTTTATTTCAAGTTTGGATTTCAGTCCTTCTGGAGAATTCATAGCTACTATCGACTATCATGGCAAGTGCTTGGTAGCAGATGTGAACACGAACAGTTATCGATATCATGTGGACAAGGGAGGATCTAGTAAATTGGACTTCTAGACATAATCTGCCTTTCGAAATCATCTTTTTCATTTTCATTCTTAATTAATTTTCTCATTTCCAATTTCTCTTATTCTTATACTCATTCTTAGATGACCAGAACCGATGTCGATGGAGTACTAATCCTGGCGAATCCGTCCTCTTTGTGAAGTATGGCATGTATAAGCTCAATATCTTAGATGCTGAAAAAAACGTCTTGATTTTCAAGGAACCGATGCAACTTGGTCTCTGTAATTTAAAGAAATTTTGCTTTCCCTTTGGCGTTTTTTTTCCTCCTCTAATACAGAGCTAATCTCCAATATTCCTCAAAGGAGAACATACTTCTATTTTTCTTGAGCAGGGACTCCTATGCTAACTTTGTTATTTTTATTGATGATATTTTTATCAGTTTTTGATGTTTACTTTGCAACTTCTAAGGCAATATCTATTGGATTGATTGCTGTCCAAATAACGGAAATCTGATTTCAGCAGGAGGTAGTGATAATAATCTCAAGATATTTGACAAGAGAGACTCGAAAGTGGTTAAGACTTTTGATGGCGTTCATTCACGTGAAAATTCTTCTGATTTTTTAACGACTTATTTCTGGAATCTGACACTTTAGGCAAAATCTTTTGTGTCCGATGGAGTCCAAGTGGGGATATGCTTGCAAGTGCGTCAAGCGACGCGACAGCTAAACTATTGGACTTCAAGACCGGGAAGGTCCTTTATACTGGGAATACTACAAATGGATGTAATTATTGAAACTTGAAATTTTTCATTTTACTTGTTTAATTATATTAGATACTGCTTCTTCAGTGTGCTTCATTTGAGAAGAAAAGCCAAGAAGCTCAGAAGTGTATCTCTGACTAACAGGATTAATCAATTTGCAATACGTTATGATATTAATATGTCATTCTTGTATAAGAATCAATAGTGGAAGAAAATAAGGCAATTAGTATTGAAATCTAAAAAGCGAGGCATAAGACCAAAATCCTATGGAAAGCGATCATTGAAACTTGCGAATTATAACTCTCTTTAGTCACAACGATGTCTTAACCTTTTTAAAATTACAGTCGAATTCTTGGAGTTTGGAGCTTATCTTTAGTTTCAGGAGAAAATTAATCGAAAATCTTCAATGAGAGGTTTACTAAAATCTAATGTACTTCATGAAGACAATCGTACTGTCAATGGTACAGTCAATTTCTCATAGACTAGCTTTTGAATACTTAATTTCGCATTCCTGAGACGTGCTACAGACTTTAGGTTTTGAGATTTTAAATTGAAATTTTTTCTCTCTCTCAGCATATTTGTGTCTCATCTTATTCATAGCCGCTCCTCTATGGAGTATCTCCCGCAATTGTTAATTGTCTCTCAAGAGAAATAAATGTGTAATTCATTTTAATTGCCTGACGATGGTTCAGAATCACATCGGATTCCGATCTTTATTTAATTTTTCCTCATATCTAATCTGACCCTCACTCATTAGCATGAGATTAATTTGGATAATTAAACGTTTTATTCTGCCACTCTGTTATTAAGAAAGCCAAGCAGCAATGGGCCAGAAATCGACTCATCCGATCCCAGCCGCGTTAAAAACCAAAAGAGATGCAGCAAGCGATGATTTACAGAACAATTCGACGAAAACTGGTACTGATTCTTTGATCCACTTGTTTTCTAAGTTTTTCTCAATTTTTACTTCTTCGATCTCTTACTATTGCCTATCTTTGAGTTGAAGAGATATCTCCTACATCTCCAACCCTGCTTGCCTGGTGTTCAATCCAAGAAAATAAGATTAGCATCGTCGAAATTGACTCGAAGAAGAGATTTGCTAACTTTGAAGGAGTTAAACTCAGAAAGGTGGATGGTATGTTTTAGTTCTTTCACATTTCATCAGGTTTGACATCTATCCTCTAAGGAGACGAGAGTTGGACTCACGTGAAAGAGATTGCAAACTCAAGGCTCTTAGTTTCTGTTCACCACAGCTTTGCTACATCTGCAAACCTAGAAATTTTTGATGTCTCACGCAAAGAACAAGCAAAGAAAATATATTCATTCGAAGAAGTTTCTGGCAGTAGATTGAATCATCGTTAAAGTGGATCTCATAATTATCATCTCTTTTAGAGACTGGAGATGGGGATGTGACATATAATTCACGAAGAGGTTTTCTTGGTGCAATTCCTGTTGTAGGAGAAATAGCCTACCATCTCTACAATATATCCACTTCGAAGGCAGGTAATACTGTAAAACTCATCCGAAAATCAAGATGGCACTCCCAACATGACAGTAAATGGGTATTTAAAACAGATTCATTTGAATACTCGCAACTAGATGACTGTATAACCAGCCTTGATTTCAATCCTCAAGGAGAGATTGCGGCAACTATTGACCACTTCGGAACTTGCTTAATATCAGATGTGGACACCAACAGTTATCGCTTCCATATGAAGATAATGAGGATAGGAAAAGGCGGTGGTAAACGACTATTTCGAATTCAATTAATTTTTCGACCCCTTTATTCTACCAAGACCCGACTTATTTTGTTCTTCTTCTTATAATAACATTTATATTGACATCATTATAATTTCTCTTTTTTTCTTAATACTCGTTAGATGCTTATGCCTGTTGCAGATGGACCACTAATCCTGATGAGTCGTTGCTATTCGTGAAGTATAAGAATCAACTCAATATCTTGGATGTTGAAAAGGAAGCTCTCACCTTGAAGAGCCCTATTCAACTTGAATCAGATGGTAAATTCAGCTAATATTTGGTTTCCACTTCATATATGGACAATTCTCAAATAATTCATAGAGAATCATATTTTCCTTTTGAGGGAAACGATTTGGCCTTTAATGTAGTCTATTTTGTATTTGTTTTATTTCTTCATCCTCGGCTTTTTTTTCTTGCTTTAGGAGAGATCCTCCGGATTGATGTTTGCCAAAGCGATGGGAACCTTCTCGCTTTAGGTGGTGCAAGTGGAGATATTAAAATATTTGACAAGCGAGAATTAAAGATTGTTCAAACCTTTCCTAACATCCACAAAGGCAATATTTAAATTGCTTAACAAATCATTTCTGACTTTTTATTGTTATTTTTTAGATGATATCAAATGTGTGCGATGGAGTTCAAGAGGTGATATGATCGCCAGTGCTTCTTATGATGCGACAGTAAAACTATTGGATTTCAAGACTGGAAAAGTCCTTTATACTGGAGAGACCTCAGATGAAGGTTTGTTTTTTGCTACTACTTAATAATAACCATTTTCTCATTCAATTATCAGATGGATCTCCTATCTCTGTCTGTTTCATTTGAGGAGGAATCCAAGGAGAAAGCCCACGAGAGACCAATGAGAAGAATAATTACCAATCAATAATATTTGAGAATCATTTGCGGCGATAGCAATTCTATTCTATACTTTCTTATATACTAGAAGTCATCATACATACCTCCTCCTCTTCAATCCAAAAATGAAATAATAAATGAGAAAAACCAGAAATCATGCTAGAAAAATGTAGAAATGCTTTCATAATAACTTTCTCGAGTTAGTTTCAGCAAAAAATGCGGATCCTTTTTTTCTTTTTCTTCTGACAAGAACTTACAAACTTTATTTATATCTTTTTCATTTCTGATATCCTGGTTGGAAAAACTAAGAATCGTTGCTGGGTAATAAAGTGAGAGAGGAAGGCTGTGTATCGATTGCACGAAATCCAGCTTGGTCGATCTAAGATAGCTTTTTTGTATTCGAATGAAATTTTAGGTAAAGGCGCTATCGAAATCTTTCGAAATACTAGTTGGACAAGGTTGGAAAAACTTGTGTTGGTGAAAAATGAACTAGGAAATGAGGAAGCAATTGCGATTTATTCCAATGAAACTTAGGTGGATCTGAGGGAACTGCGTTTATCAGGAATCTGATAGGATTCAAAGGAGGCTCTTCTTAGGATGCAGCTTCGTTTGAAAAGTTTCGGGAAATCTTCTTGTCGGATAATAGAGGGATTAAAACTGAAGAGAAGAATGCCTTGAAATGTAACATAGTTTTTGGTTTCAAAATTGATATTTGCAAACATGAGCAACAGAGAAGATAAGAGCAAATGTAGCGGCGTTACATAATTGTTTTTGGATTCTTTCAGTGAGTGTTGACAAGCGATTATGTTATAAGAGTGCTTATTATGGGAAAAACTGCTTTGTCGAAAATAAAATTCATCTTAAGTTTTGCAAGGATATCCCCCGATTTACTCCAATCCAATCTAAATTAGTACAGGCGATTCGCCGCTCATCGTGATAATTTTATTAATTTCTTCCCAAGCGAAAAAATTATAAGTAAATTTCAGAAATTTGAGAATATAAAGCAAAACTCTTTTCTCAATCATAAACAGTATTGCTAGTCTCTTAAACTATAGAGTTCTAAGTCATCCATACATGACACGGCTTAGAAAATGCTAAAAAAGCTGAGTATTTAATTTAAAATACTATCAGAACTCAGACCCTCGCGCCACAAGCAGACCAATTATCTGCCAAAATATCTTATCCAATAACATCGGATTCAGCTCAGAGCTATTCGAATTGCTCCACAGGTTACAATCCTATAATACACTCGAGAAATGGAGTTAAATATTTTGAATGTGAATGCGCATGAATTAGTAGTTTAAGTAGCTCAAGTCAAACTCTAGGATTTTTTGAAAGATCAAATATCTATAAACTTGCCCTGGCATCAGCATTGTTGACATGTGATTACTTACATTCATGGGCGTATTGGATGCTATGGGGCTTAACGACATGGTTCATATTAACACTGGTTGTAATAAAATTTCGAATTGTGAAGCCATTGCGTTTCACGATAAGGTTTGGAATCGACAAGTCAATTAAATTAAAACCGAATCTGAGTAAGGTGCATGTGAAACTTGGATTTTTCAAGATTGCTTTCAATGCGATCAAGGTAAATATCCCTCTGACGATTACTCTTGACACATCATATTTCAATTTTGTAAATATATAGTATGGACACATCCTGACGTGAATATATTTGTATGAAGATGGATCATTTTCCCGAAAATCTCGAACTGTTCTCCTCTATATTCGAATCTTGAGTTTGATGGCTTTCTCTTGCTTGTTCAGCAGCATTTCCCAAGAAAATCCAAACCTTTCTACAAGAGAGAGAATCGTAATCATCATTATCGAAATAGAAGAAGAATAATAAAGTTTCTATTTTGTTATAGCGTGACGCATTAGTGGTAATGCTACTATCAGTGGCGACAGTCACTCCAATCAGCATCATTTTTAAATTTCTACTGGTCACAAAAATGTAATACCAATTTCTTGTTGTTGTATTACCTGAACTTTCGCTCATTTAATAAGCAGTAAGAGCATACGTATGATCAATGTAATGACAAAACACAATCCGCAATTACGACAACAAGAGCTTGAGAAAAGAAAAAGACTGCAGAGAATAGCGAAAATCAAGAGAGCTATTGGATACACATTGATGCTAATTGTGTTTGCTGGATGCGTCTACATAATCCTTGCAGTTGCTGCAAACATGGAAGCAGTGGATACTGAAAAATGGGCGAAGAACTTCTTGATTTCGTTTGCTCAAGATTTAGGGGTAGGCCAAATATTTAAAGTATTCCTCACAGTAGTCATCATGCGGATAATGCCCAAGTCAAAAAATGCTAAATTGAAAAGAATCCTCAGGTTTCTCATGGATCCAATTACAATGCGAGCTGTTGCGTTTTATGCAATTAAATAAAAGATATTTGAAATAAAGAACGATATTTTTGTATCTAATACCTTGATTTTGAAGAGTCTTATCGGTGTTTACTTGTTTGGATACAAATGCAAGGATTAGTGTGATTCATGAAAATGATCTTTGCTACATATACTAAATAGAATTTTTCTAAAGGAGAGACAAACCTCAATATACCAACAATGGAATAAAATAATTGGAATTGGAATCATGTTTATAGGAATCAAAAACAACGAACCTTTTTAAATAGTTTATCTTCTATTAGAATCAAGGAGAACCAAAGCAATCCATTGCATACTAGCTTTGTTGACAAATACCCAATCACTTTGGCTGTGAAATTTAACAAAATTTGCAGTTTTATAGTCAATGAAAAGGATGAAGCGCTAGAAAAAGAACAGCCTGCTAATGTGAAAAATCAGATTAGCAAAAGGCATGGATGAATCGATCCAACAATATTGATAAAACCTACTATAGTCATATTTGCATAGCTACAATGCGAATTGATAAAATTCAGGTGAGACAATTTAAACCAAGCTAAAATGTGAAATATAAATCTACTACTTCAACTATCAGAGTTTCAAAAAAATTTTGTGCCGACAGCTTGAATGCGCGTTATTATGAGTACGCTGATCATTGCTGAAGATTGCAGAGTTGGTGCAAGTTTTTTTATCAGTGCTCCTTGTTCATATTTCTAATGATCTCAGTCGACAGAGCACTATTATTATATTAAAATTTTCTGTTTTATTTGAAAAGAGAAACGAAACTGAAGATTAGGAAGAAGATGATAAAAGATTTCAGAAGCGTAAAACGCGCCCAAAGTTTCATTGATTGTTGATTGGGAATGTTTATTTTCAAGGAGTTTAGGAAAAAGTCCAGGTACCATTGCCTGAAAGTCCAGAAGACTTCATCGAAATGGTTGACCCGGCTTAAATCTATTACATTAAATACCAGCTAGAAAATATTTTTGAAATGTTTTAATAAGTTGTGCCTAGATTTTGAGTGCGATGTAAAAATGTACGTGAGAGAAATGTCGTGCAAAAAATTGAGAAACATGAAATAGCATATCTACCGACTTAGGAGAGTGGTCAATGGCTCTGCCTCTTGATTCATAGAATTCACAAGCGTGTAATTTTGTTTTCTCCTCGATTCTCATGTATGACATTGATGTGTGCAATTCTAAGGCCTCTTACATCTTCACCATGATAGGCAATTGCCATATAGTAATGGTAGTTCACTAAATCTATTGTACTTAGTTTCGAATTTAGGAAAGAAAATTAATAAAGACGAGAGAAACAGTAATTCCGGTACTGCGCAGCATTCACGCTGCAGTGATACTTAAATGAGGACCAACACTAGCTTCTGCGTGAGAGGATGAAATTCCTTCGCGAATTGAAGTTCTAATCAAACCTCTGGACTGTCTCTCGTGTGTTGGCACCCGTTATAGATCTAACTCATAAATATGAATGACTTGGCGATGTATAAAACAGTTTAATGTTGCCTTCAAGGTCACAGAATGTATTCTCAGTTGGCTTCAGCTGTCCGCTCTAAGAAGAAAGCTTCATACAGCTCTCCTATGCGACGATAAATTATTCAATTCATTTTGTTAACATAAGTCGAGAAAAGAGAGGCAAATAATGAAGAGTAAGGGCAAGATGGCCTACAAGAGGTTTACTAAGGAGACTACTTCATGAATAATGAAGGTTGCGGGAACTAATATGACACAAAAGAGCAGATTTCCTTCTCTTTTAGAAATATCCGAAGATGAATTTAAAAAACATTGAGAATTTCGTGTTGGAGATGGAATCAGTTTGCTTCCTCCTCTCAAGGCTTCTGAAGGGCTGAAAGAAGTCCAATTCGAACTTCTCGAAAACAAAAATCGACAGTATTCCAAGGAGACATCATGAATAATGGCAGTGTATTCAATCACGTAAAATATTCGACGATCTGAGGAGGCTTCTTTACACCAAAGGTGAACTTTCGGAACGGAGGTACTTTTAAAATTTCCTCAATGACAGTCTTTCAAAGTTTAATTCTTCAAAAGAACTGCCAGATTATGCATCCATGCCCTTAGAAACCTGTCAGAATGGAGTATTCTGATGACTTTCAATCTGCCAGCACATCCAGAGAATTTTCTGCTCGTAAAATATGATTTGGACAAGGAATAGTACATAAAAGGGATCTCGAAAAAACCATTTAGAAAATTTGAGAATGCCGTCAAACTGCCATGAAAACCTCCGAAAATTGGGTTTTCTAAAGGAAATCACATCCTTAGAAACATGAAGAGGCTAGTTCTAATTTTGTGAAACCTTATTGGACCTCCGATGATGATGACACGCGAGAATCTATCGAAAATTGAAAAATGAATCAAAAAGAGAACTTTTGTTCCAAAAAACTATACAATTCGAGCACCTCTGTAGGTTCCTATTTTTCATATCGAAGCCCAGCAATTTCCAAATATCTTAAAATGAATTGAATCCATAAATTTTTTAATGGCTACAACATTGGACGCTGAAGCAAAGATATTCAGAAAAGAAAAAATTTTTCGTCAGGAAGCAACAACCAAGCAAAAGGAACTGCTTACCCAAATATTCTCTCACAGTTTGAAAGTCTAGAGGACGAGAGGATTGAGAATGCTGAGTAATTTAAAAGGACTTTAATGGTTTTAATGATCATCAAAGAGAAGTTAGAGTTTAAAACAGTTATTTTCTTGGATAAATTCACAATATTGCTGAGTAATTTGCGTTTTTTGTATTTTTTGTTGCATTTTCCTTTAATCTAATTCAAACGACAAATGAAATACAGCAAGTTTATTTATCATGCTTCAAATATGTTAATTAAATCTTTGCATGATGAGTTGAAACCTCAATTACAGGAGTAATGAAGCAAAACAATAAATTTTCAGACCAACTTTATCAGTCCTCTGGAAACTTTAATTACGGTATCGGCTTCCATTTTCACTACGAATCTAAGTTGAGAAAAAAGACGGAAAAGAAATGATGCTATTCTTGATCTCTTTGCAGTTGAAGCCAACGTTTAACCTCGCTCCTTCTGTCAGTTTCCGTTTATGATCTTGAAAAATTCTCGGCGATTAGAAACGATTGATTGCTAAAGAATCAGCAAAAAACAGTGCTTTCTGCAGAAAGGTCGGTTTCTTGCCCTTAAAGAAGCATTGGTCGTACTGTTTTCCTTTGCTGTGATGAAATTATTCGATTCATTATGGAGTATATTAGTCGAAAAAAGAGAAGTAAATCGTGAAGAACATCCTAAGATGACCCAATAAAGTTGTTCCAAGAATAATGCGCTTTGAATAATGAAGACTGAAGATACTAAAATGACACCAAAATGCAGATTTTCACTTGATTATCGTATTACTATAAAAAATGGATCCAGGTGGCCGACAAATATTGCACTGCAAATCATCTCTGTTTTGTATTACTCTTCTCTCAAGTCATCTGATGGGAGGACAGAAGTCCGATACGAGTTTCTCAAGAAAAAATTCGACATAGTTGAAAAAAGGCAAAATTTTGAAGATTGCTAACAAATTCAGATACCAAAAGGATTCCACAAGATGAAAAGACTTCTTGTCATCAGACATGACCTTCCGGAAGTAATGTTGGAGTTTTTCTGGAACAGGATTTCAACATTTTGCGATTCCAAGAGAAATTTTTATGATTATCTCGTGGCAGGCTCCAAAACCAGTCACAAAATCCGATAACTAGCAGAACTTACACCTATGACTTTATCCAGGGCACGGTCTACCCAAAAGTATGCTTCGGAAAAGAAAATCTATAAATAAATGATTTCGAAGGAAATCTCTCTAGAGGTTCAAAACGTCTACAAAATGTCAAAGAAAAATGCGGTTTCGAAAGGAAATCACATCCTCAAAAATAGAAGAAGGCGATTTTCATTTCTGCTAAGTTTTATTGGCTCTTCGAAATTTTTATATTGTCGCAAGAATCTCTTGGAAACTTATACATAACGAGTCAAAAAGAGAATTTTATCTCAGAAGAACGATTCATCCATCCAAGAAACCCTACAACGTCCATTCCTTTTTCAAATCGAAGCTCAGTTGTCTCAGCAATCTCAAAAAATCTTGAAATAAAATGCGTTCTATAAATTTTTAAACGGCCGCGATATTGAAAGCAGAAGAAACGACGTTCGCCAAGATACACTTTCCGTCATGACCGAAAAATCAAGAGCAGGATCAGCAAGTTCAAACCCAAAAAACGTTAATTGCCCTCATGTTATCAGAATGCTAAAGAATAAATGAGGAAAAATCACCCAAAAGAAAAACTTATTCTCGCTGGCTCTCATAATGAGAAATCAGAAGGGAAGTGAGGATTGATAATGAATCAGAAAGGCGTATTTGAATACTTTTCAGCATTTTCAAAGAGAATCATGAGAGAATTATATCTAACGCTCGAGAAAAGCTTCCAAAGGAACCAGCAGCGTGTTTCAGAGCATTCCCTCTTCATAACGTACTCAAAAGAAAGCATGGTTTCGAAACAGACAAAGAATATTGCTCCATTTTCAAGATCAAGTTTTTCGGAAGAAAAAAAGTGACTAAATACGTGAAATTCTTAGCAATATCATTCTATATGCCACCCAAGAAGACCACAGAGATTACAAAGAAAGAAGAGATCCCAAGAAGACCACAGAGATTACAAAGAAAGAAGAGATCTAATGGCACAGAGGAAAGCAACATATTTATGTTAGATTGATTACAAATTTTGTAATTCCTTTTTTTTTTTGATATCCTCGGTATGAGGTCAGAGGTCTGTTTATATATAGTTCCTTTCTATATCTGCTAAGAGTTTTTCCAACAATTGTGATAAAC
>ENA-UOTX01001314-UOTX01001314.1-compost-metagenome-genome-assembly--contig:-NODE-1314-length-19482-cov-4.872043_pt1 | contig 19482 bp, 4 predicted proteins | sample MGYA00238143_ERZ746982 | MGnify/ENA primary metagenome ERZ746982 (study PRJEB28758, sample SAMN06268862) | compost metagenome | isolation source: single cell | place: USA: California, Emeryville, Joint... | reverse complement strand
CAAAACTTTTCCCGACCCATTTAGAATGTCCATTTAATATTATTAATGAATTCACCGCAAACAATTAAGAGAATAAGATTTCTCGATCTACGTTGTTTACAAAACGTTTCCATAGAACCATATACAATTTGCAATAGTGTATTGTAACCTGTAGCCTCTTAGCAGTAGTATTTCTTTTTATTTTCATTAGTTACAGGATGTATTTTCAGTTTTTCTGGGCTTCCTGAGATTATTTTGAGAGCAGGTATCTTGAAAAAATGAAAGGAAAGTTTCACAAAACGACTCAATTCGTGATTAAACTAAATGATGAATAAACAAAAAGTTATCGTAGCAGGCATTAAATTTATTTAAGAAATGCAAGATTATCAACACTCACCGAGAGATCAAACCACTTGTCCCAGCAGCAATATTCAAACTTCGAGTCTAAATAAGGAATTCCTACAGAATCAAGGCATACCGCCATTAATAGAAAGCAATTATAGATGGGAGGCTCTCGAAAATCTGACTCTTGCTGAAAATCATATTGGAAAAATAGGTGCTAAGATCTTAAGCTGTGGTCTTACCTTCAACAACCTCAAAAGGCTTGACATAAGTCGGAACTATATTGGGAATGATGGAGCTAAGTACATGACAACAGCGCCAATTTGGACTGAGCTTAGAGTTTTAATAATGAATAACGTCTCCATAGATTATCATGGAGTCATTTTTCTTTCAGCAAATGAGAGCTGGAAAATGCTTCAGGAACTCCACCTTCAAGACAATCCTCTGATAGGGGAATTAGGCGCGATGGCATTAAGCTATAATGTCAAATGGAAAGCTCTGAATCACCTTAATTTGATCAATTCGAATGTTGGAAGATTAGGTATCGAATTCTTACGTAGAAACAAAGTTTGGAAAACCTGCTTCTTGCAAGTTGATGATCCAAAGTTAACTCTTAATAACTCATGTGGATTTAACAATATGATGACACATCTTGGTCGTCGTCTATATTCTCGTGTTCATAGTCGAGTCAAATATGATTTCTTCAACGATTCTCTCGACAGCAAGCTTGTAAGCCCACCGCGTACCTTCATAGAAAACCGAAGAAGAGGAGGGAAAGGAAGAGAGCAAATCAATGAAGTGCAAAATGAACATATATTCAGTATACTCACGAAAACTTCTGAATATATCAAAAAAAATCGAGCTGATAAACATTATGATGATGAGCAAAACCTTTACATCGAACCACTCGGAAGAAAATCTTCTTCTACTAGCGACTCCAATCTCGATTTATTTGATCTAGCGACTGAAATAAAAAAACGCCTGCTTGATTATGAATCAAAACTAAAACTTCTACTCTTGAGCGGGGAGGCAGGAATTGGGAAAACGTCATTTTGCAAGTATCTACAAAGACTTCTCTTGCCTGAAATTGAGACAGTACTTCATGAATCTGATGAAAAAGCTCTTTGGATTCCTATCTTCGTAGATTTATCATGCTCAAAAGCTTTAACCCACTTTCATTCAGGCACGGAGGCGCTCACAATTTCTGATATACTAAGCCAAGAGTTATCATTTACAGAAAGTGAGATTAAATTGCTCTATCAAAGTGAACTAAACAACATGATTCCCTGCTTCCTCTTTATTTTCGATGAATTTAGAATCGTTCAGAATTCACCGTCCCCTTGCACTCCTGAAGATTGCATTCTGAATAACTTTTGTAGATCCGTTGGATTTGATCCATCTCTGAAGAACTTCAAAATAATTGTTGCCTGCCGAAGTGAAACATTGTCGGATATCCCGAGACGGGAGCTGTTATTCGGTTTATTAGACAATTCCACAAAGAAACTAATTCCGAATTCATTTTCGGAATTTGTGATTGAACCGTTCAGTCCTACTCAAGTCTCTTCATATCTTAAAAGATACATGGTGTTGAAGCATCCTGAAGAGTTGGACAATCCTGAGATATCCTCTACTGGCTTTACAGCATGGAGCTGGGTGAAAAACTGTGAAAATGTGATAGATTCCTGCAAATTGAAAGAGCTTGTTCGTGTGCCTCTGTTTCTATCCATGTTCATAGAGGTACTTCTTCAGAAAATGAAGGAAGGTGCGAATGCCGAGGAGGAGGAGAACAACAGTAACCCAACTCCTCACAAGAAACTGATCGCTCAGAAAGGAAAATTCAGCAATAGTACGATTAAAAAGATTTTCAAAAGAATGAATAGCAGTCAACTTTTTGACCTCTATACAAAGCAGTCAATTGATGTGACAATCAAGAGAGCTCTATCTTCAAAGAACGAGCAAGTAACTGAAGAAAAAATGCATTTTCTCTTTCCAACACTCAAACAACATCTCCAAATTCTTGCTTTGAATTTGAGCAACTATTCTCTGACTCAAACCCTAGAAATAAAAGCGGAAGAACAGAAAGAGATTGATGGGCTTCTTTGTTTCTGTCCGCTTATACAAATTGATAACAACAAAGGCAGGAAAGAAGTGAAATTCATACATAAATCTTTGCGCGATTACTTTGTGGCTACCAAAATAGAAGAAGAGATTATCAGACAATTCGGAAATGAATGTTCTGCTACCGAAAACTCACCTGAAATGATTTTAAATCAAAAATGTCTTTTCGACGGATTCGTGTCAATATCAGTCATTCAATTCCTTGTTGATGCTGCTTCTGAGGAAAAATTTTCAGCTGCTCTGATCCAACTGATTCAAAAATCAAAGCTTCCTCGAAAACCAGAACGCATAACCCATGCAATCAGCAACTCCCAAGAAAACCGGCAAGGGATGGTGACTGCTGCTACGAATGCTATTACAATCCTGAACGCTGCCGGCAATGACTTTCAAAACTTAGATTTCAGCAACATTAGTATTGCAGGCGCTATTCTCAGAAACGGACGATTTGCAGGAACAGATTTCACTGGATGTGATCTACAAGGAGTAAATTTTTCTGGAGCTTGGCTCAAAGACACAAAATTTGTGAGAGCGAATCTGCAAGGTGTCCAATTCGGAGTTATTCCTAATCTGTGCTTTGACAAGGAAGCCACTTACATTGTTCATTCTCCTTGCGGAGAGCAATTAGCTGTTGCCACACAAAACGAAATACTCGTTTTCCAGAAGAATCTTGATGGAACAATAAGCCATACAGAATTCAGAAAGATAGAAGGTTGCACTGGTCTCATTTTCAATATCTCCTTCAGTCAAGACGGGCAGTATCTAATCGCAGGTGCAGAGGATGGGACAATTTGCATCTGGAACTTTGGAAACGGAGAGCGTGTCCAAGTGCTGAGTGGGCACACCAGCTCTGTAACTAGGTGCGAATTTAGCCATGATAAGAGACATATTGTCTCAATCGACGAGAGCCGGATTATTAACAAATGGAGTACTTCTGGAAGTGGTTGGGCTCTCTCGTTTCAGCTACACCCACTAGAGCACGTCACAAATTGCGGATTTGTGCCAAGTCATAACCAACTAATATTTTTGGGGAACAAAAACCATGGGCCTACTTTCTACAATGCGATTACGGGAAGGTATACTTGCAAATTTAAAACACGATTTGAATACCAAGCTACTCACACTAACTTTAATTCTGAAGGCAACCAAGTAGTGATCGGAAGAGACAATGGAAGCCTCCTTATACTAGATGGGATACGGAGTCATCTAATAAAATTTCTTAAAGACAATTGTGCAGATTGCGTTGCTAGTATCCAAAATCCTAAATTCGGTGGAGATGGTACACAAATCATATCAACAATAGGTCGCACTCTTGAGTTTCGGAATGCTGCTGATAGCGAATACGAAGGTAAAGAACTAGATGACCAATTGATACATTATTCGATTGACCCTGTGGGTAATGGCCAGATCGCTGTATTACTCAGAGGCAAAAAGGTCATGTTTACTGAAGTGGAAGCCTTGAAAAATGACCATAGAGTCACCCCAATAACAGGGGTTAATCACCGTGGACTCTGCTTAGCGGGAACAAATATCGATGACTCACGCGGATTATCAGATGAGAATATCATGCTATTTGATCAGAGAGGCGATTATTACGGCTTCGGAAAAGAGAAAATCAAGGAATTGATACTTAACAGTCAAACAGCAAATTTGGCAAAAATTACAACGATACACTTATGCATCGGAAGTCGTGGTTCTCAATGTGCTCAAGTCATTGGAAGAAACTCGAACTGGATCAACCTCGAAAGTCTCAATTTATCAGGAAATGGCATCAATGATGGCGACACGGTGGCTTTAGGAAAAAATATGGCCTGGAAAAATCTGCAAGAACTAATTCTGAGCTCAAATCACCTTTCTGACAAAACGGCTGCTGCTATTGCTGGCAACCCTTGTTTGAAGAGCCTGAGGAAGCTTCACCTTGCATCGAACAAAATCAATGATGCTGGCGCAAAATCATTGGGGAAAAATTTGATATGGGAGAACTTAGAAGAGCTCGACCTGAGTCAGAATACAATTAGCGATGAGGGTGCCGCTATTCTCGGTCAGAATAAGAGTTGGAAGCGTCTAAAAAAATTAGATTTGAGCTTCAATAGGATTGGTGATAAAAGTGCGGAAGCGATCGCTCGGAATCAAACCTGGAGTTGCTTGGAAGAGTTGAGTTTATCCAATAATAAGATCGGAGATAAAGGAGCCGTTGATATTGGGGGTAACACAACATGGTCAAATCTCAAATTGCTGTCTCTTGAGAGCAATAAGATAGGCGACTTAGGTGCTACAGCAATCGCGAAAAACAGTTCATGGATAAATTTAGAGGAGCTGTATGTTTTTGACAACAGTATAAGCAGTAAATGCGTAAGCAATATGAAGAAAAACAAGGCATGGACTAAAATGAAGTTGCTCGTTTGGAACGCAGATAGCAAAGCCATTCTTGGCTATTGCAAAGGCCAAAACGCTGACATTGATTTCAGCCTGTATTCTTGCAACCTGAGCGATAACGATGCGATTATAATCGCAAAAAAGAAGACTTTGACCAATCTTACAGATCTCATAATGAGTGAGAACATGATCGGAGACAGAGGTGCTGTCGCAATGGGACGAAATGTCTATTGGAATGAATTAAAAGATCTGACCTTGCGACAAAATTTCATTGGAGATGAAGGGGCTATATCGATTGGGTCGAATACAACCTGGACAAAACTTCAAACCCTCTCCTTAGCAGAGAATGCTATCGGAGATAAAGGAGCTGTGATAATTGGTAATAACACGACCTGGAACGAACTACGGGAGCTGTATTTAAATAGCAATCGAATAGGAGATGAAGGCGCAATAGCAATCGGATCGAATAATACCTGGAGTAATCTCAGCACTTTATATCTCTATGAGAATATGATTGGAGACGAAGGCGCAATAGGGATTGGAAATAACATTAATTGGATGAAATTAAAGGTACTCAGGCTCGAGAGAAATAAAATAGGAGACGAGGGGGCTACGGCAATAGGATCAAATAAGATTTGGACGAACCTGAAAGACATCAGTTTAGGAGAAAATGAGATTGGAGACAAAGGTGCAGAGGCCATAGGAGCCAATACCGCTTGGCGTAAGCTTGAAGAGCTTGATCTAAATACAAACAAAGTCAGCGATAAAGGCGCTATCTCGATTGCGTCGAATACGACTTGGAATCAGCTAACATCATTATCCTTAAAAAAGAATGAAATAGGAAACAAAGGAGCATCAGGAATTGGAAAAAATGCTGCTTGGACCAATCTCCAGAATCTCGATCTGTCTTGCAACAAAATAGGAGACCAAGGAGCTATTGCGATTGGATTAAATTCGATCTGGTCTCAACTGACATGCCTTCACTTAGAAGAGAATGAGATCGGAGATCAAGGCGCAGTTGGGCTGAGCGAAAATGCCACTTGGGAGATCTTACACGAACTCCATTTAAATGGAAATAAAATAGGTGATATCGGCGCAATGGCAATAGGAGCAAGCAAAGCTTGGAAAAGGCTAAAGGGACTCTATTTAAGTGATAATAAAATTGGGGACAAGGGTGCAGTAGCGATTGGAAACAACAAAACCTGGTGCTCTTTATCTATACTTGATATAAGCCGAAATAAGATCAGTGATAAAGGTGCTATATCCCTTGGATCTAATACGACTTGGACTGACCTATATTGCCTCAGGTTGGAAGAGAATGAAATAGGAAATAAAGGAGCTGTAGCAATAGGAAACAACATGGCCTGGGTTGCTCTTGGCAAGCTTTATTTAAATGGAAATAAGATTGGTGAGGAAGGTGTTTTGTCAATTGCAAATAATGCAACATGGAGTAATCTTGAAGAGCTGCGTATCTACGACAATAATTTTAGCAACAAGAGTGCCATTAATCAGGCTTTCACAGGCGAAAATTGCTCAAATCTCGAGTGTTTTGTTTCTTCTATCAATGGTGCTTTGAAAAATTTACTAAATTCCACGAAAAATCAAATTCTCACCAAAGTTTGTCTCTCTTCAAAGAATCTAACGGATAAAGATATGCTTATATTGGCCGATAGATTGCCTTCAACCCTCGAAGCCATTACCCTCTCTCAAAACAATATAGGTGATAGAGGAGCAGAGTATATTGGAGATAATAGCAGCTGGAAGAAGCTTAAAAAACTCGACCTTTCAGCGAATTCAATATCTTATGAAGGTGCAGCGGCAATCGGGCAAAATAAGACTTGGAAGGATTTAGAAGAGCTCAACTTATCTCATAACCAAATTGGTGACACTGGTGTTCGGTTCATTCAAAAAAGTATCACTTTCAGAAACTTGACCGTGCTCAATCTATCAGCAAATCAGATTAGTAGTAAAGGTGCAATAGCGATAGGGAAAAACGTGAGATGGATTCATTTGGAGGAACTTTATTTGAATGAGAATGGGATAGGAGATGAAGGAGCTGCTGCGCTAGGACAAAATACAGCCTGGCGAAAGCTGAAAAAGTTTGAAATCCTTGAGAATGCCAATATCACCAAGGAAGGCAAGAATGAACTACAAATGAATATTATATTTGGCTCATTTGTCTGTGTATAGAAATTAAAATATATGTTGGCAATATACGATAGCTAGATGAATAAAATTTGAGTTAGGTGCATAAACCCTCTAGATATCACAGACTTATGGGTTAGTACATTTCAGAAAATTCATTTCAAGGTAGCACAGGCTTTGAAAATTTCGAGAAAGATTATCTGGTCTTGACCAAGTTGTATCATTAAAGCTTCTCAGTTATTGCCTAAAATCAATCCAAATAGTGGCAGCAAGCTTAAAAGCTAATTTTCATTTCAGCCTACTGACTAGTTTCCCGAATAACCGCAGCAAAAAAAGGTTTTCCATTTTATTAATGAAATAATATAGAAATTCTTAAATGTACGAACATCATTCTCATGTATTGCTGAAACTGATAAGAAAATGAGAGACTCAAGTAGGTTAATGAATAATTCAATTGCAGTGCATTCTAAAAATCTGTTCTAATTTAATTCGATTCATGATATTTGCTTTCTTCCACTTTTCCTAGCAAGCATGAATTGGTGACATCATACCGTAAAGATAATATTGAAAGTGGTCGGCCTATTTGCCATTTCTAAGCATAATTCACTTAAAATTGCCTCGAGAGATATCCTTTTACTCGGATTCTTCCCCACGTCACTTGGTCGTCTCGATGAAACATACAGAATGAGCTCCAAACAAGATTGGCAACAAGGTTGCAATTGCGACGGGAAAAAAGTCTCGATGGATGATTTTAGAGGAGTTTTACTTGAATGAAAATGAGTTATGAGACCAAAGAGCGACTGCAAATAGGACAGAATGCTCTAGAAAAAGCTACAAAAGCTTGAAATCAATGCGAATAAGCGTGTCACAAAGAAAGGAAAAAAGAAGAGTTGAAAAAGAACGCTATATTTGGATCATTCTTTTCTGTATAAGAAAGATCATCTTGAGGATTAGTATTAACATTGATGAAAAAAATTTGAATCTGCGCTTTTTCAGTAAGAAGTAAGCAATTTGATATCAGATATTGCTCTTCTAAACTATTGATAAGTTTATGCCGGTCAAAAATATTAATATATGAAAAAATTACCTGACTACTGAGTGCTGATAATATTCTCAATATTAGTGTCAAAAGAGTGAAATATATTAGTTCAACCTTAATTATAGAAAGTTAATTTTGCGACTTGGATTACGATACTCTTTTCAATTTCCAAGATCCATGAGAGAAGGAAAAAATAAAGGAAGTTGAAAAACAAAAAGACATCTGAGTCCTTTCCCATGCATGAAATATCTGAGCTTTCTTGCCTCTTTCTATATTTTTGTTTGAGTACTCTGGATAGTCAATTATATCCGAAAGACAAGTATGTAAACTAAACGAGCGATTCAAGGCTTGCCCTAAAATGCCCTATCCTCTGTAGAAAAGTGCCGAATTATTTTGCTACTGAATTCATTAGAGGAAAGATACTGCCAGGGTGAACTGATAGCTCGTTATACCGTTATTTAAAACTTAGTGTTTTTTTGTTTGTTAGCAAAAGCTCTGCATCTCTTTATTAAGCCTCTCAGCTTGTATCAAGAGAGAAAACGAACTTAGAATCTACAATCTAATCTTTCGCATCCTAGCTAGTACAGCTGAAAGAATTTATTTAACAAAGAGCCTTTATTTTACCAGTAGTCTGAGTCTAATTATCACTCAAATCTTCATTAATTACACTATATTCATTTAAAATTTTATTTTCAAAAAATGAGTAACAACACAAATTCCAAAGCAGGGCAAAATTACTCTAAAAGCTACTCTGTGAAAGAGTCAAACCACATTGACAGTCAGCCAACTCCACAGGAGGCAGCGGAATTGATGTCGAAAGGAGATTTTCACATGAAGGACAGAATATTGGATCTTAGTCGAAATTCTCTTCAAAATCGAGGAGCATGGGAGCTCTTGAAGGGGCAAACCACATGGAACTCTCTTAAAATACTGAATCTTGCAGGAAATGATCTAGGCAAAGTTGGAGCAAAGCTTTTATGTTGTGATGCGACTTTTACAGCTCTCAAGCATCTCGAGCTAAGCAAAAATTACATTGGAAATGAGGGAATTAAGCACATTGCAGAAGGTTCAAGTTGGACCGAGCTCAGAGTCCTCATCTTGAATGATGTTTGTTTAGATTATCATGGAGTAAAATTTCTCTCTACTAATGAGCACTGGAAAAATCTTCAAGAGCTTCACTTGCAAGACAATCCTCTCGTTGAAGACTTGGGTGCCATAGAGCTAAGTTACAATAAAGGATGGAAACATCTACAGAAGTTGATGTTGGACAATTCTAACGTGGGAGAGTCAGGAATCCAATTCTTAAAGAGAAACAAAGCGTGGAAGGATTGTCTTTTCCAAGGATGTGGTTCAGAAAGGAGCCTGAAACAGCATTTGGTGTTTGAAAGCTCATGGAAGAAGAAAACTGATTGGAGAGGGAATTCTCCGAATAAGCAGCTCAAGACTGAATTTTCGAGCGATTCTCAAGCAAAAAAATCAATAACTCCACTTACTACCAGCAGTAGAAGCTACGAGTACCAAAGCCGAGGAGGAGGAAATATGACAAGAGGGAAGCCCGGAGAAATTGAAAATGAACACATCAATGGGTTATGGGAGAAGGTCAAGAATTACATTCAAAGGATCCGAAATACCATGAGCAGTGAAGATGAACCAAAAATTTACATAGAACCTTTAGGATGGAATTCTTCCAGTCCTAGCGATTCTGATTCGGATATCTTTGAGTTAGCGACCGAAACAACAAAGCGCTTACTTGATCATCAATCAGATTTGAAAGTTTTGCTCCTCAGTGGAGAATTCGGAGTCGGCAAAACTTTATTTTGCAAGTATCTCCAAAGACTCATTCTACCAGAGCACGATGCACTGCTTCAAGAACCAGATGAAAGTATTTGGATTCCGATTTTAATCGATCTATCACGACGAAAAGACCCAAAGTCATCTCAGCTCTCGACAATCACAATCTCTGAGATCCTGAGACAAGAATTGTTGCTTACAGAAAGCGAGATTACATTGCTCCAAGAAAACGACTCAAACAAATCTATACCGCATTTCCTCTTTATCTTTGATGAATACAGACACATTCAAACACCTAACAACGTTGCTGACTGTATTCGGAATAATTTTTGTGCTTCTGTGGGATTTGAACCCTACTGGAAGGACACAAAAATGATTGCTACTTGCCGAAGCGAAATAATTTCAAGTGTTCCCAGAAAGGATCTCCTATTCGGTCCTTTAACTCCCACGAAGACACTAATCCCAAATTCGTTTGCAGAATTTGTCTTTCTGACATTTACCGATGATCAACTCTCTTCATACTTGAGAAAATACTTTATGTTAGAACACCCAGCAGATTTCTATCAGTATGAGGGGACACTAATTCCGGAGACTGAACCATGGGACTGGGTTGCCTGCGTCGAAAATATTATTGATTCGTATAGTTTAAGAGAACTCGTTAGAACGCCCTTGTTTCTATCGATGCTATTTGAGGCTTATTACCAAAGAACGGAGGAAAAATCCACAATAAAGGAATCAGCTCCAAGCAACAAGAAGAAGAGAAAAAAATCACATGTTCAAAAAGGAAGTTGGAGCTTCAATGAGAATGGCTTACAGAATTTGAACCATTACAGGCTTTTTGAACACTTCACAGACCACTTAATTACAAGGACAATCAAAAATAGGCCTCCTTCCATTGTTTCTCAAAAAGATAATGAAGCAGAAGACGATGATACTCTCTCGCAAAAGTTAAAGAAGCAGCTTCAAAATCTTGCCTTGAGCTTATCCAAATTTCCCCTCGCCCTCATCGACCAAGAACCGAAAATGCTAGAAAAGGAACAAAAAGAAATTGACGTACTTCTGTTAGGATGCCCTCTTTTGAATCTCGAGAGCAGCAACGATGTCAACGCTGCGACATTTGTCCATAAATCTTTCGGCGATTTCCTTATCGCCAGTAAAATCGAAGAGGAAATCAGAAGATTCGAACTTTCAGGTTCAGCCGATCCGAGTACAATGATCCTAAACCAAAAGCTCCTTTTCACTGGCTCAGACTCAATTACGGTATTCCAGTTCCTTGTTGATGCTGTGGTCCAGATTATAATACCTACATCCAGTTTAATAAAATTAATCCAGCTTTCTAAAATTAAAGGAGCCGCTGACGCTCCCTTACAAAGTGATGAAGAAATGGAGGAGCCAATGGAGTCTGAAGAATTAATTCTCAATGAAAAGCACTCAAGTCCTCATGAGAATGATCAACACGAAAATATCAGTCAGCGACAGAATCGTTTTTCAATTGCTGCTGCAAATGCAATGACGATTTTGAATGCTGCAGGATATGGCTTCAGTATGCACGCCTTGGATAACGTTTGTATTGCTGGGGCTGATTTAAATCATGGGTATTTTGAAGGAACAAACTTCACTGGGTCTGATTTAACCGGAATCAATTTTTCTGGAGCTTGGCTCAAAGATACCAAATTTATGAAAGCAAATATGAGTGCAGTGCAGCTCGGATTGGTCCCAGACATCCCTCTCCAACACGAAGCATCATTCATTGCACATTCACCTACTAGAAGCCATATGATTGCTGTATCCCGTGGCGAAATTATCATTTTTGAGAAGCATCCAGGCCCAAAGCCATATTACAAAGAAAAAGGAAAGCTCAAAGGTCATATTGGAGACACAAAGCGTTACTCTTTCAGCAAAGATGGAGAGTATCTCATTTCAGGTCACGACGACGGGTATCTTCATGTCTGGAACGTCAAGAGCGGAGAGTGCGTGCAAACGCTTCGAGGACATGACGGCCATGTATTGGGGTGTGAGTTTGGTCAGGATAGAAGTCAAATAGTGTCAGCCGAAGATAGAAAGATCAAAATATGGGGTACTTCAGGCAATAGATGGAGTCCCTCGCGTGAGGTGGATATACCAAAGGGAGCCACAAGTTGTGGATTCGTGCCAAACGCCAATCGGATGATATATTTGAGAAGGAGTACGGCCCGTGGACTCCTTCTATATAATTCTGTAACGGGAAGGTACCTTCGCAAATACGAAGATAAAACCGAGGCTTTCGCACCCAATACGGGGAACTTTAGCTCTGAAGGCAAGCAATATGTGACTGAAAAATTAAGTGGCAACATGGATATTGTTGATTGCATTCGGGGACATTTGATAAAAACTATGATAAAGACAGGATTTGGACGATCTGCTTCATTTTCTTTATTTAGTCCATGTGGCACACAACTAATCTCAAGAAGACTCAACGCCTTGAGAACTCAGAGCGTGGCTGATGGATGGCCTACATCAAAACCCCTTGATACTGAAATTCTGGGTTTCTCACTTGATCCTGATGAACATGGCCAGATTGGATTATTACTCAAAGATAAGAGAGTCATTCACGAGGAAATAGAAGTTTTGAAAAATCCCTGGAAGGTTATTCCGACTAAAGGAAGTACTAATAAGGGGCTTAATTTAGTTGGTTCAAATATCGATGACGCTCTGGGTCTATCGGAAGAGAATATCACGATATTTTGCCAAAAAGGAGATTATTCTGGTTTTGGAGAGGAGAAGTTTAAAGTATTAATACTGAATGACCGAACATCTGATCTCGAAAAAATTACGCATATAAAACTGAATGTTGGAGGACGTGGTGCTCTAGTAATAGGGAGAAATTCAAAATGGCCTAATCTCCAAAGATTGGATTTATCAGGAAACAATCTTAGCGACAAGGACGCTGTAAAGGTCGGACACAATGCGACCTGGAAAAATTTGCAGGAGCTAATATTAAACTCGAACCAGTTAGCTGAAAGAACCGCTGCTGCTATTGCAGAAAATCCTTGTTTGAAAAATCTTAGGATCCTTCAGCTAGCATCGAACAAACTTCGAGATGCTGGAGCAAAAGCATTAAGTAAGAATTCAAAATGGAAGGATCTAGAAGAGCTCAACTTGAGTCAGAATCAAATCGGAGATGAAGGGGCAACAGCTCTTGGTAAGGATAACTGTTGGAAAAACCTGAAAAAATTAGATTTGAGCTCTAACAACGTTGGGGATAAAGGCGCATCTGCCATTGCAAATAACCAGACCTGGAGTTCTTTGGAAGAATTAAGGCTAGGAACGAATCAAATCGAAGATAATGGGGCAGTTGCAATTGGAGGAAACACGATATGGACAAAGCTTAGAATCCTCTCATTAGAAATTAATCAAATTAGCGATACAGGTGCGACAGCAATAGAAACTAACTCCTCTTGGATAAATTTAGAAGAACTTTATGTCTTTAACAATGATATAAGTCCGAAATTTATAAATGACTATGGGAAAATCAGTGCTTGGAGTAAAATACAAGTTATTATTTGGTCTGTCGAGAACCCGGGTATTCGAGAGCTATTCAAAGCCTCCAATATTGTTAATAAAAATGTTATAGACAAACCCTACAGGGGTGTCAGGGATTTGGATGCAATTGCAATAGCAAAGGGGATAACATGGCCTCAACTTGAAAAACTCATTCTCGGAGGAAACTACATCGGAGACCAAGGGGCTGCGGCAATCGGAAAGAGCACGGCTTGGCCTAACTTGAAGCTGCTATCGATGCCTCGAAATAACATCAGGGATGAAGGAGCAATGGCTATTGGATCAAATACGACTTGGACTAACCTCGAAAAACTCGAATTATATGAGAATGAAATCGGAGATAAAGGCATCGTGGCTATAGGGAACAGCACGAATTGGAGTAAACTCAAAGAGCTGGGTTTGAAGGGAAATAAAATAGGAGCGGAAGGAGCACGAGCATTAGGATTAAATAAAGCATGGAACGATCTTGAAAAGCTAGATTTGGAAGAGAACGAGATCGGCGATGAAGGAGCGATCGGAATAGCTGAAAATATTAATTGGACGCGCTTACAAACACTCGATTTAAGGAAAAATAATCTAGGTGATAAAGGAGCTATGGCAATTGGATCAAATACTATTTGGGTGAATCTCACAGAGCTACACTTGGGAGAAAATAACATCGGAGATAAGGGCGCATCTGCGATAGGAAATAATCAAGTTTGGAGCAAGCTCTCCGAGTTGGATTTAAATACTAATAAAATCGGAGATGTAGGGATGAGATCAATAGGTTCCAATACAACATGGACTCGTTTAGCTCGTCTCCTCTTACGTAATAATCAAATTAGAGCCGAAGGAGTCGCTGAAATCGGAAACAATTCTGCTTGGATTAAGCTTAGAAGGCTCACACTCTCTCACAATAAAATTGGAGATGAAGGTGCTATCTCAATAGCATCGAACTCCGTGTGGACTGAACTACACACTCTTGAGTTAGAAGAAATCGAGATAGGGGATAGAGGAGCCATCGCTCTAAGCAATAACAGCGTTTGGGGAGGTCTAATATCCCTCTGCTTAAACCGAAATAAAATAAGTGATGAAGGCGCTATTGCAATAGCATCAAATCCAACTTGGGCGAATCTCACGGAACTCATCTTGGGAGAAAATCAGATCGGAGATAAAGGAGCTATTGCGATCGGAACCAAGGCGAAATGGAGCTTGAAAACGCTTGATCTACATGGAAATAAAATTGGGGATGAAGGGGCATCAGTAATAGCAACTGCAACTTGGGATGAGCTAGAATTCTTCGATTTAAGCGACAATGAGATAGGAGATAAAGGCGCAGTAAGCCTAGCCTTCAACACGACTTGGGAAGCCCTCACAAAGCTCTTCTTAAATGGAAATAAGATAGGAAATGAGGGTATTCTCGCACTCGGACAGAATATTACCTGGGCCTCTCTTGAAGAAATCCGCCTCCACAGCAATAGTTTTAATGATGAGAGTTCTGTACAGCAGGCTTTTGATATTGAGGCTTGGGAAAGACTCACTCCTCCTGTCTATTTTATCAACCCTGCTTTGAAAAATCTAATGGCCACTGTGAAAAATCGAACAATCACTCACGTTTGCCTATCATCACAAGGTCTCCGAGATGACGATATGGATATCCTAGTTAATAGTTTGCCTACTTCCGTTGAGACCCTAGAACTCTCTCACAACAATATAGGAGATGGCGGAGCTGCCTTTCTTGGAAGAGATTGTGTTTTGTTCAATCTCAAGAAACTCGATTTATCCCATAATTGTATTGGAACTCGTGGGGCGATAGAGGGGTTGGCATTGAATAGAGCGTGTACTCGTTTGGTAGAACTTAACTTGTCTTATAATCAGATCGAAGACGAATGCATCGCCTCCATCCTAAGAAATGCCACTTTCAGAAAGCTGAGTAACATCAATCTATCTTCAAATAAGTTAAGTGATGAAGCTGCGATCGACATAGGAAGACATGTAGGATGGGTTCATCTAGAGGAAATGTATCTGAATGAAAACGAGATCAGTGATAGAGGGGCTATTGCTATAGGACGGAATATAGTATGGAAAAAGCTGAAAAAGCTTGAAATTTGCGAGAACACAAAGATTACACAGAAAGGTAAAGAAGAATTGAAAAAGAATCCAATATTCGGATCGTTTGTTCGTGTATAGCAATTTTATCCTGAGAAGGTCTGATAAACAGATTAGTTAAAGTCTTAAAAAAAATTAAAATTAGAACATTCGTGAGATTACATATTGACTTAGAAGAACCAAAAGAAAGAAATCGATTACGTGTTGCTTTACATTGAAACAAAATTTATTTGAATCAAAAATAGAAAAACAAATAAATAAATGGAAGCTACTAAGGATAAAGTTTAGCATTGAAAACGGTATATATTTGTCTAAAATTCTAAATGAAATTTCGATGTATTCGAATACGGCGTTTGGAATGAAGTGAAGAGTGTTGACATAATCGTAATACAGGCCACTGAGAAAAGGATTGGAAGTAGCAGATACCGCTTCAAAACCTTATTGAAAATACTTCAAACTTTACTTCGGATGTATTTTGAGATTGACCGAGTTTTTATAGGTGAACGGTGTCTATTAAAGAATCAGCTGACCGTCCAATGGTTGATTACTATGACTTCTCATATTCTAGTTGTTATGGTTCTTCCTCGCATTATACGAGCAACAAAAAGCTTTTGAAAGCCAAAAAAAACACCTCTTGTGGTAGTTTCAAGCTCATCTTGGCTCTACGACTATTTCTGAGTTTATTTGCGTAATCTTTAGACATCTTAATATTTAACAATACAGATAAGGAAGAGAGCCAAAAATTCATGATTTTTTATTTCAATTTGAGCTCATCACGAGATGAATGTAGTTCTTGAAGTTAATTCATACGATTTAATAGAAATGGGATACTAAATTATCATGAAGTCAGTCTCTTAGGAATCGATCATGATTTCACAAGTATATTTTTAAATTAACTTTTAATTTAGTTCTCTTCTCAAAACTTTTAGCAAGAGGCAGAAAATCAATGGAAAGCGTGAAAGTATCTTCTTATCCTCCAATTAAGTTTTAAAATATTGTTATAACAGACCTCTTCTCGAGTATTTGAGAGAACCCAAGACTGTATTGTATGGTGTTCGAACCCAGAAAATAATATTAACATTGTAAACATTGAAACTAAAGAAAAATATGTCAGTTTCAAGGGTGTTCAACTCCAAAAGAAGGATTGTGCAATTACTATTTTCTATTTTTATGGATTCTTACAATTTATTGCAGTTTACAGCAGCTGGACACATGTAAAAGAGCTTCAAGGAACAAACTTGCTCGTTTCATTCCGCCATTCTTTCACCACATCGGCAAATCTGGAAGTCTTTGACATTTCACAGAAGGGGCAAGTTAACAAAATTTATGCTTTTGAGGAAGCCCACGGAGGTGATTTCATATCACTTTTATACTTTGTACTATTTGATTTCGTCGTTTGCTGGCGGTTAATTTCATCAGTTAATGGGGTATCTTGGTATAGTGACTGGCAACGGATTCTTGGCATACCATCCTCGAAGAAATATTCTTAGTGCTATTCCGATTGACACGAAAACCGCTTATCATTTGTTCAAAATCGATTCAACCTCCTCAAAATTTGATGATATCGTCAAGCTTGGCCAAAGGTGCAACATCTGAATGATTATTTATTTACACTGCTTCCTATTACAATATTTTTCAGGTGATATGACCACTAGCCTTGATTTTTATTCTGACGGCGCATTGATAGCTGCGATAGACCGCGCTGGGACGTGTTTAATCTCAAATATGGACACCAACAACGTTGTATCCTTTCTGGATACCGGAACAATAGGTATCAGAATGAAATCTCAACTCTCAATCTTACATTATTGTACAAAATCGCTAGATTCAGATGGCCGCTGTCAATGGAGTTCTAATTCCGGAGAACCTTTATTATATGTTAAGCATCATCTCAATGATCTTAATATTCTCGACGCAGTGAGGAATTGCTTTATTTTGAAAGAGACTTTCGAACTTGACAACAATGACGGTGAAGGCTGTAATAAATTTTTTTCATTAATAACTTTGTTCTCGCCTGATTACAATTCACAAAAAAATGGCTCGATTTATCACAATGAATAACCACAGAAAAAGATGGCTCATGCAACTGTCATCTATCTCAGTCAATTGTCCATGGCTGCTTATTCCATTGAATCTGTTTCTCCACTTGACTTAATTTGATATTCCAAACCTGAAAATATTTGATAGGGATAGAACCGCGTACTTTTTGGATAGATGTAAACCCCGTCAATGGAAATTTACTTGCAGCGGCTGGGACTGATACAGATATAAAGATTTATGATCGACGGGCCTCAAAGATTATTAAAACCTTCAACTGGATTCATAGAAGTAGAAATTCATTTCAGTGCTGGTTGCAACACCCTAAATTTTTTTAATTGTTTTTTTTTCTCTCTCTCATTATTTGTTTGTTGAACAATCCGATATGACATATTTGTAGATTGGGTCCACTGTGTGCGCTGGAGTTCAAACGGAGAAACCTTGGCGAGTGCCTCTTATGATCAGACTGCTAAGGTATGGGACTTTACAACTGAGAATATCATTTACACTGGGACAACAGTCAATGAAAGTAATTTCATATAATTCAAATTCGCCTTTTTCTCTTTTAATTTTATTTAGACCCTGTGAGCTCGGTGTGCTTTTTCTAAACAAGGTAGCAAGAGAGAGAAAAAGTTACAAATCAAGAAGAGCTGAAAAGCTGCTTTGGGAAGATTTATTAGAGGTAAAGAACGAGCCTCAATAGAGTCTTATTTAATAAGAAATGTCATTTAACCATAATTGCTGTGTATAAAAACAATAAATTACCCAAGTTAAGCCTCGAGAAATAGATCTTCAAAGCAAAGAGCTCGACTAGAAGGTTAGTCTTCATAAACTGAGGCAGTACAATAACAATCTTGAGTTTTATTTGAAATTAAGGAGAATAGTTTTTCTAAAGCAATGTTGTTATGTTTTTGTATTTTCCCTTAATCCTTTCCCAAAGTTGAAGTCGAATTTCAGAGTGAATCTCATAAAATTTAATGGTGTTGAAACAAAACTTGTCATTTGCTGAGAAATATATTTTAGTAGAGAGAAATGCGATGAACATTTCTATTCAAGGTTTTAAGATAACGTTTATTTCACCGCAACTGATTTATCAATCGAAGGCAAGCAAGTTATTTAGAAAAATACATTATTGTGAGATTATGAGGATTTTATGATTTATCCATGATTGATGTTATTCATATTTCAGTCTGTTTGTCTTATCTCTTCATAAGGTTTTTCTTATATAATATTTGTTTGGCTTATTCTCTTAGGTTTATGAAATATATGAATGCAATATTAACTATATCAATATTAATCTCCTCTTTGGGTATGGGCGATACGTTTCAACCCATTTATAACTCCAAGGAGTTAAACTATGATTATTATTATGAGATAATTGATTTCTTCAGTTTGACTTCAGCCACCTCGGAGAACATATCCTGGATGATAATTCTCAAATTGTTTACGATACGAGCTTCGGAGGAGCTGATTTTATTATCCATCTCGCTCTTCAATGATGCAATCTCGCTATTCATCTCTCTCTTTAATGAAGCAATTACGCTATTCATCTCTCTCTTCAATGAAGCATTCTCGCTGTTCATTTCTTTCTTCAGAATGTCAACCTCGTTACTAATTTCTTTTCGGATTTCTTTGAGTCTATCGTCAACATCTTTAATAGAAACGTCAGAATCACTCTTTCCTTCAAATTTCTCAACAACAAGCATAAACTTGTCATCCAAATTGCTCTGAGAATTTTCATCTGCTGCATCTCCGATTGCCGTAGCCTTTGGTTGGACAGATCTTACTCTTCTTTCTTGGCACCGGATTTTCTTGGCGATTGTTTTCAAAACAGCTGCTTCCTCAGCAATTTCCAACAACATATTAGTTCTCTCTTTCAAATCGATAAGATCGAAATTTTCCGTTACTTGTCCATAGGTCTCTCCAATAATCGATATGATCAAATTAAGAAGGACAAGACATTGGAAGACGACCACCAGAAGATAGAATGGAATCATCACACCTGAATAATTTGTTGAATCGCCTCCTGT